>Ga0123353_10019514_pt1 | contig 10077 bp, 5 predicted proteins | sample TergutLab28metaG_3_FD_92763 | JGI IMG/M metagenome (GOLD analysis project Ga0123353, IMG submission 92763) | Labiotermes labralis P3 segment gut microbial communities from Petit-Saut dam, French Guiana - Lab288 P3 | ecosystem: Host-associated > Arthropoda: Insects > Digestive system > Gut ...
ACACACACACACACACACTTTCTCTTTCTCTCTCTCTCTCACACACACACACATACTCTCTCTCTCTCACACACACTCCCACACACATCCGGTCGGACTCCGCTGAAAGAGCGATCAGCTCGTCGCAGAGGCCACTACCTACACAACACACAACAAACCCAAGAGACGAACACATATGCACTTAGCGGGATTCGATCCCGCGATTCCAGCAATCAAGCCGCTTCCATTTACGCTTTAGACCACGCGGGATCGGTTTTCCTTCTTTTAATGATGTATAATATGCATGCAATATATGCGCAAAACGTGTAATTTTGAATCTTAAAGCTAGGGGTATATAGAGCGACCACTAGGATTCAAAGCTGTAATATTAATTGAATAAAACTACAAGTTTGAGGCAAAAAATAAGAAAATTCTAACCATAGTGACTAGACAGACTAAGAAGTGCACAAGGACACTAACCCTCTGTCACAGAAAATATGGTTGGGAAGTGAGGACCTGTGACATACATAACAGAACACACACTTGCTTGGACCCACAGTATGTACTGTAAAGGCCTGTTATTAACAGACTACAAATTTACACTTTGCAGAACAAGAGCCTGGCATTCCTGGGAATGGAACCTACAGCGCTGAGTAACACCCTACTCTGGAGCAGCAGTATCGTCACCCTACGACAAGTTTCACAAGTAGTTCACATATCGAAATTCGATCACACAATCCGCAGCCGTAGGCCAGTTGAAACTAACGAGACATAACACATCAGGGGTGTGCAAATTTTAAACAAAGAATTCGTGCAGACTCAGAACCCGTACTTTAAAAATGCAGATTTATGCTTCTACAGAACTCACATACTTGATATCTTATTTAGATGATAAAAATTAGTAATTAAACCATAATATTTAGCCATTATTATTATTGTCATTAAATTGGATTAATAACTTATTATTGAATGGTTATTATAATCATCATCTCCTTTATGCAGGTTATTTACACTTATATTCCTGAGACAAACTATGTCCCTAGGCAATACAGAGTTGCAGCTATTCTGTTGTTACTATTCATGGTGCTTATACCGTTAGTTTCAGTGTTGGATCTATTGTACTTTTACATTAGTACTTTCCGAAGTATGTGTGCAGTGCCCAATATGGCTGTTTTGTAGTTCCTTAATCTTGTACTTTCCTGATATGTTGCTCAGGTATTGTCTGAATGATTATGAAATGTTCCAGCCGATGACCGGTATCACTTCTACTTTCATATCTCACATGCGCTGAATTTCTATTGTGAAGGCCTTATATTTTAAAACCTTTTAAGCTTCTTTCTTGAGTATTATTATTACTATTACTAATACTACTATTATACTTTTCCTTCTTCACGTGTTATACTTTTCTTCAGCACGTGTTACGATGATTAATCTAATTGGCAAACCATCTATTTTCCTAAGCATGCCAGAATCATAACTGTTCACATGATCTGATTTACACCTAAATTTATTACCCATTGGTACATAAGCGTACCCAGACGCTTTCTGGAGGGGGGGGGGACTATATATAATTTAGGTTTGATTTTAGAAATTATGTTTTGATAATCATGTCAGAATCTCCGAGCTGACATCTAGTTAGGTTACAGGGAAAATTAAAAGTAAAACAGAAAAAATCTTCATATTCGTAAGTTTTCATTACATTTTGCAATATTCCTATGTACTGGTGATCAGCCGATTTCAGTGGCTGAATTACACTGCAGCAAAACCTTTGATATTATCGTGCTAACAAAATCTGTGTTCCAAATTCCGATTTGGGGATGGGGGCTGTAGCCCGGCAGCTTCAACCTTGGGTGCACCAATTGATCTCATATTGCTGCAATTGCCTCGAAATATTATTGGCCTATAAGTAGGCGCAATAATAATAATTATTATTATTAGTTCCTACGCTTAAAAAAAAAGTCACAGTATCGACGGTATTCCTACGTGAGGTTGGTTTCCACAGTTCAGTCTAAACACCACACAAACACGTGAAATATTTTAGGTGGTTTGCAGGAAGAAATTCGTACTGGAGGAAACTGAGTGTTAGTATCATTTTCAAGGACATCCACGAAACTTAAGCGGTGACAATACTTGTGCGTTTATTGTTACTCTTTAGAGAATAATTTGTGTTAAATTTGTTCTAACTATCTTTATTGTTGCACCGTGCACTTCGAAGAGTCACTTTAATTATACCAACTAATGCATTTATATAAAATTTCACATTAAAACATGTAAAATCCCTCCAACATGTTTCGATCCTAAGATCATCTTCAGAAAGCCATGTTGTTCCTTGCTAAAACCACATATTAAAAACACTCACTAATTAATTTACTTATAATAATGCGCCTGCCTATGGGTGTGTGACGCACACCCATAGGCAGGCGCATTATTTTAAGGAAATTAATTAGTGAGTGTTTTTAATATGTGGTTTTAGCAAGGAACAACATGGCTTTCTGAAGATGATCTTAGGATCGAAACATGTTGGAGGGATTTTACGTGTTTTAATGTGAAATTTTATATAAGAACATTAGTTGGTATAATTAAAGTGACTTTGTTCTGTTTAACAGCTGTATCTCTACTGGTCTGGTTATACAACAGCGAATGGGAAGACGATTTAGAGTGAAGAACTGGAAATACAGCGACAGTGGACTATTCTTAATGTGTTCTCCAAGTGTGTGCATGAAGCGACTGAATAAGAACGACTAGAAATGTCAACTCTGCTTTTGGACAGAGCAGCTTTCGTAATACGAAGAACGAGTGCCAAACATTTCACCATAAAATCCAGTATTAATCGCTGATACTGTGCCGTCAAATGTCTTACAACTGGAATATGCCTCAAGAAATGACAGGAGCTGTGTTTTGAGTAATGTAAGCAAGATGTTACTATGAAATCAATGCATCATTTGTCATGCGTCATTTTTACTTGGCTATTCAATCACCAAAGTGGACTAAAGGCGATGTAATGGAAAACAAGAGATTCATGTGGACGAATCTTTACATCTGAGTTAGCTGGAGAGAGGTGTGTTAGTGGTTTGGGACGTGATTACAGAGGGGAATCCTCGTTTCCCATCCCTCTCTCTCCATCACGCTACCTGCGTGCGCGGAATGTCCGGAATGCGGTTCCGTCCACACCTCCTCGACCAACAGGCTGATCCCACTCACTTGCTACAAGCCCGTCCAGTCCCTTCACCTCCATCAGAATCTATACCCGAGTCCACTTTAAATACTGTGTTGCATCTACAAGGCAAATTAATGTTATTTTTTCTAGGATTATAATTTTTGGACCGTTTGCTAGGAAATAATACAAACTGCCAATATGACAAAAATTCAAAGAACCAAAACTTGTGTGTAAAAACATAATATATTTGATATAAATAACCTAAAACAGCTACATGTTTCGGCTTTCAATAAGCAATCATCAGACTGTATGATATTTTATAATAACATGTAACGTACAATAATGCAAGTAATATTCATCAAGACTGATATATCAAAATTGCCTCATTTGGTATTCGTAAATATCATAAAAGGGGTTTTAGTGAACCAGTCAAAAGATTAAAATGACTTAATTAAAAGCCGAAACATTTCGGTACGTATAGGTTCTTTACATAAAATACGTGTTGTGTTTGACGGTTGATTGTCGCACCTTTATGTATTTAGCCCAAGGAGCGAATCACTTTAAAAAATCCAAAGGGGTTTTAATACATTTCGAATGTCCTGCTCAAACTGTAAACAGCCCAGCTGCTATTCCAGTTACGTGTGATTATTTCTTAAGCTGAAGCCTTATCCGAAATGAAATACTTAATTTTAATTCTCTTCTCCCCTTTGAAATGTATACAACAAAAAAATCTTCACTTCAAAAAGATATTTAAATTAAGCCATAAATATTTACGTATCATAATCAAAGGCAACCTAATAAACCTCGTATACAGAAATTTTCCGTTGGGTTGATTATCTGTTTCCTCGTCAAGGACTATGCTGGATGCAGGTACAGTGTTAAGCTTAACAAATATAATCGAAACGAACTTATACCCTCCGGCTTCCACAGCAGAACACGCTTCGAGGAATCTGCCCTGTCTCTTATATGAGGCTCGAAGAATCGTTTTTACCCACAACCATCTATTCTGCAATTTACGGAATACAAATTTAGTTCCTTCCGTGTATTTGGTTTAACGTTGCTCATCTCTGACACTCCTTGAAAATTTAATTTCCTTTGTCTTCGGTTTCTCAAAATGCTCTTAGTTGAAGTTCCATTTCCTTACAAAATTTTCATAGACACCGGCGTAATTTGTCGTTTCTCTTACAGTCAGTCTCGTAATAAATGTCACAAGCAAGAGTTAGAATGTAAGAATTATTTTGACAATCTGCGGACCGTGCATCGTGATATATTCTTATAATAAAACAAACGCCTTGCACTAATTTATCAAATTTGTTTTTGAAATAGAACTCAACATTTTTCGGACATTCTTTTTGTCCATCATCAGGAGTCCAGTACTGTACAAAGAACAATGGTATATGTCATACAGGGGAGTCAGCCTAACCTGTATAACACATACCTATTGCTGTGTGTACAGTGCTAGACTCTTGATGATGGACAGAGAAACTGTCCGAAACATGTAGAGTTCTATTCCTAAAATAAATCTGAGAAATCAGTGCGTCTCTTTGGTTTTATTGTAAGAGTAAGAATTATTCTTTCATTGAACTTAAAATAAACGTTTTGCGAATGGGAATGATTTCACGAAGTGGCAAATGGAAGAAAATAAAAATTACTTATACAAGCTGGACAACTACAAACGACACATAAGTTTGTAAGACGTATATTGGCACTACAGAATATAAATGAAATCAAAGTTTCTAGGTTAATGAAATAAAAACTGGAAATAATTAAATATCCCCAGGGTCAGTTATCCTGACGTTGAAAAACTGAATAATGGCGAATACGCACATATATCTTGAAGTTGGGACCACGTCTGCGACAAGCCGCTAATGTTATTACATACTCTGAGAGTGCTGGAAGTTGGATCAAAGTGGAAGGGGGTGAAGCAGCCCTTCGTCCAGAGGACTGCATTCCTCCTCAGTAGTGTACCAGTTCAACGACAGCGTAATTGAAATATTTCAACCCTTCTCCCCTTTCCGTTTCACCGACGTCTTTCTGTTCCCTGTACGATATATGACCATGCAAAACCTCAAAGCATGAAATTATATTATGGCCAGGCTTTCTAATGACTGTAGGCAGCAATGAAGGATGTATGCGTGTCCTCGGCTGTGAACTCCACGTCTGCATGTTAATTTATAGGTTCTGTGCCTTGTTAGAATTGTTTTGTTCGTACGAGTACTTGGGTCGCGCACAAACTGAGGTCACTTCACTTTTGATGTCTTGTACATTTCCACGGTGTCTGTTTCATTTCCATTTTTTATTCTCGAAATTACAAATTACGTCCAGCTCACGATAAAAAGACGACGAGAACGAAGACGATGATGATGATGATGATGATGACGACGATAATAAAAGTGCGACAACATTAGCAACAGAGTGCTCCGTATTGTGACACACACACGAATATCAATGCCATTTTCTGAGGCTGATTAAGATTATTTCAAAATGTGAATAATTTGTCCTTGTGCACGCCATGGGACTTCAGGTACAGTATTGTGGTCCTCGGCACTTGGTGAAGGCCAGTGGTCACCTTCACGCTAACATAACATTTAAGCTAATACAATAATCTTTTTTTGTATTGCATAAGGCCTATATAGACTCATAACTTTTAAAGATTATATACCTCAAAACAATTGGCTATAAATGGTACAGAATTACAAATAAACAATTAACCAAACATCCTCATCGTTGCACCGTGCATTTCGTAGAATTACTTTAATTATCAACCAATAAATGCACTTACATAAAATAACACATTAAAACACTTAAAATCGCTCCGACATGTTTCGATCCTTAGATCATCTTCAGGGTGTTGTGGCAGCATGCTGCCACAACACCCTGTTAATATAATGGAATTATTTTGTGAGTGTTTTTAAAATGACTTCAGCAAGGAACAACGTAGCTCCCTGAAGATGATCTAAGGATCGAAACATGTCGGAGCGATTTTAAGTGTTTTAATGTGTTATTTTATGTAAGTGCATTTGTTGGTTGATAATTAAAGTAAGTAACAAACAATTTGACTTATCTATGTCTGAGAAAGGCTTTTCCGCTTCTGCGGCATCGATACTCGAAACTGCACACAAATCATTCCGCTATCCATACAATTCGACACAACTTTATCAAAAGTGGCTCCCTAATGCTAGAATATCCAAACTAAACATAACTGGTAAAATTCGTGCTAAGTGAAAATTGTGACAATATAAATACGCACATTTCAGTGCAATAATATTTTAATACAGACGATAAATAACATACGTATACACCGTTTATGGTCTGGTCAGTTATGTGGCATCAAAAGGCAAAACATACAAAATGGCCATAAAATTCACATAAAATCTTTCTTGATGGCATTCCTAAAGTTGGAGTGTTTTAGTGAACACAAATTTGGTCATCATTATACAAAAGTTTGCAAACACTGTTGTGGTCGAAAAATGTACGAATCATAGGGTACATGCGCACGGCCTACGCACAGGTTACAATGGCGCTATGACATAGCACACGATATAAAATATTTGTATGGAAGCGGAGAGAGGCAAGCAAGGGTCATGAATGACAAAATGTTCTTCTGAACAAGATATCTGGGACGTTCTTTGTTGGTTGATTTCAAGTAGGAAATATCCCTATGAAAATACGTAACAAGAATGTCGGTCTTAAGACAAAATTAGCAATAAACACACCGTCCCGTACTCGAGACTAAATAATTTCATTCACAGTACAGTGGAAAACATATACTTACATACATACATTACGTACATACATACATTACGTACAATACATACATATATACATACATTGCGTACATACATACATACATTACATACATACATACATACATACATACATGCATACATACATTACGTATATACATACATACATTACGTACATACATACATACATACATAACGTACATACATACATGCATACATACATACATACATGCATACATACATTACGTACATACATACATACATAAATACATTACGTACATACGTACGTACATTCCGTATATCCACAAGTGTGTCACAGAGTGTAGTATGAGGAAAAAGTCGTGAATACACAAAATATACAAATTTACAGTGTAAAATAATACAAAAAATTTACAAAACAGGGTATAAATCATCTTTACACACAAAACCTTCATCTACACAGTAAAAGGACGGTGTATGTAAGTATTTTCTTAAGGATGCTTTAAATTTTGCCTTGTCATTCCTGCGGATTGTCACACTAGGTGGTAAAATGTTGAAAATTTTTATACCAGCATGGAATGTACTTTTTTGAAAACAAGATAGTCTGGCATTTGGTCTAGGAATATGAAGCTTATTCCTTGTATTAATACTGTTTATGCATGAATCTTTTTGAAAAATTCCCTGATTTACTGTTAATGAAACTCATTAATGAAAATACATACTGGCATGGAACAGGCAGAGTCTCCAGCTGTTTAAACTGACTTCTGCATTAGGTTCTAATATTGGTAATAGTAGCCCAATTGCTACGTCGAAGATTATAAAGATTACTACAACTGGAAAGAATCGTGATGAGAATGGCAGTCATGCTGAAGTTCTTGTGTCGAATCCGCACTCGAATGGGGACTTTTTCTCGATCTTCTTTGTTTTACTTTGGGATTAAAGTTGCTAGGGTTATTACAGCTGTTGATAGTAGGATCGTTATTGTTTCTATTGTTGTAAATTATTATTATTATTATTATTATTATTATTATTAATCTTGTTTTCGCAAATTTCTTGATTTGAAGTCAAGTATACTCGTTTTGTATTAGATAAAGAGTTTATCTTCCTTATCAGTAGAATGAGGTGCACAAGAATAGTCTAACTACATCCACAACATTAAGTTAAAGTGTGGGTAGGCAAGCTAAAGTAGTGATGTCCATAATGAGGTCACGGAAAGAAGAACTGTCTTTGGTGCGGTTGACCTCCTTGCGCCCCCCCACCTCACACTTACTCTACTGCCAACAAACCCCCCTCAGGCCTTTCAATGAGAAACAACCTTTTGTCGCCGGCACAGGTTAAGACATGGTTATCGTTACCAATATGTGTGGCCGGGAACAACAGGGCAGCCGGGAAGTGAAGTGAACACTTAACCGCCAACTAGCGCCGAAGTTACGAATGAGTACAGCTGTAACCTCAATTTCTTCACACGCCTTCATGGCGTGCACACTTTTAACTTCAGTAAGAAAATGGTTGTAGTAAGGCTATACTAAATAAAAGGCGGTTTTAGGGTGACGTAATGAATAGAATCCACCCCCTCCCATTAATAATTTAGGCCATCTATCTGACTACTTTTTGGGCCGGGTAGCTCAGTCCGTATAGCGACTGAGCTACCGGCTGGAAGGTCCGGGATCGAATCCTGGTGGGGACGAGATTTTCTGCCCGTCCAGACCGGCCCTGGGGCTCACCCAGCCTCCTGTAAAATGGGTACCGTGTCTTTCCCGGGAGTAAAGTGCGGCCCGGGCGTGTTGCTGACCACTCACCTCCTTCTAGTGCCGCGGTCATGGAAGAGTATAGCTATACCTCTACCCACCCTCTGGGTCACACCGGGCCTGTGAAAGGATCACTTTTTAATCTGACTACTTCATGATCCATGCATGCCGCTGTTTAATTGTAGCAGAATGCAAGACAATTCCAGAAACCAAGAAAACAATCTAACGAAAAATCCTGATGCTGTAGAAAAATAAACTGCCATGTAAATGAAAATCACTTTCGTACGAACAATTTATAGATATCTTTTGGTAAACAGCGCACAAATTATAATGATACAAGTGAAACGAATGAAAAACATCCCTGCAACTTTTTTGTCTAGCCGTCAAGTTGAAAGCATCGCTGATAATTATTACATCAGTTTTTCACCTTAAAATAATTTAACAAAAGTTTTGTATTCATAACTGAAGAAGCAGGCACTGGAAACGAAATTAAAAACATATAAATTTGCTTACGTTTATCGTTTTTTAAAGTACAGGGTTCAACGTGAAATACTAACCACTTGCTTTCTGGCTTATTAATTACAATATAATTCACAAGAAGACACTGTTACTCCTAGTGGAATTTCACTCATTTCTTATGATAACATACGTCACGGCAATAAGATTTTCACCAGATACGTCTCTCTTAATATGTCACATTTGAAACAGAAGCGCTCTTTGATTGAAACAGAGTTTCTCAAAGATCAGAGTATTTCCTCCTTTAGCATTTCATTACTGTCCATTTCACGGCACTGTCTAGCGAATCAGAGTGGAACTATTTCTAGCACAAATAAAACTGTGAGCATTCAATTTTATGAGAACTTATCCAAGGGAATAAAGTGAAGGTTGGATAGGGAATTATTCGAAGTACTTCAATTGACATTTATTAAAGATATGCATGCTAGATACTCTCTGTATGAATATTATTTCCGTCATCTAATATCGCCCACTTGTGAGGTACAACAGATTATTATATACAACGTTTCGTGGTGAGTCTACTTCCGCCATCCGGTGTTTCTTTACATTGCAGTGGATATTTTTCATTTTTTAAAGACAGTGGAGATAAATATGATCGCAACGGGATGTTTGAAAAGTACACTCTTAATCTAACCACAATCGTGATGGCTTCATCACGTATCTAATAAAGAACTAGAGAATGCATGGATTTATACCTTCATTATTTCATACATCTTTTAGGAGTGTTGTTCAATCAAAGACTGGGACAACTTCAGATTATTTTATGTTTCTAAGAAGCATGCAATGATCTACCTTGCTGAAGGCCATGGTCCCATAAGCAGGATGCAGCAAACCCTTACCTGAAACAAGAAATACAAGGAATCCTTTAGTCAAAACAGTAAATTATCCAGTTCACAGCCTCTCAGACTGACCGACAAAGTGTAAAAAAAAAAAAAAAAAACAAAAATTAAAA
>Ga0123353_10019515_pt1 | contig 10077 bp, 12 predicted proteins | sample TergutLab28metaG_3_FD_92763 | JGI IMG/M metagenome (GOLD analysis project Ga0123353, IMG submission 92763) | Labiotermes labralis P3 segment gut microbial communities from Petit-Saut dam, French Guiana - Lab288 P3 | ecosystem: Host-associated > Arthropoda: Insects > Digestive system > Gut ...
CAAGGTAGAAAATATGTTCTTGTAAATTCTTTCCATTGAATAAATCATAAGCTATTATCTTTTCAATTGAACTATTTTTTGAATAAGAATTTTTTAAATTGTCAGAAAGTATGATATTATTATCTATAACTTTTGAAACTGTCAGATACTCTTTTATATCATTATCTTCAATAATTAAATCATCATTTTCTTCTAGTCCTTGAGTATTGTCCATTGAAATTTCATTTGTACCTGCTTCAACATCATTTAATAAAGTAGTTTTTAATTTATTAGGTGTTTCTCCAGAGATAACATTAGGAGGACATTTAAAAATATTATCTTCACCATCACAGGAATATATCTCAATTAATTTTGAAGGAGTGGTATAAATATTTTTTTCAGTTTCAAAAATCACATTTCCTGAAGCTACTTGTGTTTTTGAAGGTATCAATACTGATTTTGATACTCCTTCTGTTAAATAAAAAGTTATAGGGGCCGCTGCCCTATTAGGTGGAAGTAATTTCATGCCTAACATGTCTAAAAAAGCTATGAAGTTCATTTCAGGAACTTTATTTAACCTATCAATTATTATGCTCATCATATTAGCGAAAATATTGACAAGTGCAATTTCAGCCCCGTTATCTTTTGAAAAATCTACATTCTCTAATCCCATTTCAGGCACATAATAAGGAGCAATCTTTTGTACATCTTTAATTATGTCTTTGTAGCTTCTTTTATCAATTTTAGGTTTAATTAATCTCCCCCCTGTGAAAATGGGTAAATCAAATTAAGTTCATCACCAGTAGCTTTTATTTTATAATCAATACCAATTAATAGAGTGCTTTGATTTTTTACATCCCTATCAATTTTTATATTAATGATTTCTATTCTAGGTTCAAATAGGGTTAGAGAAGTTTCAATAGTAGATTTCATCAGGCCAATAGTGGATACATCCATATGAGCAAATACATAATCATTGATGCCACAGCCAAAGTCTGGTTGCATTATTCTTTCTCCTTTAGCTGTACCTAATATGATCAATATAGCTTCTTTTATATCTTTTTCATAATTAGATAAAGATATTTTGGCCTTTTTTTCTCCATCTTCATCATCCACTGAATCTACTTTTATAGGAAATGCTATTCCTCTTTCTAAATCAATTTTAGACATGATTATCCTCTATTAACCAATTAATACTTTATTAGAGCCCATAGAAATAGTATTAGGAGGGCCACTTTCAGTGATAATATCTCCTTGACGAGCTGCTGGAAGATTATTAATAAGTACTGTTGAACTTCCAACTGCTACAACTCCCCCTACATGAGGTGCTGTTCCACTTACAAGATGACATGCATGAAAATCTGATCCAACTCTCCATGCAGGCATTCCCTCAATTAAAACATTGGCACTTCCAGGTCCTGGTGAAAGTGGTGTCCCATGGCTCGTGATATCTCCAACTCTTGCTGCAGGTGGCATAATTATTAACTCCATTTTATATTATAATTCATCATTTTTAAACTTAATTTTGCTTTAATTTAACTTTGTTAAGTATTTTAGAGAATAGTTTTAATTTTTAATTTAATTTTACTAAAGCCCCTTCAATAGATAAAATACCGCTTGATTTAATTTTCATATTAGCTCCTGCTTCTATATCTATCATTTTAGACTTTATTGCAAGTTTCATCTCACTAGATATATCTATACTATTTTGATTTGAATCTAATGAAATCGCGTTTTTTCCAGATTTATCTATTATTTCTATTTTTTCCCCACCTTTCGAATCATCTAAGCTGATTTTATGGCCAGAATTAGTATTAATTTCGATTTTTCCATTATCACTATCATCAAGAACTATTTCATGACCACTGCGAGATTTTATAGTTCTTATATTGTTTTTGCCATCTGAATTATCTAGAGGAGGTTTATTTTCTTCATTCCACATGGACCCTAGAATATAAGGATAATCTATATCTCCATTATCAAAAGAAACTACTACTTCATCTCCAACTTCTGGAAGGAAAAATGTACCATACTCACTACTAGCCATCATTGTCATAACACGAGCCCACTGGCTTTCATCATCATCACTTAACCATGGAAATTTTACTTTAACTCTTCCTAAGTTGTCAGGGTCTTTATTGTTAGTTACAATTCCTAAAACAATACCATATATTTTAGTTGTACTATTTTCCCCATTATCATCATTTTCAATTAAGTCATATATTCCCAGATAATCCTCTCCTTACTCCAAATGAAACTTTATAATCTTTACTTATAGAATGTGTTGCATTTTTTACATAGTATATTCCTGAGAATTTTTCCCCTATTCCTTGAATTTTTATATTCATTCCAGGTCTTAGTTTAGGATTTCCTATACATTCTCCACTTCCTTCAATAAAAGTACTATTATGTTTAAACAAAAGTGTTTCACCAACAGCTTTTGCTTCTTCTCTTTTTTTAACAGAACGTTTACATGATATTTCTGACTTTTGATCTAAATCTGAAATTTCATTAGATTTCGTGGATACTGTAGCTTTTATAGGTTTTCCTGAATTACGTGGGTTTTGTCCTACAACAGTTAACTTTTTAATAATATTTGCTGTACTTAAACGAGGAGAAAAACTTATGAGATTTTTACCCCATTCTAATGTCAACTCTTCTTCTTTGCTTTCAAAGTCTCCAGGTTTTCTAAAATTAATTTTTCCATCTCTCAAAAAATATTCAAAGCCTATTTCTTTTATAAATTTTTCGAATAAACTATAATCACTATTCCCCACGTTTTGAGTTAGACTTTCTATTTCAAAAGGCCCATCATCGATTTTTCCTCCGTCTAAATTATTTCTTTTTAGGATTACTTTAATAATTTCGTCATGGGTCTTATCACGATATATTCTTTTTTCATTAGGTGATTTAGGCATACTCTTTTTTAAAAAATGTAGAGAGTCATATGATTCAACAGATAAACTAGCAATACCTCCAGATGAAAAGCTAGGAGTAACTCCAACAATTTCTCCACTGAAAAATGGATCTTTTAACTTTTCATGCTCCTTAAAATAACCAATAAACGATTTTATTTTAGTTCCCTCTTTGAAAGTATTTAAAATATTATCAATATCTTTTAAAGAATAATTATCAAATTTTGAAGCATTATCAATAGTAATAGACAACATAGATGGCGCATCCAAATTTTCAGTTATTTTTAAATTAATTGAACTATTATGAATATCAAATTTTTCTTCACCCACTTTTACCATAAAGTATGGCGAATAATAGTCCATATTAAAATCTTTAGAAGTCATATGCAATCAAATATTAGGAATCGTTATTGTGCTACCCTCTCGAAGTAATCGTGGATTGTTAATTTTATTTTCATTCGCTATCACTTTCCATTTACTAGGATTATTGTAATAAATTTTAGCAATTCCTGAAAGAGTTTCACCTCTCTTTACTAAATGAAATTTATCTTTATTTTTTTCAGCAGTTTCTTCATTAATGTTAATTGATTCACTTTTATATTCTTTCAATGTAATACTTAAAGTGGCTCTAAGAGGTATTCCATCATAGCTAAAAAGAGTGAATTTCTGTTTTACATTAGTTAAAACACCGGTTAAAACAGGACCTCCCCAAATAAATGTTATAATGGGTGGAGCACCGATTTTAGAATCTATTTTTGATAAATCAGTTATTTTTCTTGTGAGAATTCTAACATCTTTTTTATCCTCATCTTCTTCCTCGTAAGAATCAAATATAAGATCCATTGTCAGAGTTTGTAAATTTTCTTTAGTAAACTGGGTTAAAGATGATTTTCCAGAACTACCTGTAGAAAATTCATTAGCTTTATCTATGGAATATTCTGAAGGATTGAAAAAGACAGGTATTTTGTTTTTACTATTGGGCGTTCCATCAGGATTTAATACTTGTATATATGCTTTGTTTGAATTAAAAAAAGTGTCAGAATCTGACAAGCACTCCCCTCCTTTCTTTTTCTATTATTAATCTCCTTTCTATAATAGAATAAACTTCATCCGCTAAATTATCAACATCTACATTAGAATATTCAATATTATAGTTTTTATCAATCAATTCATCATAAGAATAGTTTAATTCATTAAATGAGTTATTTAATTTGTCATATTTCTCATTAAGTTCTTCAATTACGACACTATTCTTTTTAAATTCCATATAAATATTTGAATATGATTTAAACTCTTTGTTTGAATATTTAGAATCATTAAAATTTAAATAAGTGTTTTCTAATAAAGCATTGATATTTAATCCATAATTTTTAGGGTTTAAGTTGGAATAATCTTGAAGATTAGCTAAAACATCACCATTTACAGAGTAATTTTTGTCAGTTAGATTAATCAAAAAATCAAAATTGGAATTAGTAGATAAAAAATCACTATCCAATTTTGAAATAATAGTATCAAAATTAGATTTATGAATTAAAAGATTATTTTTTAATTTTGAAATGATAAGTTTATATTCTTTAAATAAATGATTTTCAATTAAATTAATAGATGAAAACAGCATTTCTATATCAGACTTATGAAAATCGATATTATCATACTTAAAAAACACATTTTCAAAAAAAACATTATTATTTGAATCTAAATTTTCAAAATTTAAATCATAATAATTTTTATGGGTTAAAAGATTATTTTCTGATTTTAAAGTAATGAAATCAAGATATTTGAAAGAAAAACTATTATGAAACAAGTCACTAGGAGTAAACAAGCTATTCATTTTTAATAATTTATTCTGAATGTTTTTATGAAGATTATTTTCATTAAAAATATTGATATCAGATAAATTATATTTATATTCTTTAAATAAATGATTATCAACTAAATTAATAGATGAAAACAGTGTTTCTATCTTAGATTTATAAAATAAAACAGTACCATTTACAAAATTATTTTTATCAATTACTTTATCAATTATATTAATCAAAAAATCAAAACTAGAATTAGTAGATAAATAGTTACTATCCAATTTATTTTCAAAATTTAAAAATAGCTTAATTTTTTCGAAAATATTATTATTATAAATATTATTAATAATATCAGTATCATGATTATTTTCATAATTGATATAATCTTTTATAATAACATTGATATTTTTATTAATTGTAAAAAAACGGTTAATAATATTAGTTAATATATTTTGATTTTTCATTAGCTTATTCCATTTATACAATATTAATGGAAAATCTATTTTATTTTCTAAAGATAAGTGTTTGACATTGTCAACACTTATTTTTATAGATGTTAATGGATTAAATGAAGTGTTAAAACATATTTTAGAGTATTTTTCTGTTATGCCATTGAAAAAACTAATTTGTGGTGAATCTACTTTTTCACCCGAATGTATAAGATTTTTAAAAAACATGCCAGTTCACTCCAGTTGCATATAAAAATTATTAAAATTACTTTAAAAAATGATTTATTATCAAAATACTGCCCAAAACCTTTTAATATATACAAAAATCTATTAAATTTTATATTAATTTAATATGTATCAGAATCTATAAATCCCATTATGTGCTAATTCTAATGTTTCAATAGAAATACTACTCTCTTTTGAGTTTAAATTTGGTCCAATCCATTTTACAGGATAAGCATTATAAAAATTCCATCTTATTTCCCTATTTCCTTCAAAATCTAACAGTAAAATTGATCCAGATTTCCTCTCAATTATACCATCTACAACATCCTGATGCCAATTCCAAAGAATATCAGAATCAGTGATACCTCTTTTAAGAACTATATTAGGGTATTTGGTGCCTTTAGGAAGTTTATGTGTGAAATCATTAACTCCTCCTTCCTTTATCTCTTCAATTTCAGTTTCAACTTGAAGGCCCGTGACTTCAGAGAATCCTCCTGCAATTAAACCATTAATTTCTATAAAAAAACTGGAGCCTAAATAAGGATAAGGATCTATAGGAGGTTGAGAGAAATATTTAGAGCCAATATTTTCTGAGTAATGCATCTTATTCTCCTTCAAAAATTTAATAAAGTCTTAACGCTAAATTCAATGAAGCAATTAACATATTTAAATCAATTTTTCTATTTTTGATAGATTTCTTTCATGGAATTGTTTAACTTTAAGTTAATGTTTGTAATTTCTTCACACCATCTTCTTCTTTCTTTATGTTCCATATTCATAATGTCATTATGATTCCAATGAAAATGGTAGGCGATAAATGCTACCTCCTCATATATTTTATTTAGGGGGTAGCTTTTCATTCCCCCAAACCTATATTCACCTCAAATTTTTCTCCACATTTAGGACATTTAGTTTCCACCATAACACTACCTTCACCATTAATTTTCTGATAAAACTCTTGTAAATATGATAAATCAGAAGCAAACAGTTTTTCAATAGTTGCAGGTGAAATTTCTCCACCATCAATACTGCCTAATTTCACAACAACCCTAGAAAGAAGAATTATGATTAAATAGCCTGGATTTTGTTGGACCCTGGGATCTTTAAGAGGTAAAATTTCATCAGCAGCTGTTGCTAATCTCATCATTCCTTTTTTATGAAGATTACCTTCATCATCCACTAAACCTTTAGGAAGAGTGAACTCATATTCTGTTTGAAACATATAAACCACATATTTTATAAATAAATTGAATAATTCTAAATTAATTTGAAATTTATTAAATAATAACTAAATATTTAAAATAATTTAATAACTAAATAAATTATCTATAATTTATTTTTTCTTATTCATATGATAAATATTAATTACTTAATTCTTTTCATACCTTCATGAACAATGTCTAAACTTTCAATAGCAACTTCATCCCCTGTAGCTTTAAGATCCGGAGCATCATACTTAGTAGGCCATGCATTTGTAAACTCCCATCTGTTAGCATCATTACCTTCTTCATCCATCAATATTATAGCAACATTTCTCCGAGCTTCAGAAATTTTACCATCCTCGACTAGCTTAAGCCATTCATAAAGTGCAGTAGAATTAGTAATACCCCATTTCAAAACCACATTTTCATGTTTTACTAATCCTGGTAATTTTCGAACAGTAGTTACTTCATTTCCTTCCCTATACTCGACTGGAGTAATTGTTATACTAGGAATAGTAACTTCACTAAAGCCTGCCTCATCAATTCCATCAATCTCTAGTCTAAATCTAAAACCTCTATATGGATCATTTCTCGCATCTGACATAATAATACAACCTTTTTATAAATTTATTAAGTTCCTGCAGTCCATTGAGCTATACGGAATACAACAAATTCAGCAGGTTTAGTAGGCGCTACACCTATCATTACAATAAGTCTACCATTATCAATATCGTTTTGAGTCATAGTAGTTCTATCACATTTAACAAAAAAGCCTTCTTCAGGAGTATTGCCCATTAACGCACCATCTTTCCAAACTTGTGTCAAAAACTGAGTAATAGTTTGAACAACTCTGTCCCAAAGTCTTTCGTTATTTGGTTCAAAGACAACCCATTGAGTATTTTGCTCTATTGACTGCTCGAGAAAAATGAACAAACGCCTAACATTGACATATTTCCATAAAGGATCAGTTGCTAGAGTTCTAGCACCCCAAACACGTATCCCCCTTCCAGGTAATGAACGAATTGCATTGATTCCTTTAGGATTTAAAATATCTTGTTCCCCTGTTGTAACATTGAGGGCTAAATCTGAAACTCCTCTGAGTATTTCATTAGCAGGAGCTTTAAAAACCCCTCTTTCAACATCACTACGAGCATAAACTCCTGCGACATGTCCACCTGGAGGTACAGTAGTTAAAATTCCATCTTGTGGATCAGTAACTTTAACCCATGGATGATAAAATGCACTATATCCCTTTTCACTTTTTAATGTCTGTGGCAAATCAAAGTTATTAGTACTTTGCATATTATCTATAATAGCAAAACGATCTTTTAACCTTTCACAATCAGTAATTAATGCATTGGCCAACCCATCAATTTTTGAAACATTTGGCGAATAAATAATTGAAATTCCATCTATTTCAGATAAAGCCGCTAAACCTCTAAGATTTGGCTTTTTAGAGTCATCCCCTAAAAAATCTCTGAGTCCTAATTTTTCTGTAGTTGTATTTTCATATTTTAATGATTGGCCACTAAATGGCTCATCAGAATCTTTATTTAATTCATCCTTTTTTAGAGTATAATCAGCCTTTTCCTTTACATTTTTTTGTTTTTCAGCTTTTGATTCTTTAGGACTATCTTTATCTTTTTCAGAATCTTTAGTGTCTACATTTAAATCTGGAGTATTCAATTCTAAATTTAAATCATCTAATTTTGAACTTAAACATATGAAATTTGATATCTCATTAACTCTTTTTTCAAAAAAATCTGGAGAATCTTCATTAAATGATAGGTTATCAAAAACTTCAATAGGATCATCTTTTTCAGAATTTCTTTTGAAATAAACATTTAATTTAAAATCATTGACCGTTGCATTTGAAAATTCTATATTTATGTCTTTTCCCCAATTTCCTTCCCCAATAGATTCTACATTAAAAGAATCAATTTCTACATTAGGCAAATTAGAATCAATTTCTGCATTAAAAGAGTCAACATCAATTTTTATATTCATACTAGCTTTTTCTTGACTACTATCAACTCTAGCAATATAACATCTTTTTCCACCATTTGCAAAAAATCCTTGAACTGCATATGGAAGATATTTATCTTTACCAAAGTAACTACCAAAGATTCTTTGATATTGTGTCCAACTTGTAACAAGCGTAGGTTCTGTAGGTCCACGTTCTGTTTCACCTAAAAATCCTGCAGTACTTGTACTAACTCCTTCTATAGGTTTAGGTCCCATTTCAACTTCTTCTATATATACACCTGGTGCCAAATATTCTGGCATGGTAATACCTCCATTAAATTATAATATTATTTATTTTTCACGCTTAAATTCTATAACATCTATTGATTTTTCTTCATTTTTATTAAATTCTTCATCTATTTCTAATGTTTTCCCATTTATAGCATTTTCACTTTTAAACTTTAATTCTACCCCATCTACTATTTTTATTCCTTCTGTTTTCATAGATTCTATTTTTAACGGTGTGATTTCAATAGAGATTGAAAGTTTATATGGTTTTGAACTAGCAGTCATAGACCATATTTTATTTAAATCATCTATTGAAAGCGAATTTAAAAGCAATTTTAAACCATCTTGTTTAAAATAGCTTTTTTTAATTATAGGATTATCATTTATTATTTGAATTATTTTTCCCATTATTATATGATCATTTATATTATCTTCAGTGTTTGGAGTGATTAAATAAAATAAATCTAAAAAAATAGGATTACCCTTAATTTCACCACCCTTTATTTCTGGGTTTTGATTTTTCAAGAAACTATTTTCATTTATTTTATATAGGAATATGGATAATTTTCCTGATGCATCATCAGGTGATGATATACTTATATCACCTTCATTTTCAATAAGGGACTTAGTTACACCATCCCCTTTAATACCTTCCAATAATAATTTTTTTAATGATTCATCTAAATCAGATATTGCTTCACTATAAGATGTTACTTCAGCCATTTAACACTTCTCCAAGGAACAATCTTAAATATACAATTGATTGAACGTTTATTAAAAATTATTTTTAGATAAATGTTTAGATATAAAAATGAACAATATCATGTATATATCTAATCATTTTAAACTAAAATATAATATAATTAATAATAAACTGTTAATTAATTAACTTTATTATTAATTTAATATATATAACAATATACATAATAATTAAGTAAAAAACTATAAATATATAGAAAAACAAACTGTTACATTTATTTTTATTACTATTTTTAGAATAACATTGAACATAATACCACTACCGTTGAATTAAAAAAAGTTTTTTTAAAATTTTGACGTTTCATGGATATGGTTCTAAACAATGTTTAATCAGTTTTATATATTTTATTAGTAATCTAACTCACAACAGTGTATTTAGTGCAATTTGTGAAAAACATAGGTATTAAAAATCAACCCCGATATTACCTTAAGTTACAGCATTGTACCATACTATAACCAATCCACCCATAGATAAGTTAATTTATTGGTCTTATTC
>Ga0123353_10019517_pt1 | contig 10077 bp, 6 predicted proteins | sample TergutLab28metaG_3_FD_92763 | JGI IMG/M metagenome (GOLD analysis project Ga0123353, IMG submission 92763) | Labiotermes labralis P3 segment gut microbial communities from Petit-Saut dam, French Guiana - Lab288 P3 | ecosystem: Host-associated > Arthropoda: Insects > Digestive system > Gut ...
CACAAGTCGCTGTTTGTTCTCAGATAAATACAAAACACATAAATACAGTGTGGGCAGAGCGTACAGTTGTTGAATGTTAAACTGGTGGTGCATCACGTGACCGGTAGGCTTTAAAAGGTTAAATAACCACTGAAGAGCAACATCATTAAATAACCATATTAATATTAACACATCAAATGCTTCTTATCATTCGCCAAATACTTAATTAGCACTAACTTAATTAAAAGTAGTGCCTACATATTCTGTAATGCTCGGATAAGAAAGGTTTAATACACGTAGCTCGACTGCTAATACTCACAGCGAAAAGGGACGAATGGCAGTATGCTTCAAAACCTGACGCTAGGTGCGCTTATTTGCCGCAGCGCGCTCTCTGTGCTAGTTGGCTAATTGGCTAGGTCGGTCTCTTTTTGAACATGCCTCGTAACTGTCTATTTTGAACACTTGTCACTCGTTATTATATGTACTTAGGGTAAAGGTTAAAAAGGTTTAGTTCACCCTGTAATAAGCCACGAATACCCAGAGGGGAAGTACAGGTATACCTCTCATCTTTCTTTAACCTCGGTTCTAAATTTGGGTGGGTGTTCAACCCCACGCCCCACCTGTTTTACCTACGGAAAAGAGAACCAGGCTGGGTGGGTTCAAGGGCCGGTCTGGACGGGTGCGGAAAATGCCGCCACTACCGGGATTCGATCCGCAGACCGTCCAGCCCGTAGCGAGTCACTATAAAGACTGAGCTATCCAGGACCATTACTGTATGCAGTATCAATATTAAGAATCAAATTCCTGTACCGTACCAGATCAGGCTTCTCATAATTAGAAGCGATTAATAACCCTATACTGCATTAGCTGACTGGTTTTATAGTAGAGACTGGGTGTGTTTACTGCGCAGTATGGATTGAACTTTTAAATACAGTTCAGCTAAGTGTCAGTTTTTTAAAACTTAACCTTTTGGCGCCGGAATTATTTTTCTAATTTTAGCACACCCTGTATATAAAATGTGAATAATACAGGAACCAAATACGTTACAATTATGAAACAAACTGCATTTTGGAGAGAAAAAAACGGAGAATATATAATATGTTTAAAATATTCAGTACCTATAATTGTTGAATAAATATATAAAATGCAACTTTAGAGGTTAGCGGTGCGGTACGACCACTATAGTTGACATTGGGCGTCAAAAGGTTAAAGATCTCAGTAATAATTAGGATCAAGATCCGAGAGAAGGAGGACAATTCCATTCATAGTATGAATCCTTGAGTCGGAGAATTACACACGGGCTCCCTCGGACATGACGCAGGGTGTTAAGCGACGTTCAGCAAAGGGAATGTACCAAAAAAAATGCACGCAACAAGAAGTACACAATGTATGAAAGACCGGAATTTATCGAAATTTATTACTGCCTTTAGGTTATTCCAAACCGGAATTAATAATCACAGGCCACCACTTTATTAGCTCTAATTATAGAGAACATGAAGTTATCAATGAATGTGTATCGTCTTTAGTATTGACCTTGACCTTTATGTTTCATGGTCTACTTCTAATACTGCTACCGGGTGTTAAGTAAATTGGTATGAGATGGTAGGGGCAAGTACAGAATCGGAGGTGGAATGTTGATGGTAAAGTCACAGGGCAAAAGTGTATTCGTTAGAGGAAGTAGTAGAAAGAAGGATGATATTAAAATGTATTGTATAGATTTGTTTTTTAATTTAAGGGCCGAATTCAACAGCTGCACGTAGGGGCACTGCGAAAGGTATTAACCCTCTAAACGCAGAATTAAATCCCATCTGCCATTTGCTTGTATTATTACGAGCTCACCATATTCTCCACTTTAGCAGGATAAGGGTTAATATAGTTCACGGCAGGAGTTTTAGTGTCATAAAAATAGCGAATTTTGTGGCAGTTTATGTTTCAGTTTTTATAAACTTGTAATAAGGACCGAAGTTTTTGGGGTTGTTTGGTGCAATGCGGATTGGGCGTTCATATTTCGATAGCACAAACTATTGCAGCTGGAAGTGTGAAGTTCTGTACTGAGGTAAATTATAGCGAAGGTAGTTATTTGGTAGTTTGTATTAGGAAAGCCTTCCGTCTGTGTTGTAGATGTGACAACAGCAGGAAGCTTGTATCTAATATCTCACAAACTTTGTTATGTGAAGACTTTCATAAAAGAGGTGAAGAGCGGTGGGTGCTGATATGTACGAGTACAAGCACTGTAAACTTAGAGGAAATGTAAAAATACAAGCACTGTACAAGTACAAGCACTATACAAACCAAAGCACTGAACAAGTAGTAGTGCTGTACATGTACAAGCACTGTAAAAATGCAAGCACAGTACATGTACAAGCACTGTACATGTACAAGGTCTTAAAAGTACAAGCACTATACACATAAGAGCCTGTAAATTACAAGCACTGTACAATTACAGTCAGTGTACGAGTTCAATCACTGTAAAAATGTAAGTAAGTACAAGTACAAGCACTGTATAAGTACAAACGCTGTACATGTACAAGCACAATACCAATAAAAGCAATGTAGGTTTTGAAGTGCTGTACATGTACAAGCACTGTAAAAATGCAAGCACAGTACAAGTACAAGCGCTATACATGTACAAGGACTGTAGAAGTACAAGCACTATACAAATAAAAGCACTGTAAAATACAAGCACTGTACAAATACAAGCACTGTACAATTACAAGAATTCTACAAGTACAAGTATACTGTCAGTATAAAAGTACAATCACTGTAAAATGCAATTACATTACACGTACAAGTACAAACTCTTTGCATGTACAAGGACCGTACAAGTACAAGCACTAAACAAATAAAATTACTGTAAATTACAAGCGCTGTACAAGTACAAGAACTGTACAAATAAAAGCACTATACAAGTACAGGCACTGTACAAGTACCAACACTGTACAAACAAAAACACTGTAGAAGTAAAAGCGCTGTACATGTACAAGCACTGTAAAATACAAGCACTGTTCAAGTACAGTCATTGTACAAATACAGGTATTATAAAAGTACAATCACTATACAAACAAAAACACTGTACAAGTGGAAGAGCTGTACAAGTACAAGCACTATACAAACAAAAACATTGTACAAATAGAAGCGCTGTACATGTTCAAGCAATTTACATGTACCAACACTGTACAGGTACAGGCATTGTACAAGTACAAACACTGTACAATTACAAGTACTGTACAAGTACAAGTACTATAAAATTAAAAGCAGTGTAAAGTACAAGCACTGTACAAATAGAAGCATTGTATATTTACATGAATTGTACAAATACAAGCAATCTACAAGTACAAGCACTGTACAATTACAAGCAATGTAAAAATAAAAGCACTGTAAAATACAAGCACTGTACAAGTACAAGCATTGTACAGTCCCCACTAATATTTCCCTACATGTAAAAATTCAATACAATTCAACGGCAGTTACCAGCACCTTTGCTCCTTTCCTTGCAGCACTGCAAGTTCCGTTCAGTTCGGTTCATTTCCACTGTGATTAACTTCACTGCTCTGTCCCGGCACAAGACCTGAACTCCCTAAGCCTATCCTCACCGTCCTGCTCCAGACACAACAATCCCATTATTAACGCGTCTCCAAACTGTGTTGCGGTTTCTGCAAGCCATTCCGAATCTCTCTGCTGCTCCAAGAATCACATTTTGCGTAACTATGACACGTGTCCGTTACGATGTGCGAGTAATCCTCTGTCAGTATTATCTTCAATTTGTTTACTGACGGATTTTTGTGGCAGGTGAATTGTGTAGACTTTTCAGAGTGTAATGGCGAATTATTCGGGGGGCACGCGGGGGGGGGGGCAGTTGGTTTAGGCACTGTGCTACAAGCCGGAAGGTCGCGGTTTCAATTCATGTTTGTGTCACTGGAATTTTTCATTGACATAATCCTTCCGGCCGCACTGTGGCCCTGGGGTCGACTCAGCCTCTAACAGAAATGAGTACCAGGAATATTTCCTGAGGGTAAAGGCGGCCGGTGCGTAGGTCTGACAGCCTTCCCACCTTCATGTGCCGATTGTCATGAAATCTGGAAGCCTCAACTTCCTGGATACCTCAGGGCCTGTCCGGGGTTGTAATGGAATTGGTGTACCTTTACCTTTACCTTTAATGGCGAAATATTCTCAGCTTAGATTTCGTTCTTAGTAATAAATTCTTGACTTAATTAACATCAATACATTCTGTTTGTACAGGTTATGTTTGGCCGAGTAGGTCATTCGACATAGCGACTCGCTACGGGCTGGACGGTCCGGGGATCGAATCCCGGTGGAGGCAAAATTTTCCGCACCCGTCCAGACCGGATCTGAGGCCCACCCAGCCTCCTATATAGGGGGTAAGGGTCTTTCGAGGGGGTAAAGCGGCCGAAACGTAGCGTTGACCACCCACTCTCATCTATCGCCGAGGTTAAGAAAGAGTAAAGCTAGAGTTCTGCTCCCCCTCTGGGCCTTCGTGGCTTGTTCTATGGTGGATTGTACTGTAACTTTAAATTTGTAGATGTTATGTCAGTGTATCTACAGATCTGACGTACGGAATATAACACAGTCGATTGAAAGGATACACAGTCACAAGGATGTAACTGTTGTGGCAGCCGTAAGGTTTGTCCATGTAATTCAATAGACATGCGTGTGACAGCACAAAATAGAACTATATTCGAGTATTTAATAACATGAAACATTTTAAAAGACCCTGTCACCCCTTTATCACTGGGTAAAACAACTTCATTGCTTCATTTAGTATAGCCATAACTATTGGATTGAAAGTGGGAAAATGGTACTCTGCAATTGTAGAGAGAGTCATGGCACTAAGAAATTGTAGAGACAGAGTCTTGGCACCAATTAATTGTAGACAAGAATCTTGGTACTAATTAATTGTAGAGACAGAGTCTTGGCACTAATTAATTGTAGAGAGAGAGTCTTGGCACTAATAAATTGTAGAAACAGAGTCTTGGCACTAATTAATTTTAGAGACAGAGTCTTGGCCCTTATTAATTGTGAAGACAGAACCTTGGAACTAATTAACTGTAGACACATAGTCTTGGCACTAATTAATTGTGGAGACAGTGACTTGGCACTAATTACTTGAAGAGACAGAGTTTTGGAACTAATTAATTGAAGAGACAGAGTCGTGGAAATAATTAATTTTAGACAGAATCTTGGCACTAATTAATTTTAGACGCAGCGTCTTGGCACTAATTAATTGTAGAGACAGAGTTTTGGCACTAATTAATTGCAGAGACAGAGTCTTGACACTAATTAATTGTAGACAGAGAGTCTTGGCAATAATTAATTGTAGAGACAGAGTCTTGGCACTAATTAATTTTAGAGACAGACTCTTGGCTCTAGTTAATTGAAGAGACAGAGTCTTGGCACTAATTAATTGTAGAGCTGATTCTTGGCACTAATTAATTTTAGAGACAGAGGCTTGGCACTAATTGACTGCACAGTTTCATGGGACTAAACAATTTTAGGTACAGTAACGGCACTAATTCATTGTGGAGATAAGTGCAATGCACTAATAAATTTACAGACAGTCTTGGCACTAACTTACCAGTTAGTGTTTTGACAGTACGCAACTCTACACACTGAATCATGTTTATGTAAACACACTATATATTAAGAAAGAAATATCGCTACGAAATTGAACCCTTCACACTTCAGTGGTTACTATATTTACCACACGGTTCAGCCTTTAAAACTCTGAATTCTCCCCAAAAGTAATATGTCTTCATAATTCTTACACTAAACAGTCAGACTGTTCCAACCCTCTGGTTCTCATAACGGACACCCAATGTGTTTCCTTCAAGGCAGGAAATGAAATTTTTAATAAAATTTAGTGTTCTGTGCGTCATAGAAACGACTCAAAGTGGTATCAGCGCGTGGCGTACGGATCGCACTGAAAGTCACTTCCACATCCGTCCGTCCAGACTACGACCAGTAAAGACGAAGTCAGGTAACAGAAAATGATACTACCAATATTTTCATGCGAATTGAAAATTCATATTTTGCAATAATTTATTTAAGTTTTGATTCAATTTTTTAACTATAATACTAACACAAATACTTTTGTTTTGAAATTGTGTGTCGCATAAAAGAAATATTAAAAAATTAATATATATTTACTTTCAAAGGAATTCCCGTAGCATCGGATCCGTTTGTAGGATTTTAAACGCGACAATTGCTCAATTTTTTACACTTTGCTGACCGTGCTGCATCTCAGTATATTTATCTCAGTAATTAACCAACTTGATGCACAAAATTTTTGTTTTACAATAAGTTTTATTTCATGCCTCTACATGTTTCGAGCATATGTGCTCATCATCATTGCATTACACAGTCTCTGGTATCATCACACCTATAGGTGGCCGTCTCGTGCACAGGTTGAGAGAGGACTTTTGACCTCCTGGTGATGAACGCATAGTGCCCAAAACACGTAGAGGCATTTATTTCAGTAATTAACCAAATTGAGGCACAAAATTTTTGTTTTACAATAAGTTTTATTTCATGCCTCTACATGTTTCGAGCATATGTACTCATCATCAGGAGGTCAAAATTGCATTACACAGCCTCTGGTATCATCACATCTATAGGTGGCCGTCTCGTGCACAGTTTGAGAGAGTGTGTGATGATACCAGAGGTTGTGTAACTTAATTTTGACCTCCTGATGATGAGCACATGTGCTCGAAACATGTAGAGGCATGAAATATACTTATAGTAAAACAAAAATTTTGTGCATAAAGTTTGGTTAATTACTGATAAAAAATAACTTGCTCGATGTTTGCAAGCACAGAAGAGCTGTCGGGATTATCTCCTGTTAGAACGGCTGCAACACGTGTCCGTGTCAAACCGCATTCCTTCTGTATTCGTCTCGCCAAATAACTAAACAATACAGCGTTATTTGCCATTCAACAAAAGGCTTAGCTCTGCAGGCACAAGGAGTGACGCTGCTCATGATGCCCTGTCCGCTCCTGTTCAACACGAAGTGAAGAATGCAGAAATTCGTGGCCAGGAAATGGGACGCGGTAAGCGGAATCATTGCTTAGCTGGCAGTGGTAATGAAACTTGATTTGATACAGCTGTCTCTATTTGTGTTAATCCCACACGGCCATTATGAAGCTAATTCTACGCCCCTACCGGGTAAACTATGACCCGAGTAGTGTAGTCAGTATAGCGACTGGCTACGGGTTGGACGGTCCGGGGATCGAATCCCTGTGGGGGAGAGATTTTCCGCACCTGTTCAGAAACGCTTCCTGGGGCAAACACGGCCTCCTGTGCAATGGGTACTGGGTTTTTCCTAGGGTAAAAAAGCGGCCGAAGCGTGACGCTGAACACTCACCCATTCTAGTGCCGTGTTCAGAAAAGAGTAAACCTATACTTCTATTCGCCCTATGGGCTGTACGGCCTGTACAGAGCTTCAGTGCCTGTACAGGGGTGCACTTTACCTTACTTACCTGGTAAAGTACGAGAATTATCCTTACTTACTTACTTACTTACTCCATGGTGCAGAGTCCTTCTTGAGAAGCTGACTGGTTTGCAGCTAGTCAAGAAATTCCCTTCATTTCACGGAACCCAAAGGTTCATTACCGCACTCACAAGCGTCCGCCACCTATCTCTATCCTGGGCTATCCCAATCCAGTCCATTACCCCACATCCCACTTCCAGGAGATCCATCCTAATATTATCCACCCATCTACGCCTGGGTCTCTTCCGTGGTCTCCTTCCCTCCGGTTTCCCCACCAAGACCCTACACACTCCCTCTCCTCACCCACACGCGACACATGCCCAGCCCATCTCATTTTACGAGAATTATAGAATACAATATTTTGTGTACACTGGATGGGGCTAGTAGGAATTTTCCGAAATATTTCGAGTCTATGAAATTTTTAAAACTTTCCAAAAAGTTGCCATTTATGACGCCCTTCCTCTCTTACTGCACTTACGATACAAAATTCTGAAGAAAAGCACTAATTACGCAAATATTTGGAAAGTGAAATTCTACAATTTACGAACCAAATATTCTAATTTTCCCCTTCTACAATTCAAACATATTTTCATCAATCGCATTCGACAGTTCATAGAAGTAATAAATCTCAAATTTATAGTAAATATGTCGAAAACGTCAAGATTTAAGTCGATTATGCTCTCGTTTCTTGTATGGAAAGTCAACTTTGTCTTCGTCCTCAGGTCTGACTCATCCCCCGCACCATCCCTCCGTCACAATCTTAAAGACCAATCACGACGAGATAAATAAAATTAGACGCACTTTTGAAGTGCCCCATTCTGATAATTAAAACAGATTTATTATGTATTATTTGTACCAACAAATACACAAAAACCCACACACACACACACACACATATATATACATACATATATTCACTTAGCAGTCTGGCTTACGACAGGTCCAAAGCTTCTTCCAAAGCCAGCTCTCCAGCTTCCTCCTTCAAATGTTAGTATCCTCTCCTTTCCTCAAGGTCATCCAGTAGCTCCCTACGTCTTCTTCCTCTCACTTCTATCCCCCTTTTGTCTCTCCTTCAATAGCCCGCTGCAGAAGGCATTTTTTACACAAAATGTGACCTATCTAGTTAGCCTTTCGTTTACTTATTTCATATAGGATATTCTTCTGCTCCTTGACCCTAAGTAATACTTCTTCATTTCTCACATGATATATGAATATACATGAATATATATGTATATATATATATATATATATATTCATTTAGTAGTCTGTCTTACGACAGGTCCAAAACCTCTCCCAAAGCCAGCTCTCCACACAGAGCGATCTAGAGCTTCCTCCTTCAAATGACAGTAGCCTCTCCTTTCCTTAAGGTCATCCAGTAGCTTCCTACTACTTCCTCCTCGTCCGCCTGTCACTTCCATCCCACCTTTTATCTTTCCTTCAGTAACCTGCTGCAGAAGGCAGTTCCTACACAAAATGTGACCAATCGAGTTAGCATTCCGTTTACTTATTTCATGTAGGATTTTGTTCTGCTCCTTGACTCTAAGTAATACTTCTTCATCTTATGCGTATTGGACCGTGCATCATCTTGATATCTGAATAAAGGTTGACCAACTAGATGACACTTCCTTTATTATATATTGCTCAACATGTTTCAGACGTTAATACGTCTATCTTCAGGAGCTAGCGAGTACTTGTTGTGTTGTGTAGGCTGCAATTATAGAGGTTTTTGTGTTACTTTATTTACCTAGTGGTAAGTGCTATACCTATATTATGTGTCATGTGTGGCTCTGTGTGAGTGTGTTTCTGCAAGTGTGTGGTGTCCTGTGGTTCTTGAATAAAATGTTCAAGAACCACAGGACACCACACGCTTGCAGAAACACACTCACACAGAGCCACACATGACACATAATATAGGTATAGCACTTACCACAAGATAATTAAACTAACACACGAAACATCTAACATTGCAGCCCAAACAACGCAACAAGTACTCGCTAGCTCCTGAAGATGGACGTATTAACGTCTGAAACATGTTGAGCAATATATAATTAAGCAAGTGTCGTCTAGTTGGTCAACCTTTATTCTAATATTCTAATACTTCTTCAATTCTCACATAATATATGAAAGTATACATATATATTACAATATAAAATTATATTAGAAGAGCAATTGTAATATAATTATATATATATAAGAATCGGGTAGCTCAGTCGGTATAGCGACCGACTACGAGCTGGACGGTCCGGGATCGAATCCCGGTGGGGACGAAATTTTCCAACCGTCCAGACCGACCCTGGGGCCCACCCAGCCTCCTGTAAAATGGGTACCGGATCTATCCCGCAGGTAAAGTACGGCCGGAGCGTGCTGCTGAACACTCAATCCCCTTCTAGTGCCATTGTCATGGAAGAGTAGAGCTATACCTCTACCCACTCTCTGGGCCACACCGGGCCTGTAAAGGGATCATTTTACCTTTATACATATATATATATACTTGTGTGTGCGTGTGTGTGGTGTGTGTGTGCGTGTGCGGTGTGTGTGTTTGTGTGTGTGGTGTGTGTGTGTGTGTGTGTGTGTGTGTGGTGTGTGTGTGTGTG
>Ga0123353_10019518_pt1 | contig 10077 bp, 6 predicted proteins | sample TergutLab28metaG_3_FD_92763 | JGI IMG/M metagenome (GOLD analysis project Ga0123353, IMG submission 92763) | Labiotermes labralis P3 segment gut microbial communities from Petit-Saut dam, French Guiana - Lab288 P3 | ecosystem: Host-associated > Arthropoda: Insects > Digestive system > Gut ...
AACAGCGTGGAGGAAACCTGGCAAATGCCTCCGCCCACTTCCTCAATGCTCTGGCCGGCGGAAATGGCTCCGGCTTCCCTATATCCTTTTGCGATGGTGCGCTGCCCGGTGGAGCCGTTAAAGCTGAACGTTTCTCCCGGCATTAGAGCGGTGCCGTTAATGGCTTGACAGGCAAGGGCAATATTATTGTTGCGGTTGGAATCCTTGGTGGTGTCGGTGGTATAGGCGGCGATCATCTTGAAGCCGGCTAGCAATTCAGCCTGGGTCACCTTGGGCTGGGTCAGCACCGGATCCACGGTGACGGTAACGCCCTTCTCCAACCGGTCCAGGTGGGCCGTCACCTTTTCATAGAGGACATCCGGGTTTATCGTCACGCCCAGTTGCTCGTCCGTGAAGGAAAAGGTCCGGGTAGCGAAATCAAAGCTTTGAATCTTTGCGTCTATGGGTTGGCGGGTTACATAAGCCTCGATCTCTCCCACCAGGCTGCGGACGGCCTCCCGGTCGTAGCTAGCGGTGGCGGTCAGGTTAACGCCTTTCTCCCGCAGCGCGAGCACCGTGTCTACCCGCTCCCGAAAGGGGGTCTGCTTTGTGCCGATGGTGACGGTTGAGTTGGTGCGGACAATGGCATACGCTTGTTCCGCTGCCAGGTCTGCATCCCGTACCGCGGGTACATTGCTGCTGTCGAAGGTCCAGGTTCTGTTTCCAATGGCAACCGTGACGGAAAACAACTTGTCCTGGTTCACCTGAGAGCCGGAAAGGGTAGTTTTGGCTTCGTCAATGGTCATCTCGCCCACATGGATGCCATCCACAAAAACGCCGGGGTAGATCACATCCTTTTGCAGATAATCCCGGTATTGTTTGTAGGTTTGGGCAATTTTCGGATCGTAGCGCAGGGCTTCACCATTGATGAATACGAAATTTCCAATATCCTTCCAGAAGTAGCCAGTGAGTTGAGGCATCATCATCACTGCGATTACGGCGATCAGGAAGGTGCAAACCGTAATGACGCCTACATATAGGAAAGGATGCCCCTTAAACTCGCCGGCGGGCTCCCCCGGGGCCGTCATCCGCCGGCCGCTCCGCAGAGGGGACTCCTTGGGCGCGGTTCTGCCCGGTATGGGGCGGGCTGAACCTGCCTTCACAAACCCCTTGTCCATGGAGCTGGCTAAGCCACTCTCCCTGGTGCCGGGTCGGCGGTTGTTTGATTGAGATTTGTATAGCCGGCCCGGGTCTGCAGGCTGCGAAGCCGGCAACCGCGGGGACGCCTCCGGCAGTATGGCGGCCCAGGATAGCGGTTCGTCAAAGCGAAACGCTTCCTTTGCCTCTATACCAGGCATGGGATCCAAGTCGGGTTTGGGAGCAGGGGGTTTGGAAATCAGGCTGGCGCCTGCCCTTCGGCTGGAGGCACTCCCGGCGGCAAAGGATGGATCACTCAAATCCCCTTCCGCGTACTGGCCTATCCGGCTTAAGGGCACCTCAAAAATCCCCGCCTCGTTTTCCACCTGGACGGTGGCCCGCCTGGATCCCACAGCCCTGGCGGAAAGGTACGGATCCATGCCGTCGCTCTTTTTACGGATTCCCGAGGACACGATTCCCCTCCCTTCGCGAGCCGTTTTCCCGCATTTCGCTTAACATACGAAATGACAAGATCTGCAGCCCCTCCTCCAGGTGGACGTTTACCAGCGCGATTCCCTTTGGAATCTTCAAATCCACAGGGGCGAAATTCCAAAACGCCCCGATGCCGAACACACACAAGACATCTGCAAGCGCCTGAGCCTCCTCCGAGGGAACAGCCAGCACACAGATGTCCACCTTGTTTTCCGCTATATAACGCTGGATATTTCGCATATCCTGCACCGTCATCATACCGATATTCGCGTCAATTTTATTCGGATCGGTGTCAAAGATAGCCGTTACCTCAAAACCGATTTCTCCAAACAAGTGGTAGCTGGCTACCGCGCGGCCGATGTTGCCGGCTCCCACGATAATCATCCGATGAGGCTGATTCAAACCCAGAATATGGCCGATTCCCTTCCGCAGCTCCGGTACGGCATAACCAAGCCCCTGACGGCCGAAGCCGCCGAAGCAGTTGATATCCTGTCGGATTTGGGAAGCTGTCAGGTGCATGCGCCGTCCCAGCTTCTGGGATGAAATCTGCTGCACGCCTTCCTTTTCCAACTCCTGCAAATGCCTATAATATCCCGGCAACCTTCGGATAACAGCCTCTGAAACAGTTCCCGCCATACTCCCCTCCCATGGAGCCTGTTGCAAGGCAGAGTACGCCATACTATACGAGCCTCCCTCCGGCGAGTATCGGGCGGAAGGCCCTGGCGTCAGCTCTGTCGTAGCGTAATCACCACGTGACGGTTGGGCTCATCACCCTCACTATGGGTGGTGACCGCCTCATTTTGCTGCAAAGCGTTGTGTAAAATTCGCCGCTCGTAAGGGTTCATGGGCTCCATCACCACTTTGCGGCCGGTTTTGACGGCGCGGCTTGCCATGCGGTTGGCCAGGCGGGTCAGCGCTTCCTCCCGTTTGGCGCGATAGTTTTCCGTGTCCAAGGTGCAGCGGGTATACTCCTCCTGGCTCCGGTTCACATAGAGACTTGTTAAATACTGCAAAGCGTCCAGCGTTTCGCCCCGGCGGCCTATCAGGATACCTAAGGTATCTCCCTGCATATTCACCCGTACATTGCCTTCCTCATCTACGCCAGCCGCTACGCTCACCTGGACGCCCATCAACTCGGTCACCTTCAGCAGAAATTGCTGGGCTTTGCCCTGCGGAGTTGCCGGATCGCATAGGGGTGCCGGTTGGACGGGCCCTCCGCCTTCAGGTTTCGGGGAGAGGGCAGCCTCCCCGTAGAGTTCCTCTACCGTTGTTTGGCCCTTGGGAGCGGATTTTTGAGCCTGCTCCCGCTTTCCTGCCTTCGGGGCTTTCACTTTGAGAGTTCGCTCGGCGCTTTTCGGGGGCATGGCTTTTTCTATCGTCGCAGCCGCTTCCCCGCGGCGGGGCCGTCGCTCGTCCCTGGGGTGATCCCCCGCCTGCGGGCTGGGCTCTTCCTTATTTATGATATCGTGGAAGTCTTCCCGCGCGGGTTTCTTTCGTTTCTTTTGTTCCGGCGCCGGATCGGAAGGCTTTTCTAGCCCCTCTTCGCGCACGGTCAGCCTCACCTCCGCGAGTTTGCTGCCAAGTACGCCCAAAAACCCCTTTGAACCTTCGCTGATAATGTCAATGGATACATCCCCCAGGCTGACCCCCAATCGGTCTAAGCCTTGGGTTACGGCGTCCTCTATGGTTTTTCCCCTGGACTCAATCGATCTCATTTCACGGTTCCCTCCCCAAAGGTAACTTGCGCCGCTTTTTGATCGTGGGTCTCAAAAACCTTATTCAGCACGATGCCCTGTACCCAGGCGATCACGTTTGCCATTACCCAGTATAGCGCAAAGCCCGCGTTATAGCTGGAGCAAATGTACAGTGAAAAAAGCGGAAAGAAGTATTTCATGAACTTGCCAGTACCCGGCGCTTTGCCGTCCGCCGATGGCGCAGCCGTAGGCTGAGGCTGGGTAGCCGACATTAGGAATTGGGTCACGGCCGATAAAATCGGCAGGATAAAAAATCCGTTGCCCTTGGCATAAATGGTGATTTCGGTAAAAATCAGGTTCAGTTTCGGCATGGCGGCCCAGTGGGTCAGCTCCGCCTGGTACATGGCGTTTTGGTTGAGCAAGGTAAAGACCGCCTCGCCGTTTAGACCTTCCAAAGTGAGCCCAAGGCCTTTGAGGATATCCATCTGGGATGGATCGAGGCCGTCCCATACGCTTTTCCATACCTCGGCTGGGATCTGCATTAAACTCCCATGATCCGCGATGGCGACGGCAAAGGGCGCGTCGGGCATCCATAGGTTCTTTACCCATAACCAGCCCTCGTTGCCCGGTTGGGATATGGTAAGCACATCAAGGACCTGTTTCGCCAGCTCTGTATTGGCGATGAGCCGCATGGCGCCGAACATGGCGATCAGAACCGGGAATGTGATCAGCATGGGCACACAGCCGCTGATGGGGTTGATCTTCTCCTTACGGTATAGTTCGGATGTCTTTTGGTTCAGCTTTTCCTTGTCATTGGCGTATTTTTTTTGCAACTTTGCGATTTCCGGCTGCAGCTTCGACATGCGGCGCATGCTCTTACGGCTTTTATAGTCAAAGGGGAAAAGCACCAGCTTCACGAGTAACGTAAAAATCACGATGGACCAGCCGTAGTTTTGTATCACGGAGTAGATGCCGTTTAAGATGCTGGCTAAAAACTCATTCATATGGGTTATTCTCTCCTTAGGGTAATGTGGGGCACCTGGGGCACCGGGTCGTATCCGCCCTTGCAAAAGGGGTTACAGCGCAATATGCGCCATAATGCCATAGCGCCGCCTTTGAACGCGCCAAACCGCTGGATAGCGGTTAGGGCATATTGGGAACAAGTGGGTTGAAACCGGCAAGATGGCGCGGTGTGGGCGCTGATATGCCGCCGATAAAAGCGGATGATCCCAAGCAGCAGCCATTTCACGGGGCGCCTTTATGTGGGGGCGGGCCTTTTTGTAGCTTTGCGAGCAGATGGTTCACGCTCATGTTCAGCTGGGCCAAGGTCGCCTCCGCCGCACCGGGCCGTGCAACCACCACGTAGAGCCCGCTGGGCAGGCTTTCCATTCTGGGGCGGAACACCTCTCTTAAGCGCCTTTTAACCCGGTTTCGCACTACAGCACCGCCCACCTTCTTGCCGACGGAAAACCCCACGCGCCTCTGCTGGCTTCTGACATGTAAAAGGGACAGTTCCCTGCCGCTCGCGCGAATGCCTCGGCGGTACACATATCGAAACTGTCGATCCTGGCGCATGCGGTACTGCTGCTGCAAGAGCCACCCATCCTTTTCTTGCGAAGCCCCTTGATAATATCGGAAAAGCCCGCACCCACTCTGTCCTTGGCCAGGAATGGGGACGGGCCTGCCGAAACCCATGGACATGGCCCTAGGCGCTGAGCACCTTGCGGCCGCGGCGACGGCGCGCCGCTAGCACGCGACGGCCATTCTTAGTGGACATACGCGCCCTGAAACCGTGCACCTTGCTGCGCTGGCGCTTTTTGGGCTGATAAGTGCGGATCATGTGGGAACACTCCTTGACAAATGATCTTCTTGGGCGATGCGCATTTGCGCGGCTCCCAGGAAACCATAAAATAACTATTATAGTATACCGGCTGCGTTCTGTTCTGTCAAGCAACCTTTTTTGTCAAGACTCTCCGGGGAATCATCCTCATGCGTTTCCACGATCACCACATCGCAAGGGGAATTATGAGGAATTATAACGACTCCGGTTTTTTCTGCAACTTCAGAGGGAAATCACCCAGCTTATTCACAACAAACCCATTTCTCTTAAACTCCTCGTAATCGAATGACTCCAGCTCATCAATCGCTAACTTGTGGAATTCAAGGAAATTCGGCCACCACTCATATCCATCGCCCAGATTATGATATAAGAACGCATCCGCGATGTCGCAGCCCATCTGAGGCGCTACATAGAATGCGCCCATCGCCAGGACGTTCACACCATTGCCCGTAATTGCCCTAAGCGCTGCAGGTACCGATTCCACCACACCGGCGTGCACGTGGTGACACTTGCTTGCGGCAATGTGGATCCCCATACCTGTGCCACAGAATAATAGAGCGCGCTCAAATTCGCGCTCCGCGATTTTTGCTCCCACCTTCAATCCGATTCGGTGGAACATTTCCGGATCAGGTTCATCGGAAGATTGGACGCCTATATCAGTCACCGTCCAACCCTTATTCTTCAGATGCGCCACCACCGCCTCCTTAAGTGGAAACCCGGAAAAATCCGCCCCGACGAGCACCTGCTTATCCTTTGCCATCTTCATTGAACAAGTCCTCCTTTCAATTGTGAATTGGCCGGGATCACCGTGATCTTCACAGGCACATCCACGTATTTGGGCCAGGCTGCCTGATCCGGGTTAAGCAAGGCCCAGGCGCTGGGATCGGCGAGGTTGTAACCGCCGTCCGGATCTCCTCTGTCGTAGATGCGCAGGATGAAATGATAAGTGCCGAAGGAACCGGCCTTTGGCGTGAAGCTGTACCACGCATTTGCGCTGCCGGACGCCGGCTGGAACAGGCTGAAGGTGCCCAGATCGCTGACATAGGGTGATACTTTTTCAAAACCGTCGGCGGGATCCACCAAGACATATCTTAAATTTGAAGGGCTGGTCTCCTCGTCTGTAGCGGTGAGGCTTAGGGGGCCGAGTATCGTATTCTCCAGGAGCATATGCTCCATCGACGTCTTCGCCGGCGTCGGCGGGGTGTTGAAGGGGCGCACCACCAAGGTCACGGTTCGCTGGCGCGTGGCGCCTTGGGTATCCGTGGCGGTGAATGTAAGTTCTACGCTTCCGTTTTGATTCTCCGCGGGCTTGATGAAGACCATTGGAATATCCCCGTCCTTGCGGATGCTGTATCGGCTGGGGTGGGGAAGGAGTTCGTTGTCCTCGGGAACCGTGATCTTGGTGACCGGGCCCGGAAGTTCATCCCATACATGAAAGCCGAAGGTTCCAGCAGGACACGACGAATCAATCCTCTCATCCATCGCCCAGACGATGGGATCCGGCTGCTTTTTGTTGAAATGCCATGCGCTGCTTCCGTCCTCAAAGGAGATGTAGGGCGGCTGGTTGATCAGGCTCACATCGAAGGTGACTGTGCCGGCTGCCTCTGAAACGGCGCCGGCCGGACTCGTAACGCTGAATGTAAAGGAATCCAAGCCGTAGAAATCCTCATCGGGGATATATCGCACGTCGAAGCCGTCGGCCCAGGGGTAGAGATTCACTTTGCCGGGGATGAGTTCAGATTCCCTGCCGCCTGTATCCCTATAGACAAGCCTGCCATTAGAAGTGGTTGACAGGATGGTAAACCGAAGAGGCGTGTCCTCCTTTTCTACGCCGGCGCCGTGGATGGGGCTTGCCAGCCTGATCCTGCAATCATTGTATTCGTTGATGGTATTCATGGCTACGGAATAGGTTGCGTCATAGGCCAGCGGCGGGTGGTTTACGCGTTCAACTTCGAAGATGAGCGTGCCAATAAAGTAGCCGCCGTCACCGTCAGATACGGTAAAGCTGACGGCGCCGAATTCGTCCGGATTCGCGGGCCATGTGGCTTCGTCTCCTGTGAAGAAATGCGCCTCGGGGATATACCGGATCACTCCGCCGCCAATGCGGGAAGCTGATACGTAATGGCTGACGGGGACGACCGATAGCAGGATGATCTCATTCCCCTCCGGGTCCACAAACAGCTTGGTAATATCTTCCTCAAAGGTTTCATTCTCGTGGATAGTGCGGAAGAAGACCGTGCCTGTCTCTCCGTCCGCCCGTATGGGAGGCGCGTTCTCCGGCTTGATATGCACGCTGCATAGGGCGGTTGATTTTTCGTCCCCGCTCTTTTTCGCTGCGGTGAATTGAATCCTCGTCCTGTCAAGTGGGGTGGGGTGGCTCGCGCCGCGTGTGGGGACTACCTCAACCGCGCACGCGTACACATGGTCTTGATCCGTACCAATAGTCTCTACGATGACAGGGCTTATGACATGATCCTTAAAATCCGGGGCTGAGGTTTCGCTGCCCAGGACGGCGGCCGTGATATTCGGCTCGCCGGCGTGTGTAATGGTGCCGTCCTTTTCCACCACAAAACCTCTGTCCACGTCCCTCATGAAGAAGGAGATCGTAATACTCTTATTCCGGTTGGTGGAATACTCCGCGCGCAGGCCATAGATTTCGGGCGGATGATTGGCCGGGCTCACATGCACCAGGAGGGTTCCCGCATCGGACGCCAGGTCCGGATTCCCACTCACTTCGATCCGGTACTTGATCACCACCACATCCTCCGGATCCACATGGAAGTAGTAGGGGGCGGGGGTGAATTTGACTCTGCGGTTGCTGAGCACTTCCACGGTGCCAACACTGGAGTCGATGGGCGGGTTGCCGGTATAACTGGGGCCCGCCTGATACGCATCAAGGATGACGATGTTCAGCAATGTATGATCGGAGTTGTTCGCTTGTGAAACCACTTCAAAAGATGCGGCAGCATCCTCGGGGATGCTCTCCCGCACGCCGTCCAGCAGCAAGATTGGCTTAGAGCCGCCCGTTACCCTCACCGCCACGTCCAGCTTGGTTTGCAGCATGCCATCGCCGCAGAGGAAGCTCAACGTGGTTTCGCCCTGGCTCAGGCCTGTCACCGTCACGTACCAATAGGGGTCGTCACCGCGCTTTGCCTGGATTTGGTTTGTGTTGACGATCATGTCCCCCGTGTCTCTTCCATTCTTGATGACGCCCGTTTTGGAGAACACGGCTAAGTACAGCTCGTCGAATTTGTGACCAGCATCCGTGGTGCTCACTTTGAACGTGAAGGTCTCCCCCCTGCCAATCAGGAGGGGGTCGTCCGTTTGATGGTTTTCGAGGGAAATCGCCGGCGGTTTGTTCACGGGTTCGATGATGATGGTCAGCTTTCCGGTGGCGGTCAAAGGCACGTTGTCCGAATCCCTGTCGCCATAGCCAGCCCCACTGTACCCATTGTTCACCGTATACCACAATTCGACGGCGCCGTTGGCGTTCGGCATGGGGTTGACGGTAAGGGAATACATCTGGGCTGGCGCAGGGAGGGAAGTGATGGCTGGGGCCGCGAGGCCGCTGGCTGGGACCTGGGACCGGGAGGCGACCAAATTGCTGTACGCAATCATGTTTTCGGGGGTATTTACAGGAGCGAAGGTTAGGGTGCCTGACATATTCGCCGCTGAAGCGTGGATAAGCGGGGTCAGGTCGAAGGTCTTTGGGATATCCTGCGTCATTTTGAGCGTACTGTTTTCTACGATGCAGGGCGCGTTGCCCATCTCGGAATTGTCATCATAGATGATGAGGGTGACCGTGGCCCAGTTGGAAATGTTTCGGGCGCTGTGGTAAGATCGCCGGCTCAGGAGCCGGTACCGGAAGGTATAAACGCCAGGCGTGCTTGGCAAGTCCACCGAAAAGTCGGTGCCTCCTTGCACCGAGATCCCCAGCGACGGATGGTTGTTATCCTCATAATCGTGTATCTGCCAGGATTTTTGGCCTTCGTTTCCGTCCGGGTCCCAGTCGTTGCTCATTACGCCGGGAGAAAGCGGAACATTCCTGCTTCCCGCTGCGGTGGCGGGAAAGACATACACGTCATCCTCCGCCGAGGGGGGTTGGTCCGGCTCAATGATCAGGATATCCACCCTGGCAGTGGCGGTCAGTCCGCCGCCATCGATGAGGGTGTAAGTAAAGAAATCTGGCTGATCGGTATCATCGTGGCTTCTCTCGCCAACAGCGAAGTATGTTATTTCCCCCTTGGCGGGGTCCATGGTCAGGATGCCTCGGCGAAAGGCGGATTGACCCGAAGCCGGGTCAGCAGGGTTGCCCATGCTAGCGATGCTGACATTCTTGGGAGCCGCGTCATCCGCGGCGTCCGCCACTACCTTGAAGGTATGGCTGCCGCCGCACGGCACATTCACCGTGTAATTCATAGCTGTCGGCGGCTGGTTGTAGCTGACCGCAGTCACCCGGAATGTCATAACTTCCTGCACGGGCTCCTTGCCGGGCTCCTGATACTTCGCAATGATCGTGATGAAACCCACGCCGTCCTGGCCCTTTGTGATGGTAAAATTCACCTGCGAGGTTCGCGGGAGATTGCCGCCGCGGCCCATGAGCCAAACCGTAGACTGCCCAGAGCCGCCCAGGGTAACGTTGGTGAGCAAACCGGCATTGTCGGAGACGGCGCTCACGCTCAGGTTGCACAGCACATTCCGGGGGATGTTCAAAACCTCCACCGCGTGGCTGAAATTTTGATCCGTCACCCTGCTCACGGCCTGCATATAGGCGGGGATCTGCTCTATGGTCAGGAAGGAATCCCGTCGCTCCACATGGATGGTGATCGTACTTTGATCCGTAGCGGTAGGTTCGCCGATATAATCGTTTCCATCCAAGGCTCTGTAAGGAATCGTCACGTCGCCCTCAAAGCCATGGGGCGGCGTGTATAGGAA
>Ga0123353_10019519_pt1 | contig 10076 bp, 7 predicted proteins | sample TergutLab28metaG_3_FD_92763 | JGI IMG/M metagenome (GOLD analysis project Ga0123353, IMG submission 92763) | Labiotermes labralis P3 segment gut microbial communities from Petit-Saut dam, French Guiana - Lab288 P3 | ecosystem: Host-associated > Arthropoda: Insects > Digestive system > Gut ...
GAAATTCTGCTAACTGAGCAGATTGAGATGGGCAGGACATGTCATACGCCAGGATGACGATGATTTATCCAGGAGAGTCATCCTCAGTGAGCCAGGAGGAAAGCGCCCCAGAGGGAGACCCAGGTTGCGCTGGGAAGATGGAGTGAAGGAAGATGCAGCAAACCTAGGGTGTAGAAACTGGACAGTAGTCACCCTAAACTGGGGAGGATGGAGGAAACTCTTGACGGAGGCTGAGGCCCACCCCGGGCTGTAGTGCCGTTGGATTGGGATTTACGCACATCATGTAAACAGTATGGGATCTCATAATGTATAGTGCACACAGATAATACCTTTTCATATAAAAATGTTGGCCGGAGAATGGTCTATGAAGGGACCATAACATGTACCCATACTAGAATATGATAATTGTGTACGTTGTTGTGTTCTGACGGAATAAATCATTTGATTTTATTTTTAGACGATATCGCTTTCATGCAAAAGTTAAGAGCAGATTATGTTTAGGGACACGTTGTGCTGTTCGACCCAGAATATTTTGGTTTTGCTTCGTATGTCTGAAAATACGAAGATTTATATAACTGAACCTTAGTCTGTTTTGTGTGGGTGCGAAACTCGGTCTCCCACACTGAGGAAGGAACATAGGCTAAGGGTGTTCGAGAATAGGGTGCTGAGGAGGATATTTGGGCCTACGTTGGTAGAGTTAACGAAATACAGTAGAAGACAGTATAAAGAGGACCACAATACTTTTTATGTTCACGCATTGTTTACTCAGGTGATAAGATCAAGAAGAATGAGATGGTTGGGGCATTGGCACGAATGGGAAGGGGGTTGCATGAAGGGTACATACAGAGTTTTGGTGGGGAAACCTGAGGCACACAGACCACCTGGTGGACACGGGCGCAGGTGGAAGGATAATATTAGAACTGATATTCAAGAAGTACGTAGGATGTTGTGGAGTAAATTGATCTAGACGCAGATGGCTAGAAGTCAGCACTGTTGGCTAGAAGTCAGTATTCGGAAGGTCCTGCGACCGGCCACCTCGACACAGGGTTTTCTTGGTTTCCCTGTGTCTAAAAGCAAATGCTGAGATGGTTCCCAAGATTCCAAGTTGCCACTACATGCTTCTCATGCAGCCCTCCGGACTTAAATTCATTAGTAACCGATTTCATGTTTTGTATACATGTAAAATAACCACTGCCACCGGGTGACAACCCAATTGCAGTTAATAAATATTATATTATATTATAAGAACATGATTGCTTGAAAGAGCATTATGACCCTTCTTGTTCCGTACAGTACAGGGAATTTGTTTACGACATGTAACCAACCAACAAATGCACAATATGTGTAATACTTAATGTTTAGATGCAATAAGGCATTAAATATGCTGTACATTTGTTGTTATATGCTGTAAATATATGCAAAATGCACGGTGTACACATACAGTCAAGATTACAGGGGATTTCTGGAATAGATGAAGTTTTTGCGTCTCAAGAAAAATCCTGCTCCGTGAAATTACTTAGTTGGTTAGTTAACTAGTTAGCTGAGTGTTATTTCCATTAACTGAGCTGCCTATAATCCTACGTGAAAAAGAATGCGTAATCACGCAGGTGCGTGAAGTCATAACACGCACGCCACGCCATGTCTGTATGTAGCTGTTCATGTCTTTGGCCTCTCGCTCCGTCGTATTCCTAGTCTCGTAAATGACGTGTTATTGGGAAGATATTAAATGTGTTCTAGTTTTGTCTGCAATATAATTGGAACTTTCCTATCAGCGCATTAATAGTTTGTGAATGTACGTAGGTCTTAGTATAGAGTGGCTGTTGGCCTTGTCCGATTTTTAACCCAAATTCAGTTCTGTTCACAGGTTTTGGTAGCTTCACAAACTGAAGTAAAAAAACAGAGGATGAAGAATGAACTCGTATCGAAACTGTGCCTTTAGAGCTTTCACTCAGCCACGCCCGCTGTGCACGGTGGTAACAGGACAGAATGAAGTCCATGATATTGTTGGGTGTTCCCTGTTCGGTCCGCTGTAAGCAACAGAACACTTCTCGTTCAGGTTTGTTTGGACAATAACGTCGTTAAACATTACACGCAGTCATTGTCGAGAAACTGATAGTCGCTGGGATGGTCAAGAAATTAATCGCATTTTACGGGACCCAGAGGGCCAGTTGGGTGTCAGTGGGACCTGCCCCAGTGCATGTATAGCAGCAGTCTGCCTTGAGCACTTGAATGGCATGACTGTATTGTTGCAGAAATGGTCGCGTTGTTGACTCTGATGTGATACAGTTCTGCACTGTGCTGAAGTGAGGTGACTAATGTCGGAGTGTACTGACTGATAGAAATTGCAGATACGAAATAATGAGCAAAGTGGGCGGAAGGAAATTATAAGTAACAAATTCGAGAGAGACCGTCCCGTTGTGTATTATCGAATCTGTATAATATATTATGCTCCGTCAATACACAACATACATCAAACAAGATGCAATAATTACAATTAGGTGATATTTGGGCTTTTTTCCTTTTTGTGAGGCACTGGCGGTTGAAGAAAATATCGGCACAACATTTTAGTACCTTGATCTTTAAGTTCTTATGTTGATGGATGGAACGTGCTTATATTGATGGATGCCAAATATCACCTAACTGTAATTACTGCATCTGGTTTGTTGTATGTTGTGTATTGACGGTGCATAATATATTATACAGATATAAGTAACAAGTTAGGAAGTGTGCGGGGAGCAAAACACTCTGGTGCCTGCGCTGTGTCAGTCAGTAGGTTTTAAATCGTGAATAATCTGATATCCCACGCTTGCGTGGATTGCGGGTTCGAATCCTGCCAGAGGCCTGGCTGCCTCCTTGAGAGTGTTGTGTGCTGTCAGGCAAAGGTCCTTTGCGACGGACCGCGCCACCGGGTGTGATCAGGTGCAACATCCGCAGTGAGTGGGTGGAAGAGGCCAGAGTAAGAAGAAAGGAAGAATAATTTTAAGAAAAGCAATGACGTGCAAGTCGTTATCGGTTCGACCCTCCCGTTTCTACACAACACCCGCGGTACGATTTCTCCGTACCGTAGCAACAGTTTTGCACTCGGCCATGATCGATATCGCGTAAGGTCGAGATGTTATCGGGGAGATTCATATCCATCATGTTGGATTGAAGCCGTGTCATGGCGCAGGCCATGTCGCCGGTCTCTCATCGCGGAGGCCTGGGTTCGATCTAGGCCCCGTAGGGTTAAGATGTGTTGTGGAAAGCGTGGCACCGGGATAGGTGCTTCGTTCGTTCCCCTGTCAGTATCGTTCCACCACTTCTTACTCGTTTTCATCCTAATGCAACTCTTATGGAGAGGAGGAGAAGGCGGCGCTAGGGAACCTTCAGACGAAGTGCTATGATGTTGTACATCGGGGTGCATTCGGCGATCATTAAGGCAGATCCAGGGTATACGACCCTGATTTGTTCCTCGGAAGCTGCACACAGGCCGAGAACTCGTTAGACTAAAATTAATTTCCCCCGACGTTGGCAATTCGCTCTGGCTTCAAGTTGTCAGAAATATCTCCATCCAGACACCCTGAGCTCACCCTAATTCATTACAGAACGTTAGATGGAACGGTAGATACATAACAAATACTGAATGGGAATTTCTGTTTTTACAGGGGTGCTGATAAGTCCTTATCCCGACCAGGAAGGAAATCAAGCTAATGTTTCTGTCAGAATGGCGTGAATTTCCTTCGGCGCCTTGCCTTGCAGGGGGGGGGGGGAACTTGATGACAGCTCGCGTCTCGATGTTGTTGAAATCGCGCGCGTCCCTAACATGCTTCCGAGCTTGTTTCCTTCCCAGTCGGGCAAAGGACTTATCAGCACCCCGGTAAGTAGCACGTTCAGCCATTAAAATATGCACGAACAGTGCATTTGTGTGCAGAATGTGTACAAATTAGTGTATGTACCTTCGAAGTTATTCACGCAAATACGATGCGCCGTAATTTCTTAAGGTCTAGTCGATTCAAACGATATCACTGTTACGGGCGACCTTAGCAAAGCTCCTACGCTGTTACTGCCACTGCGCAGATCGCTTAGGTGACGTCCTGCACATTCGAGAAGATTCGGAGTCGACGATAGCCTACAAGAGGCACCTGGTTCGGCCATCGGTTTGCGAGTGGAAGGACGTGCTAAAATAGAGACTTGGTTCGCAAGTTGAAATATGGGTGTTTAGGTATACGCTCTTGGCGAAAACTTGTAAAGCGGTTGTTCGTATGCAGGACGATCACCGAACGTTGACAATACGTTGAATTATAATTATATTATATGTAAGCACGTTTTCTGGTGCACTGTGTTACTTTTGTCTGATTTTCCCCCAGATTGACACGTATTAACACGTTTTGATAATCCTCCCCAATATGACATTTGACGAGAGCCCAGCCAGTGGAAGTCGCACTTTGGTAGAAGCGACTAGGCCAGAGCTTGCTCGCTTGTCACATTTGCCTAGTGAACGAGCCTAGAAAGCAGTCATTGGCTGTTCTGCCTGCGGTGCCGGTTTCACATCTCACTCTGGGTAGCCAGATATCATTATTGCAGTAACAGTGCCTCAACCAAGCAAGGACCGCCTCCCTTGAAGCCCATAATAATTCTGTTCTCAGGAAAGTTCGTTAAGTTGCCAGTTGACGGTATGCAGCCATCTTGTGTAAGCAAGTTCCCTCTTCACCCAGACCCGCTGTGCTGAGTTTCTCAAATCAGTGCACACAGATTCGATATGTGTTCCACTTTTCGCCGCGCGCTCAAACTTCCTACACGGCAGCAGAACCAATTGTGAGGACCGGTGCCACGGGTGGCTTTCACGTTCCTGGCGCCTTCGCGGCGAAAGTTGCAGAAGTGCGCCTGTTGAATACTGAACCACCCAGCATTCCGCGAGGGGGGAAAATCTAGAATTGACGAAGATATTTCATGAAATGTTATATTGGCACTTCTTGTAATGCGTTGACATATTCCAAATTTGGTCGAAATCTGACGTTTTGTGCGGGACATGGGCACATTATTGCGCGCAGCCCGAGTGTTTCGAGCAGCAGTTGAACACATCAGTGTAATCGGAAGAACACGCCGGCACTGTTAACGCCGTGTGCAAAATTATGAGGTGCTAAGATCAATTGTCCCGTTCTCGATGCAGTACCTGCAGCCCTGCTTTATCACGAAGTTGCTTATAATTCTCCGTACTGCATGCTGCATTGTGTACCACATGAAGTTACCGGTGGCGTTCTTTGGTGTTAGGAATTCCGTGAAAAGAATCCTTTACAAGCTAATTGGTCCTCAGCCAGGCAAGGAAGTCCGCGACTACCGTGTTCACAAGAGCTTCCCCCCTTCGGCTGTCCGTAGCCACATGAATCCAATCCGCCCCCCCCTCCCATCCTGTTTTTAAGATCAATTTTAATATTATATTTGGAAGTGTCTCTCATTGTTTGAATGTCAACCATCTTTTCAGAGGATGTGTTTTGTGTGTCTTTGTGCGTTTTATTGAGCGCACCTTACGTGAGAATAATTGAGTGCATATTAGTAAAATTATGCCTTACCGAATTTCAACAAAATTTTGGATGCACTTGGATCTGCCCGACACTGGTGCCTCTCTTGACGGTTGCCAGAAGTGAATTACACGCTCACTGCACGACTCAGTCGCTGAAGCGAGTAGGCTACGAACTGCGTGTATCGCGGGATTCGGTTTGACACCCGGCACGGGCAGTGATTGTCTTCGTCCAAAGCGTCGGAACCGACACCGTGCTCGGCGAGCATTTCTGCTGCGTGTACCGTGGAGTGCCTAGTTCGTGGATAAAGCGCATTAACATGTTTTGTTTAGTTCTTCGTTAAATCGTGGAGCTGTACATTAACTCCCCCAATCATCATGAGGTGTGCCTAATTAAAGCGCAAGGAGAACTTTACCTTAATCTGTTTCTCATGTTATTTACTGTCATCTGTTCTCCCAAATACGAAGGTGTGACCGTGCGTTCCTAGTGTTCGTTTTGTCTGTTTTCGTATTCCATTCCGCGCACCAGATACTATGGCAGATGCGAAAGTTGTAACCACGGTGACTGGCTGCAGACTGCAGCAAGTTGTAATCACGGTGACTGTGCAGCCAAGTCTGTCCGCGCTCGCGCTACCGGCCGTATCGCGGAAGTGCGCTGTGCCTGTGAATTTGAGTATGCCTGCAGCTGTACGTGCACTTCGCTTTATAACCGTACCATTACCAGCCGAACAGGATGGTAAACGTAAATCCTGTTTCGAATCTGCCAGTACGGCGAGTAATCTGTATATCTTGTGGTCATTCTCAGTATCTCTGCCCGTGCCGATATAGTAGAGACCACGATCCCTGCCATGTGGTCTGTGACCCTGTCGTTCCACGCTATATTTTTGGTGAGAGTGTCGTCAAATATCCCCCCGAAAGACGAGAATTATGCAAAAATGGGAGGGTCCGTGGAATACAGGTTAGTATCACTGCACTGCAGTTTGCTTTTGGCGGCTTTGAATGAACCGAGTTCGTAATGAATGCGCGTTGAAATGAGACGCACCTGCTGCCGTGTGCGGTGTGCAGTGTGGTGGAGCTAATTGTGGCTGCTGCAGTGGATGCTGTGGTGTGCTGTGTGCAGTCTGTATCCATTCTTCGTTTGTTCGCGAACACTAAAGAACCGTTGGATTAGGGTTGTAACATAGCAAGTTCCTTTGTGTAAATTTTTTCTTGTAACATAACAGCCACAAACATGGCGACGTTACGAAATCTTGACGTTACGTCACTGTGCCGTAAATTATTCTGTGTGAATTTTGACTGCTCTTTTCAGCATAGGGACTCTGTTCTTTACCAACCACACATCGTGCTTCAGCTGTGTCCATTTGAATATTGTCTGGCATTGCGTAACCTCAGTTCAGATAGTGCACTGCTCACTGTGTATCCTGTAAGCGTTTTCACAGATTTTATGAAATGTGAGAGGCGAGATGTTGCTAATTTGCATTTCATTATTCCGTTTGTAAGGGAGCTTAATACACAAATAACCCTGTTGGTCAGTTTGTGTACTGCATTATGTGGTCCACACGTGTAGCGGTGACCCCTGCACGTGACTTAAAGTGACAACTGTAGGTATCCCCCCCCCCTCAACTGGGGCCCTGTCCTGCCCTTACCACGGTGACATGGGAGGGAAATGCAGCGCGAAGAACTTTCACAGGCCGTCCATCGGCTTGCACTCAGAACACACCATACTCCAACTTCGGCGTCACGTGATGGCGCTTGGTTTATCAGTCGGGGATTTCTGCTGATTACGTAGTTTTGGACTGATAACTTGTATGCATTTTCCGTTTATGAAGGAGTTACTGGTCATTATCTGAATGTATACTGTCAGACAGAATACCATCCCACGCTACCACCACTTCGTAAATAAATAGATTTCAGTCCTAGACTGTAATTTCTTATTTTGAGAGTTTGCTTGACCCTTTAGGTAATCTCATCTGCAAAGTTAGATGGCAGTCGCCCACTACACCACAAAACTGCTTCACTAAAACGGTTACATATTCGTACTGTGACAGTAAGTTTGGTGTTTGTGTGACCGTGCACCTTTGATACAATAATATAAACAGCCAACTAGATATAACAATAACAAATTTTATTAATAATTTTAATCAGCTCAACATGTTTCGGGCGATAATTTGGCCCATCCTCAGGAGCACTAGACTGTGTTTACAGCTTGTGGTATAAAGCACCGACGATGCAGCAACATCGCCGGTGCATTGTACCACAAGCTCACTAGTGCTCCTGAGGATGGGCTAAACTATCACCCGAAACATGTTGAACTGATTGCAGTTATCAATAAAATTTGTTATTGTTGCGTCTAGTTGGATGTTTATATTATTGTCACAGTAAATATTTGCGTGAAGGAAATATTCATTGGTGACACCAACGAATGCACATCTGACACATGGAAATATATTCCTGTATTACTCCTATACACCTTTTGGCGTCATTTACGCCTTGTTCAGGGAGATTTAGCTACGCCAGAATTTAAAACTTATATGTATACATGAATGTATCAGGTTAGCGTTCGTTGGTTTGGTGAATGCATTTTGCAGTTCAGACTCACGGAAAAATGTCCAAATTTTCGCGGACATTTGCTGTATTTTATACGGTTTCTTGTATATGTTTCCACCATTAAAACCCGCTCTGTTGCTGTTGCACACCCACGAACAAGGGCAATTGAAATGTGCGCAGCTCATCAACTTGCACTGTCGACTGTGTTGAAGATGGTGTAAGTTTGGCTTTGTACAGGACTGTGCCAGGCTGAGGATTCTGGTCTTCTCGGCTGTTACACTTGTGACGGAGTAAACAGTTCCTTCGTGCATATATCTTTGTGTGCCGAATGCTAGAAGAATGTTTGTTTTTGTAGGATTCCTTAATTGTGTGCTCCGCCACGACGGATCAGTCGGTTGGGGGTGTGGTGTCCGGTCACACTGGTGGTACGTCTGACGCCGTGTTAGTAGAGGAACCTTTTTTTTAAAGGGCTGGCAGCGCATGTTGCAAGAAGTTGGCCGAAACGTCGCGTGTTAACCGTCGCGGGAAGATGTGCGGTCCAGTGAGCTGGTCACCAGTTACACTGCAGTGCACATGTACGGGAAACGCTGTTTTTAGTGACTTCCTGCTGTTCAGTGTGGGTTATCGTAATCCCATATATGGAAATTTCGGGTAATATTTGGCTCTTTCAGGGGCAAAGTGGGCCTCGTCGGTAAGCAGAACGCTGCAAATTATTTAGGAGTTAGCGTTATTCCAGTGGAAAAATTCCTACTTGCAGTCCAGATTATTATTATTATTATTATTACTTATTACTTACTTACATACTCACCTACCTACTTACTTACATACTTACTTACCTACCTGCTTACTTACGTACTTAATCACTTACCTACTTACTTACTTAATTACATACTTACTCACCTACATACTTACCTACCTGCCTACTTACGTACTTAATTACATACTTACCTACTTACTTACTTAATTACATACTTACCTACTTACTTACTTAATTACATATTTACCTACTTACTTAATTACATACTTACCTACTTACTTACTTAATTACATATTTACCTACTTACTTAATTACATACTTACTCACTTAATTACATACTTACTCACCTACTTACTTACTTACTTACCTACTTACTTATATACCTACCTACCTACTTACGTACTTAATTACATACTTACTTACTTACTGCAATTGAGTTATCACTCGGTGGCAGTAGTGCAGAATAAATATCCATGAATATAAATACAGTAAATATGCATAAACGAAACAATATAAAACCACGGTACAAACAATACAAAACAGTAAATACAAGTACACATATTTCCAAAACACCCCACACAATTGTCAAAAAAACCCCACATACACTCACCCACACATTACAAAACAAGTTAATGCAACCCCGGTACTGAGTGGGCTGTACATGGCGCAGTACAGTTCTGCAGGCCGACTTACGCGGGAAAGTGACATGCGCAGAAATTCTTCGTTTGCAATGCGGGGAATTCTCCGAGACATTTCCGGCCGCCGTTTGGCGCCCACTTCTGTGTCTTCGTATGTCCGTCTGTCCTGTAGCACTGTGTGTAACTGTGCACAGCGTGACGAACTCGCTGGACATACAAGTTTGTAATTCTGGGTCTAGGCATTGTGTTCAGGGCACATTGCGCGCCGTTGGGTTTCATATCGCCGGCCAGGCGCAGCAGATATTGAGTCGGCTACCGCCAAGACACAACATGACTTACGCGAAAGTGTAAAAAAAGGTAAAGCAGTCCCATTCCAGGTCTGGAGTGGCCCAGACGGTTCCAGGAAGTTAACGTTCCCAGATTGCATGACAATGGCCTAGGATGGTGGTAAGGTCATCCCTACGCACCGGCCGCCTTTACCCCAAGGAAATGCTCCTGGTACTCATTTCTGTTAAGAGGCTGAGTCGACCCCAAGGCCATAGTGCGATCGGAAGGATTATGTCAATGAAAAATTCCAATGACACCATCTGGAATCGAACCAGCGACCTTCCGATTTGTAGCACAGCACCTTAACCAC
>Ga0123353_10019522_pt1 | contig 10076 bp, 5 predicted proteins | sample TergutLab28metaG_3_FD_92763 | JGI IMG/M metagenome (GOLD analysis project Ga0123353, IMG submission 92763) | Labiotermes labralis P3 segment gut microbial communities from Petit-Saut dam, French Guiana - Lab288 P3 | ecosystem: Host-associated > Arthropoda: Insects > Digestive system > Gut ...
ATTTGAAGCTAAATGTCATGGTTAAAATCATCATCATCATCATCATTATCTTTTTCTTCTTCTTCTTCTTCTTCTTATTCTTCTTCATCGTCATCGTCCTTATCACAACATCACCACCAATATTACCATGACATCACCCTCCTCCACGTTTCTATCGCCATTTTTTTTACGGGATTAGTTGGTCCTTGTTTCCCACCATAGGAATGGCTTAAATAATTTTTCGTTTGGTCGAAAGTGAATAATTTAAGGCATTTTGAGTCCCATTGCTGTCGATTCTTTTAAACGTACTTACACTTTGTTGTTTATCTGTGTTTTTGAATTAATTTCACGTACATTTGAATTATTTTAATCGGGCTACTTTCCTTGAATTATTCTGAACCTTCCAGTTATATTAATTGAAAATGGCTTTAATTTGTAAATAATCAGCTCATTAACTCCATGTATCAGAGACCATGATGGTAGAAGTGGCTCACTTGACCAAGAAATTTCTCACTTTACATGGAACGCGAAGTTTCATGGCCTTGTCTACGTATACGACCATCGCTTTCTAACCTGAGCCAGTTGAATCTATTCCACATCATACATTATCCTCCCATACAGACCTCCGTTTCCTAGATATTCCGTGTAACTTCTGTACGCATTTCTCGTTCTGTCCATTTCGTGCTGCAAATATCGACCATCTCGTATTACTTGTTATATCACCGCAGTAGTGAGAGTTATTTACGGAGGAGTGCCAACTGTAAGCTCCAAATTCTGCAGTTTTCTGCAATCTGCTGTTTGTTCTTTTAACCCAGTGCTCATTTTGTATAAACCGAATGAAAACTGCCGCTGTTCTGTAAAATTTTTAGTTTTGTTTGTCGTTTCAGTGATATTATTTGCAGAATGTTCATCGCCCTGTTACCACTCTTAGACGCGGCTGGGTGGCTCTGTTATATTCTGAACGCGGACCCCACGTGGTGGAATATCAATAGGAAACACTAGCAAAAGGCCATGAATCAGTGCCTAATTGTAATATATTATAATGCCCTGTTTGTTTTATTCATCGATTCCGGTGGTCTGACGCTGAATGCGTTTGAATCCTGTTCAAGAGCGGGCGGTAAATCTTATTGACGTTCCCCGTCTTTCTGTCTGCGCTGAGTATTCGTTAGTGTGAGATTTGAAACACATAATGACTACTCTTATCTTAGGACTGTCCGTATATTTAAAGGTTTTGTATTTTTGGTACGATAAAAGTTTCGACACACTTATTGTTCTTGATTCAAAAATTTTATTAGTGATTTGGTGTTGTGTGGCAAAGTTAAAATATACGAATTCGACAGTAAAATGTCCAAATAAGATAAGAGCATGTTAAGTATGGAGATGATTGTTAAAGCCAATCTCCGTGGTCGCGTGGTCTAAGACGTGGACCTGCGGCGGGGGATCGCTTTTTGGGATTTTGGGTTTGAATCCCGCCGGCGGCATGGATGTTTGTCTGTTGTGATTATTGTGTGTTGTCAATTAAAGGTCTCTGCGACGAGCTGATCACTCGTCCAGAGGAGTCCTACCGACTGTGGTGTGTCCAATGAGTGTGATCGTGAAGTCCAGTAAGGGTAGGCCATTACACGTAATCGGGGCGAAACACCACAGGCCCCCCCCCCCAAAGTGTTAAATAGATTTCAGAGGGTGTTATATTCCCACCTGCTATGAAAGTGCAAAGAATCAATTTAAATATCATTACCGTATTCACAAGAACCCAGAGCCAGATAAATCCAATCCGCATCTACCTACCTCGTTTCTCTAAGTTTTTTGATATTATCTTTCCCTCTGTTTCTAGGCATCCCATGTGGTCTCTTCCATCAGAATTCTGAATTTAAAAAATTGGTAAGCATTTCTCTTTTATTCCGCATATTTTCTCAGTACCATTTTATATAACACCTTCGATCTGTGTTATCCGCTTAGAGCAACAGACCTAATTTCACGACTGTAGAATGCTGAAAGTAAATTGTGGTATGGCTGTATTTTTATGTAAATACATTTTATAGAGTTTTTGCACGGCTTGAGTTAAGAATTTGTAATGAACATTATTACGTTTGTGAAATTAATGGAGTAGCCAGTTCAGTATATAATGTTGCCTACAGTACATCAGCAGCTTATGGACCGCTAGTACGCAAAATATTGTAATATAAGAAGTAGCCTTCTCTACAAGCAAATATCAACATGCTTTAGACAAGGTTTTTTTCAATATTCCTAACAGACTTTTGAGCTACAACAATGAGCCAATATTGTTTTAATAATTGTAAACAACTTCGTAAAAAAAACCCACATACGATATATTTCATGCCGTGTTACTCAACCATTGTAACAACCTTACAACAAGCAGATGGTTTTGAGAAGTGGTAAGAGTTGTCCCTGAGGATGTCGCAGTGAGCGCCGAAACATATGGGAGATATTTAGTAAAAATACAGATATTCAAATGTATATATGCATTTCGTTGGAAAATTAAAGATACAATTGCACTAGCGCACAGTTTTCTTCCTGTGTTGAGTCTAATGTTTTTATACACATACGAGTATAGCAGTAGTACAATCCTTGCCACCGTAAGGATGATCCTCCCTTGTACAGTAGCTTCAGAACTACACGTGTCTGTTATCCGAGCTTCAGGTATGAGTGTTCACATAGTCGCCCTACACTTGTCAGTAGACTTATCAACAGTGTTCCAGGTAATATAGAGTGTTAACCGGTCGCTACATCTGACTAAGTCGTAAGAGGTAAAGCAGTCCCATTACAGGCATGGACAGGCCCAGAGGGTTTTTAGGAAGTTAATGGTTCCCAGATTTCGTGACAACGGCACAGAATGGTGGTAGGTTGTCAGCCTTACGCACTCGTCGCCTTTACCCCCAGGAAGTACTCCTGGTACTCATTTCTGTTAGAGACTGAGTCGAACCCAGGACCCTGGTGCGATCGGAAGGATTTTATGTCAATAAAGAATCCACCAACACCAGCTGGGATCGAACCAGCGACCTTCCGATTTGTATCACAGCGCCTTAGCCACCGTGCTACCGCGGTCCCCCAACTCCTTAGAGATAACTGTGTATTTTATCCGTAAGTTTTGGGAACAGAAAAAATACATCGTAATTCAGCATTTCAGAAGCAAATTTACGAGGAGTCAATTAGGTTCCAGCTAAACGTAGCAAACATATTGTCACATTGTAGGACAGTGATGTTAGAAGATGTTTCTCCCAAAGAAGCTGTCATTCTCTCTCTCTTTCTCTATTTGGGGGGGCCACCGGAGAAAATTCTAAACACATAAATGGAAGTGTTAACATTCCGTGAATGCTGATGACCACAGGTAATGTTCTTTTCTAAATGTTTAATAAAAGAGACCTGAGAAAAAAGGCAGGGGCCTTTGTTAAACGCATTCCTTAACAAGGACACTCTTCCAAACTATTTTCTAAGGACGGAGTTGTGCAGTTTAGGACTAATGTGTTTAATCGTTAGTTCAAAACACGTCGCAGTATAGATACTATTGTAAATCTAGACAGCACACTCCTTTGGCATTTAGTCCCTAATATGACATGACGATATGTGAAATGATTTCGTATTATATACAATAATTTGACTTACATTAGTAGAAATTAAGAGAGCAGTTAGTTGTGGTTATACAGCCAGCAGGAAGTAATAATGTATGGTGATTATTCAGATCAGAAAAACACAAAATATGCTTAGGCGTGTAATTTAATTCATAAAACAGAGTGAAGCGTCATGAAAAATTTAATGAAAGCCATTAAGTGTTTTAATTACATAACACAGAACTAAGCTGTTTAGCTGTATATTTGTTCAAATTAATGCCCATAATATGATAATTCATTACAATTACTATTAATTGCGAGAAAGTTTTACTCTATTTCGGTTACTTAACTTGCAAACGTTTCCTAAAAATGGTCCATATATTTCATAAGACTTCTCCATTCTTGGCGAAAGTTGCATAATTTATTGTATCCAGCGACCAGACAAATAAACAGCAAGGACACGCACTCGGTGTCACGCGACTGGTGTGAATGTAAATGTTAGCGTCAGTCGCGATGGAATATATTGAGACTTGCTGCTTGTAATTTTGCGGCCTGTCAGTGCATGGCTGGGAGCAGGGCAGGCGAACCTTTTTGAGGGCGCGTGCCCAACTTGTCTGTACATTTCATACAATTTCTTTCGGGTGCCCTTGGGAATTTTGAAGATCAAAATAACGTCTGGGAGCCTTCCATGTTCATTATTAATTAATAAATTATTATTATTACATATTATAATTAGTGGGTCGGATAGCTTGGTCGGTATAGCGACTGACTATGGGCAGGACGATCCGGGATCGAATCCCGGTGGGGACGAGATTTTCCGCCTACCCAGACCGGCCTTGGGTCCCACCCAGCCTCCTGTAAAATGGGTACTGAGTCTTTCTCGGGGTAAAGTGCGGCCGGAGCGTGGGGCTGACCACTCACCCCCTTCTAGCGCCGCCGTCATGAAAGAGTAGAGCTATGCCTCTAACCATGCTCTGGGCCACACCGGGCCTCTAACGGGATCGCTTTACCTTTACATAGTATAATTATATTGTATAATTAATACATAATATGTTTCAAATAAAGGCCTCATCGAGGAATGCAATAAGGAAGAAAAAGTGGAAGTCACTGGGGCTGCTACTGTTTCTGTTTGAAAAGAAGACTGCAAAATGTTGTGCCCAAAGTCACGTGTTAGCCCAGTCACCGCCAGGTCGGCGCCACAATGATAAATATCCCGTCAACACTTCGCACCTCTCTCGATTTGTGTAAAAATGTTTCACTCGCAGGTTTATATGGTAGCAACAGTAATTCATATACAGTCGCTACATTCAGATAAGTGTGTATACGAGTATGCACATATTCTTCAAAATATAAAGAAGCTGGTCGGGAAAAAAGTAAAATGAAAAATGGGGTAGCAGTGAATTCCATATGCCATAGGTTCCTCAGCTCTGGTCTAGTGCATTTTATTAAGGCTTAATTCAACTTAGATGCAATTAGCATTTTTGGATATCTGGCTAAAAAAAACTGGGTACTTGATGTGTTTAATGTGTCTTTAAACGAAGTATCGAATTTGGAAATATTTGCTGTATTTTGGCCTGAAGGACAGTATTTACGTGAGTGAATAACGTATTGCCTTACGGAGGGAAGAAATTTATATTTTAATTATTCTATGCCATAATTATTGTCGCGAATATAAGATTAAGGCAGGTTGAAATAAATGGTCAAAACGAAACAATGTTTGAAATTGAGTTAGTCGGGCACTCAGGAAACCAAAAATTGTTTGCTGAAAGGCTGCGCTACTGTTGATTTCTTATGGACGTTGAAAAACTTTGTCTTTGTGGAACTGAATTGAATAGAGTGGCATTTTCTGACGCTGCAGCTTTACTGCTAATAGTCACCTGATCAACACACATAGAAATGCGAGTTTTATAACGTCTCTCATGTGGTTAATCGGCGGTCTGTCACCACGGAAGCCCGGGTTCAATCCCAGGCCAGTCCATGTGGCATTTTTGGTGTAAAAAGTAGCATTGGAACAGTTTTTTCCTCAAGTACCCCGGTTTTATTCTGTCAGTATTGTTTCACTAATTCTACTAATCCTTCATTCATCCATCACATGTGATACATAACTTTAGCAGTTGACTGACTCGTTAAATAACGCGTACTAAAAATTTCTCGAAAGCAGTTGGTGATTAATGAAACTTAAAAACAGATGGGTCTATGTTTGACACTCAGAGGACCGTGCATCATGATGTGTTCGTATAGTGAAAGCCAAAGAGATGCACTAATTCTCAAATTTATTCTACAAAGTATTCTACATGTTTCGGACAAGTCCACTGTCCATCATCAGGAATATCTCAACACTGCTATCGTGGTCAGGATGGAACTTCAGTTCCATCCTGACCACGATAGCAGACGCCAACAGAATTAGCATGACAAATGCCTATTGCGTGTACACAGTGTTGAGATACTCCTGATGATGGACAGCGGACCTGTCCGAAACATGTAGAGTACTTTATCAAATAATTTTGAGAATTAGTGCATCTCGTTGGCTTTCATTATAAGAATAGACGGGTCTATAATCTACTTAACTAAAATCATAGCCTTCTGCAAAACAAGTAGTGGATGGTTGGGTAACTAGCAACATAAATACAGGCTTTATTTCGACTGTCAGTTAATTGGCTCTCCTTGCTAAGCGAAAGAATAAGATAATACCATCGGGGTTTCCTGTTTTAATTGACATCTTACGTTAAAATGATCACAGAGAGTTAAGCCACAAAGAGCGCGTGAAATTATTATACTGTGACTGCTTCTAATTGAAGCAGTAAATCTTACTACTTGGCTCAGTTATGAAGAGCGCTTTCAAAACTGGATCTTAAACGTCTGCTTTCAATGGTCCGATTTCCGACTACCCGATAATTGAAGAACCTTGCGAGATGTACCCTCTTCTGGGAGTTAGACAGCGTATATTTGTTGTTAGATACCGACATTTCGGGAGAACCTATCGGTCCCATCTTAAAGGGCCAAGCAGTCTATCAATGTACGCTGCGTAACATCTCAGAAGAGCGAATATCTCATGTACACCGCGGCAAATCCTGAAGTCACGCAACCTGACGAGACATTTTCATATCTTATATACGGAATGGCTATAATAATAATAATAATAATAATAATTGATGTCTTGATGTACGAACACCACGAGAGGGTACTTCTACCAATAGGCCCAATATAAATACTTCCTCTCAAGCTAACGCAGAGAGTTTTGTGTAATTTTATTTGGTCTGTTTGTGCTAAACTAATAATTCGATAGAATTTAAAATAATGTGTCTAGGACCGAATTTCAGAACCAATACGCAGATACCCGTACGGCACGTAGATTTCCTTTAGGAGAATCTCATATTTGAAGTTTATATTAGGCCAACTGGAATAGAATTTATTTTCTTGGAGAAGGTGTTTGAACAAAATGTGGAATTTTTAAACTATAGCGGAAGGGGAAACGGTGTTTCGGAGAGAGAAAAAAATTTCCTCCTTAGTTAATTACTCAAAAATTAAGTTTTGCCTTAGCGACTGTAACTGTAAAGGAGCTCTGTTAATACTCAACCCTGAAATACAACTTTCACAATTATTTTGTTTGAGAATGAGTGAAGCCCGCTACGTTGTTTTATAATCCTTGCGCTGACTTGAGATGATGATGGTGGTTGCGACGTTGATTGAGCACAGGCTGATTTTATTGGCTTATTTTAGTACAGGCTGATTTTATTGGCTTATGAGTTAAACGACTTATTTTAATTGAGATCAGGACAAACAATTCGGCGAAACTTATAATAACTGTTACGTTCTCTCCAAGCGGACTCTACAGGGTGTGTCATCCAGTCTTCAGCAACTCAATTTGTGAAGCAGGTATTTCAGTATCTTTGACAATCAAAACCATGTCTCAAAATCACCCCTAGGCAGCAGATGACAATTTTCCTTGGGATGCCTTAGATTGGGCCCCGATTTGATATCCTGGTCGTTTCGAAGCAGATTTAACAAACTAAATTAGCGCTGGTTTGAATGCTAATTATTTGTTGCATTGGTGTGATTTTCGCCTGTTGAGCTAGAATAAATTTTAACAATAAACATTACGAATATACACTTCTACCTGAATTTTACTGGGCTTCATAAATATTTTATTTCAACAGCGTGGTATACGTGGGTAGCAAATGAAACATAAGGGGAGCCTGTAGATTCAGAAATTTGAAAAGTCGCCTTTTTGGGTGTTGAAGAATATAGAACAGTGTAAAAATGAAGTTCGAATTTGAACATGTGTTACTTCAGCAGCATGTAAAGTTTTTGTGGGCTCAAAGTAAGGTCTCACTATATTTTAACTTGCTTTTAGATGCTAATTCATTTCCGTAGGTTCGACAAACCTGTGAAATTGGATAGGTGTAATCTTGGGGCTTGGTTCGATGTTATTAAGGCATACACTGCTTACTTCTACAATGAGCTTTAAATTACTATGACGAACTGTGGCTTTCTTGAAAGGCTGTTTGATTTTATAGGCGTTTAAACTTTGAAGACTGACGTTAACATAAATCATACAGTGACGTGACAGGGGACACAGACCGTCTGTGTCAGAAAGACGAGTCCGTTAATGCTTTTAAACTTTAATTTCTACATTCAATTATGGCAGCAAATTAATTACAATAGAATAAAACCGTCAAACATGACTAAAATATTTTATTATGATAACACGTTCTGCTGGAATGGGCCACCATCAGGTAATACAAAATGCAGAGGTACTTAGAAGGTTAACTGCAATAGACGGTTCTAGGAGTAGGAATGATGTCTAATATTCACAACGAAATTAGGATTTCATAAATATAAATGTTTCGATATATATATATATATATATATATATATATATGCATACATACATACACATACACACGCAGATATGATTACATGTACAAAGTACGTGAAAATAATGTTTTGAAAGTTTTATTTAGTGCCCTTTTTTAGGTACGTTATGCTGTGTTTTGATTATTGAATACACTTTTCACTTTGAAGAATCTTTATCTGTAAGGTGCTTTCTGTGGTTTCTGGGTAACAACCCAGAAGAGCGCAGTTCTCTTCTACTTCTCGGCGGAAGCCTGTAATCAAGTTTGGAATTCTCAGCTCAAAGACTCGTACATCTACAATATGTATACGTGTTGAAGTCATCGTGGAATTAACAACGCTCGCTTGAATGACAAAGTTCTGCGCCCTTTTTATGCAAGTATATGAACTGGTCTTACTTAGACCGGCCAGGAAAGAAAGTAAATCTTTCACTGTAGCAATCTGTCCTTACGTTATGGTCTTGAACATTTCAGTCTACTTGCCTTTTGAACGCGGGCTTGTAAAGGTATAAGACAATACGTTTATGTGCAGGCTATGCTGTTTGCTTGCAGGCATGCACAGCTATGTGCGCATTACATCAGTACGGGCAGGCAGTAGTGTTTCCGGGTACGCGATGCAGGGCCAAATAAAAGTGATATAAATTAAGATTTCCTGTGAGAAGAAAGAAACTTGTCTAATAATACAAGATCATGTCCGGTAGCGTTGACTTAAAGTCAACAAAAGAGAAAAGAGAGATTCAAATGAATAGAAGACAGGAAATAAAGAAATTGAACATGTATTTTTTTGCGTCCCACACCTGGCAGGAATCCAGTGCATAAAGAGCAAGGAGGCCATCAATGTAATAATACAGTATAGAAAAGTTTTAGTTGTCTGTCTTGTTAGAAATATGAACAGGAGCGATGACGATGCGATGAGATGCGAAGATGAAGAGGCGTGTGATTGCAGTTCTTTAGGCACCAATGTCGAACTACTTTCTGAAACATTCGATGTGCTGAAGGAAGCGCCGTCTTCATTTGAACGAACTGGTGAAAATATTCCTGTAATAAAACCAACTGGATGCACTAATTTCTCAGATTTTATTTTTGGAATAAAATTCTACATGTTTCAGATGGCTTCCTCTGTCCATCATCAGGAGTTTTTCATTGTACAAACAGCAATGGTATATGTCATACAGGTATTGCTGACAGAAAGCTGTCAGCAATACCTGTATGACATATACCGTTGCTGTGTGTGCTGTGAGAAACTCCTGTTGATGGACAGAAGAACTGTCCGAAACATGTATAGTTTTATTCCAAAAATAAATTAGAGAAATTAGTGAATCTAGTTAGTGTTATTATAGGAATTTATCACCATGCACGGTCACATGAACGTTAAGTTGGTGAAAGTATAAAATTAATTCTGGGGATGTAGGGTTTTCTAAGGTTGTACAATGAGTGTGTGCGTGTGTTTTAAGCGTGCTTCTTAACGCCAAGTGCAAATACTATATAGCACTGGTGATAGATGATTGAAGAGAATGGAACTATAATGGAATGATGTTGACAAGAGAAACCCGACCTACTCAAAGAAAACCCTGTCCTAATATCACTTTGTCCATGATAAATTTCACATGAACTAACTCGGGCCTCTGCGTTGAGCAGCCGGCGGCACTGTTTTGGGAAAGAAGTTGCTTTCGCA
>Ga0123353_10019523_pt1 | contig 10076 bp, 9 predicted proteins | sample TergutLab28metaG_3_FD_92763 | JGI IMG/M metagenome (GOLD analysis project Ga0123353, IMG submission 92763) | Labiotermes labralis P3 segment gut microbial communities from Petit-Saut dam, French Guiana - Lab288 P3 | ecosystem: Host-associated > Arthropoda: Insects > Digestive system > Gut ...
AGCTATACTTGGAACATCACACATAATACGGAAATTACTGCAATGTGAAGCTTCAAGATTGTGCGGTGGGGATCACCGCTGGTTCAAGAGAAGTATCAGGAAGAAATGCCTGCGAAAAGAATCGTCCATAATAATAATAAGTGGCAGAATACTAATCGCCAAACCTGTAATTACAGAAATATATTTAACTCTATAGAACACAGCCCGTTGTGCTTGTAAACTCACTGAAAGATAGTAGATTTTCGGTTAAACACGACATAAATTTTCCACTCCAAATAGCTATATGTTTTGGTTTGAATAATCCACATCGGGCTAATATACTTAGTTTCGTGTAAAGAATGCTGCTATATGCATGTATCTGCATTTTCTGCTTGAGCCTACTTAAAAGCTTTTAACAACCCTACAATTTTTTTTTCCATAAAAATTTGCATAGAAGGCAGCTGGACAAATATACGGTACTTTCAAAATTCTTCTTCACGACCGTATTGTCTATTGTTTCTCAGTGGGTTTCGTGCTTGTAATTATAATGTTTCTTTTTCACTCTGTTCTAGTTTTGTAATATTGCTTTCATTGGGTGTTATGAGGGTCGATGTGTGTAAGACAAACCGCGAATCTCCCTTACTCCTGCAAGTATTATTCCACGTTTGTTTTGGATCAGATTTTGAATCATCTAGCTATCTGGAATGTTGGTTCGTTTATGTTTCTTACTGTTTGTCTTATTGTTTTGTTCAGTATACATAGCTTAACTGTAAGCTTCCAACTTGGTGTTTTGCGATTAATTTTCAATAATATTTTCTTTTGTCGTATGTTAGTAATTTTTAAGCGGGGGCGGGGGGGGGGGGGTGGAAGAAGACGAAAAAAGTTACAGGGTTTGATCGGCACAAGAAAAAGATCCCATCTCCTGTCTCTCTCTTTCTGTTTGATCCAATAATCACACTCTTTCTCACCCCTTACCGCCTATTCTTAACCGGTCAACACTCTCTCTTCATTTTCTGGCATTTTGCACCTCTGCACTAACAACCGACCCATTTCTGGTCTTTCTCTTTACCCTGCTGTTCTACTCTTTTTCTTCCACAGCTCCTATCTATTTTATACCACGACCCTGCAACATCCTCCTCCTTTGAGGCTCCTTCTTTTCTTTGCAAACCACAACTCCCCGTCACGTGACACCGCAAAGCCTTTCTACCATGACGATGGAGGCGACAGGTTCCTCCGAAACACCCGTAAATTTCTACCAAATTACACGACAACACATGCCAGAGCGCAGTAACAGTAACACGTGCTTGGCTACGTGTATGTTATTCACAAATCCACTATTGAGTGATTGATTGATTGACTTTGGGTTCGAGCCCTTATGGTCCTGATGAACCTAGGCCTTATAGACAGGCCCTTTGTGCTCCATAATCTAATATCAAATCAGGAGAGCCATGTTCCTTTACGACAATTTCAGATGGCCCCCAGACTTAAAATCTTAATGGCCTCAGGGCCCAAGAAAGGAACCCCGATATACTTTTCTTTTCTCTCAAAATTCCCGGCAAACGACCCCTTCCAGGTTCCCCAACAGGGCCCCTATGAAGAGAGAGGCCCTTTTACAAGGCATTTTACATATATCTCAAAATCCAAGTCTTTAGGGTTCCCCAGTGAAGGAGTCCTCCCTCAAGGTCCCCTTCATGGAATCCCTCGCAGAGATATGCCCCAGCACTACAGCCCTCCTTCATTTGTCTATCACAGTTCCTGGTATATGAGGCGCCACCCCTCCCCCTCCTCCTATACTTGCGTCTTTCGTAATGTACAAAATTATCCACATTGTAATATGCAATGTTATTTGTAATTCAGAATTTATTGACATTGGAGAGGTTACTGCCTTTTTATTCGGTAGGCTACCGGGCCAGGCTTTTATATATCTGCGGGTTTTACAAAAGAGACAAAGGTAAGATTTTGTCTGTCTGGGACTTGAAGGCACACAGAGTAATTACACCTACAGTTCCACTCATTCTTAACCCGGTGATAGATGTAGGAGAGTGGTTAACGTCACGTCCCTATCACTGTCTATCCACTGAACAGGAGTTTAGATGGGCCCAGAGTTGGCGTGGACATTTTAGAAAAAAAAAATTATTATGGTTACCGGTATTAGAACCCCAGACCGTCCAGCCCTTAGCCTAGTAGCTATATCGATACCTCGCGGGATTTAAAATGTATACTTAATACAACGGAATCATAACCTTAAAATTGTTAGTAATTTGAAATATTAAACGACATTTTTGCAGGGAACCCAGCCACGTTTTCGAAAAGCTCTTATGATAAAATTAAGCGTTACTATAAAGAACATTTTATGTAAATAAAGCGATTAGAAGTTTTGTAAGAAATTGAAACGTAACAACTCACCAACCTAAGCGTGGAGCCTGCACTGCTATTCCAAGCCTTTCCAATCAAGTGTGATGCTCTTTGCAGTCAGTCGAAAGACTGATAAAAGATTTTCGTTTGGCAGCCTGTTCCGTTGAGTAAATTTATTTAGCTTCATCAGCGAGAAAGTTTGTCCACAAAATTAAGTGCTAACAAGTCTGTATAAGCTGGAGCCTTCTACTGCGGATTATGATAATTGAGTGCAAGAAGATGGCGGCAAGAGTTATGTTTATCATCTCGCTTGAATTGAGACGCTAAGATCGATCCCTCGGAGTGTAAAAGACGGATCCCTCATTTGTATGCGATGCATCAGTTGGGTTAGCAGATGTACTGAATGATGTGCTGTCCTGATCCATGTCTACAAAGTTGTCTGTAAATGATTGATGGAGCTGTTTATTATAAATCGGCCTGCTCTTACGGTCCGAAAAGTAACAAACATTGTTACTAGAAAACTGTTCATAAAATAGTGATAGTTTCCAGCATAAGGCAAACCAAATATTGTGTAATTCATTTATAACTTTTTATTTTGCTTGCAAGTTGATCTTTCGCTCAGTCACACGCCCACAAATACGTATCTGTCAACGAGACCACGTTACACGGTAAAATTTCTTGTTCTTTTTCAATAATAAAAACTTTTATACCTTGTAGCAGTGACAGACTTCCATCCCAGAGGCCGTGCGGTTTAAAGCTTAGGTATGAAGCCGCTTGGTAGTTGGTGTTGCGGGTTTGAATCTCGCTTAGGGTGTGGATGTGTCTTGACATGTGTTCGTTTTATGTTGTGTAGGTAGCGACCTCTGTGACGAACTAATCCCTCGTTTAGAAGAGTTTTGCCGTGTGTGTTGGTGTGTGTGTGTGTGTGCCTAATATTATGTGATCTAGAAACCTCAAAATTTAGAAGGGCTAGGCCCGAATTGGGTTTTTTTGCGTTACAGAAAAGAAAAGTAGTGACAGACAACGTTGCAGAGCCTTATTTTCAAAAAGCTAGTGGACTTTAAATTCATCGGTTTCACTCTGGGCACGTCAGATTTCGTCAAACAACGCCTTGAACTGTCCACACTTTAGCCTGTGTGGCCTAATAAAATTTTCTACATTGATGACGTCACTCACAATTTGTTTCCATTCCATGCAGTCAAATTTTGGTAGTGGATAGTGCAATAATGTTTTATTGATTTTTTCTGAAGACCCAATTCTTGCACATACATAAACAAGAGAGACAAGATAACCTTTCTGCTTTGGTCACATAAGGCGCGACATCGCTAGCTATGCCCACATGCTTAGATACATCAGACTTCACTCTTCTTAAATTTACGTAACAATAAGTAAATAAAATCCAATTACTTCTCTCTGGCCTTGTGCTGGACGAAATCATATCAGTTCTGCAAACATTTTAAAGTGAGACGTTATGACATGTGCGAACAATCAAATTTGCACAGTTTAAGGATGTTCTCCGTCACACAATCTGTTACACTTGGCGAATAGCACCGAGTTATTTTCCTCAACGTCTGAAATATCAAGCTCCCGCATTTGTATTCGCGTTCGTTTCAAACAGTTATGTCTGTGACAAATCTTTTTCTTTGTCTTTTAAACTATCGCTTTCAGTAACACTCAGTGGCTTGGCATTCAAGTTCTGTATATCAATGTGACTTCAAGAGTTTGTTCTGAATAATATACAGATTTTAGTATTTTTTTGTGGTGTCAGTCTTCCGCCGAGGTGTAATTGAGATCTACTTTGTTTGGGAATTAACGTAGCGTTGAATGGTAGCTTCTTACCGACGTTTCGGTAAAACCTATCTTTCCTTCCTTAAAGGGTCAAGCAGTCCAAGAAGCCCACAAAGAGCTTAGATCTCAATTTTTTTTTTCGAATTCTTCAGAATACTATACTTTTCAAGTGTGAATAATTCAGAATATCGTCACAATATTTAATCTATAGACAGGCTTGCAGTCTGTTTACGAATCACGGTTATGGTGCTAACTTTATTCTAAACAAAACGGTATTTTTCTCAGCAAAAACTTTCTTGATTATACCAACAAAATGCACAGTTTATAACTCATACGTACATTAGATGAACTGCTCCTGCAAATATACTATTTCTCAACACGTTACAGTTTTACCTTTTATATCATATCTATGTTTACGTCAAAACTGATACAGAAAAAAGAAACCGTAGATAGGATCTTAATAATGGCATTTGGTTTTTAAGAAACTGGCAGATTGTTTTTCCTTGAAGATGGTACATAAATACCGAAACATGCACGAAAAATTCATCTAATGTGTGTATTAATTAGAAATTGTACATTTAGTTGGTATAATTATAAAGATGTTTGCTAATACGAAGCATGCACGGAACAAAAAATTAGAAATAAAACAATATCTTTCTTTTCATTTTCTTGAATTTCTTTTTGGTTTATAGAGACGCCAGATTCTGTGCTGTACTCCTGTCAGCCATGGGGATTTGTTTAAGAAGTGAAAGACTTCACACGTAACACACAAGTCTAATAATTACTAAGTTACTGACCGTTTTTGTGTGACTGTTTCTATTTTTTTAATTATACATAAAACGAAGCTGCCAAAGTGCAGGTACATGAGTAGAAGGTGGTGCAGACGACAACAATTCCACAGGAAAGCAGCTCAGAATATTTAATGTGCACATACTGAGACTTTATATACAGCAGACATACAGCATCTTTACAAATATACTTTCAATTGCATTTGTTTTTCTTGTAGTACTCGTTGTTGTGGGCCATGTACATAGTACTGGTGGGATACATAATTGTATTATCGTACGTCAGTCACTAAGAAACATATCTGCTGTGACTGAACACATCTAAACCAAATTGAACTGTTATTTTGAAATGAGCCCATCTACTATACAGTAGATTTTCCTGTTAAAATTAGGCCCTACTCTAGTTTCTGATAGGCCAACTAGTGTACTTATATCCAATAAAATATTATAGACATATAAGGACGGACGGCCCGCGCGTAAAGAAAAGTGTAACTGTAGTAATGCTAATGTTAATATTACAGAAATTGTGTTAAAGAAATACTTTGATTTTGTGGAATTAGTTGTAACATGTAGTTCTTTGACAATGGAGTAACATGAGAGATACCACTGACATGATTTTGAAATATAACAATCGTCACCGAAAAAAAATATACTACACAATGTTTCGAATGCATTGTGTTTCGTCCTCAGGTGAAGCTAAAAACTTAAGAAACAGCTAATAATGATGCACATCTTATACGATTTCAACAACGCTCTAATATTTCACTGAGATTCCAACAAAAGGAATGTTCTATATGAATAATTTTCTAGATAATTAAAATGTGACACTATTATCACAGTCCTGTATTAGTAAATTTGATGTATGTTTGTCCGTGCATCGTTGTATAAGCGTAGAGAATAACACCAACTAGATGCTACTGAATGATTTATTGCACTTATAATCTGCTCAATATGTTTCGGGCACTTATATGCCCATCATCAGGAGCTCGAGACTATACTTGTGTTATTACCACACATGGTGTGTAATGCCTTGGTTGCTGGTTGTCGGCGGTCAGGTGCAGGGCAGCAGGCTATGCGTCCGATGTGAGGGATGTTGTTCGGTCCGGGGTGAGGGGTGTTTTCGGTCCGGGGTGAGGGATATTGTTCGGTCCGGGGTGAGGGATGTTGCTCGACTGCAGTCTCGAGCTGCTGATGATGGGCATATAAGTGCCCGAAAAATGTTGAGCAGATTATAAGTGCAATAAACCATCCAACAACATCTAGTTGGTTTTCTTCTCTACGCCAATATTAGTAAATTAATACTGAAGTGTTTGTGTTTTTCCCTTTTACGTGCCTACTTGTATCTGTGGATTGATAAACAAGCAATTAACAATGCATATGTCGGCTCCAAAGTCCTTGCTTTTTATTTCAGAACAATGTCTGTATATAAAAGAATCGCCACAACACAACATAAATCATAGCGCTGATTGATGAATGTTCGTGTATGTATAATACTGGCTGACAGTGAAAGTGTATAGCCAATCTAACACAACAGTTAAAAGTATATTTTTACTGCTTTTGAATCATTCAATGTTCGAGGATTAAAATTCGTTTTCATTACAAGTATAAAATACTTTCCTCATACAAAATGCACACAGTCCGCTGTCATTATCAAGACAAACCAGTCAACGCTGCTTTTGGAAATAATCGGTGTTTTTTTTGTAAAAATGATGCAAAAGACTGATATGTGGTATGAAAGAATCGAGAGTGTTTAACTGTGAAGTCTGCGGCACAGTTACTGCAGGGGCTTAAACGGTTGACCTACCGGAACAGAATGCAGCAGGAGGAGAAGAAAATGTGTGGTATGTGTGTGTGTGTGTGTGTGTATGTATGTATTATGTATGTATGTATGTACGATGTATGTACTTACATATATACTATGTATGTATCTATGTATGCAAGTATGTATGTAGGTGTGTATGTATGTATGTACCTATGTATGTACGTACGTATGTAGGTGTGTGTGTATGTATGTACGTATTTATGTATATATATATATATTTATGTATGTGTGTATGTATGTGTATGTATATATGTGTGCATGCATGTATGTATGTATGTATGCATGCATGCATGTATGTATGTATATATATATATATATGTGTGTGTGTATTTGTGTGTGTGTTTTAGCTTTACAAAGTCTTTACTGTAATGCTTACACCAGTGAGACAGTACATATTTTTCAACGTATTTAAACAACACAACTCATGAACAAACCGCTACACTCCAAAAGCGTTTCAGTTTCACCTGCCTCCCCGGTGTCAGTTTTTGCTATAGGCTAAATAAATTAGCCCCCCGAAGGTGTCCCTACTTTGACGTAGTTGTGGGGCGTGTGTGGTCAAATGATCCTGAGAGCTAAGCTGGCGGTAGCGTAGATACTGGTAGGGTCTCCCAAGCCGGACAGGTCAAAGGTGATGATCCAGACAAAAAGGGACACCCTGGCCCTCCAGGGTGGGGGTTGGGCGTGGGGGTACGACCCCACTCCGGAGAAGAATTTGCTTTCAGGAAACCTCAGAGATGACTCGGACGGGTTTAACACATAGACGACGACCTGTCTGCAAGAAAAAGGAACTGATTTTTGGCACATGGAATTTTCGAACCTTATTCAAGACCGGAGCACTGCTATCTATGTTCTCTCAGTTAAAAGAATACAGGTTCGCTATAACGGCATTACAGGAAACAAGATGGCAGGGCAGATATAATAGATAAGAAATCACACACACTTTTTTACAGTGGCAAAGAAGAGGGAACCAGAGAATTTGGGGTGGCATTTGTATTTAAAAGTAATGTGAAACGGAATGTACTTGATTGTAAGGCAGTCGATGAGCGGATATGTGTGTTAAGGATTAAAACAAGATCCCAAAATGCAAGTCTCATAATAGTGCATGCTCCCACAGAAGAAAAGGAGGAGTTGGAAAAGAAGGCCTTCTATCAGAAAGTAGAAGAGATATATGATTCACGTCCCTGTAATGATATAAAAATAGTGCTGGGGGACTGGAAAGCCAAAGTGGGAAGAGAAGAACTCTACCAAGGAGTAACTGGTAGGCATAGCATTCATTTAAACACAAACAACAATGGGCAGAGTCTAGTAGACTTTGCAGCAGCAGAAAACATGGTTGTATCCTCAACCTCTTTCCCGTATAGAGAAATTCATAAACAAACATGGAGATCTCCAGTTGGAAAAGCCAATAATGAAATTGACCACATACTAATCTATAAAAGGAAAGCAAGCAGCATGCTAGACGTGAAATCGCAAGCAGCGACTCTGACCACTTTTTAGTTAGAGGGATATATAGATGAAATATAGCATACAGTAAATATGAACCAAATAGAACAACAAGAAGGCTCCATGTAGATGGATTGCGAGGAGCCAGCAGGGTTAGGAAGTTCCAGCAGCAACTGGAAGAAGAATTTGGAAAATTAGAAACTGAAAGGGTAACAGGGGAGAAAAGCCATATAGAGGAAGACTGGAAAAAATTAAAACAGGTAATAATGGAAGCAGCAGAACAAACAATAGGATACCAACCAAAACCAGACAGGAGGGGATGGTTTGGTGATGAATGCCGTAAGGCATTAGAGGAGAAGAATGCAGCATATAAGAAATGGATCGATAGAACAACCAGAGCTAAAAGAATGGAATACGAAAGATTGCGGAAAATAGCCCATAAAATATATAAAAAACACACATGGATAATAGTATAAGGGACATAAAAAAATCAAGAACAAACAAATTAGGAATGCATAAAAGGAGGCTGGATCACTAAAGGCCGGTTCCCAACCACATGCGGACCTTTGCAGAGGCACAAATAATGAGATCCTACGTAAGGAGGAAGAAATAAAGACTAGGTGGAAAAACTACTTTCAAGATCTGTTAACCTCCCCAGCAACAGCAGACCAAAGCAATCCTTTAGAGGCTAGCTATACAAACCAAGCGGACACTGAGGAGGAACTGGAAGAAGAACCTCTAGACATACTGGACATTGAAATGGCAATACAATCCATGAATAACAACAAATCCCCTGGCATAGATAATATCCCCGGGGAGCTTTATAAGAAAGGAGGGGGACTGTTACTTAATAAAATACATAACTTGATTAAGGGAATATGGATGGAAGAGAAGATGTCCATGGACTGGACAAAGAACATTATAGTACCAATATATAAATACAGGAGAGACAAAATGCAATGCAAAAATTACATAGGAATATCATTACTATGCACAGGGTAAAAGATATTAACTACAGTTATTAATAATAGACTTAAAAAAACACTGAAAATATAATTGGAGAATACGAAGCAGGATTTAGAAGAGGAAAATCGACTACAGACCAAATTTTTACAGTTAAAAATTTAATGGAAAAAGCCTGGGAGCATAATGTAGAGATAAACCAAATCTTTGTTGATTTTCAGAAAACATATGACAATAACCGAAGAGACAAACTGTACGCAATAATGGCACACTTTGGAATCCCGAATAAACTGATAAGGCTAAAGAAAGCAACTATGGAAAACTCAACTTACTATGTAAAGATAGGAACAATTATGACAGATGGCTTTAAGGTAGGAACTGGATTAAAACAAGGAGATGTACTGGCACCCAACCTCTTTAATATAGCACTGGAATACGTAATAAGGCAATTGTCGGTACAGACCACATCAACAAAATTTCATAAATCAGTAAAATTAATTGGTTATGCAGACGATATGAACATCATGGATAGAACAAAGAGGGCTATATCAGATGTATATGTTGAACTGAAAGAGAGAGTAAAAGAAATTGAGCTTATCATAAAAGTTGATAAAACAAAAGCAATGGTGCAGAACAGGAGGCTTGGAAAGGGAGGAACATTGACTGTTGAGGATCACAAGATTGACGTGGTCAGGAGATTTAAATTTCTAGGGACAGTAATAACTGACAACAATGATGAAACGGAAGAAATCCGAGTTAAGATCCTGGGAGCTAATAAAGCCTACAGCTCCCTGCAAACTCTATTTCTATCTAAACAAATCCATCGAAACAACAAAATAAGATTGTACAAAACATTAATTAAGCCAATATTATGCTATGGAAGTGTGACCTGGACACTAACACAAACAGCAGAGCAGATGCTAAACACGTTTGAAAGGAAA
>Ga0123353_10019524_pt1 | contig 10076 bp, 5 predicted proteins | sample TergutLab28metaG_3_FD_92763 | JGI IMG/M metagenome (GOLD analysis project Ga0123353, IMG submission 92763) | Labiotermes labralis P3 segment gut microbial communities from Petit-Saut dam, French Guiana - Lab288 P3 | ecosystem: Host-associated > Arthropoda: Insects > Digestive system > Gut ...
CAGCGTTGGATGGAATCCGGTGTCGGAGTCTTGAATACGGCGGTCATGGATGGGCTGACGGGGGCGAGTACGTCCGTCTGGCTCGTATCGCTCGTAGGAGCGATCATTATGGGGCTGGGCGGCGTATTGGTCTTTCTGCCCCAAATCGCACTGCTATTCTTCTTTTTGGCGATGCTGGAGGACAGCGGGTATCTCGCGCGGGTCGCGTATATGACGGACGGGATTTTCGCTAAAATCGGGCTTTCGGGCAGGTCGGTGTTCACCATGCTGATGGGCTTCGGCTGTTCGGCGACGGCGGTGCTGACCGCCCGCAACCTGGAGGACGAGCGCGTGCGGCGCAAGACCGTGCTGCTCACGCCGTTTATGTCCTGCTCGGCGCGGCTGCCCGTCTATTCGGTCATTTTGGGCAGCGTGTTTTTGGGCGCGGGACACGGAATGCTAATCTTCGCGTTCTACCTCTTGGGCGCGTCGGTCGCGCTGCTGATGGCCTGGATTTTTGAGAAAATTCCGTCGTGGAAAAGCGGAAGCCAAAGTTTTATCATGGAACTGCCGCCGTACCGCATCCCCACCGCGGGCAGGGTTTTTAGGCTGCTTTGGAACAACATCAGCGTATTTCTGCTGCGGATCGGCACCGTGATTTTCGCGCTCAACGTGCTGGTTTGGGTGCTGACGAGTTTTACGTTCGGGTTCAAATACGCACCGGACAGTCCCGCGCTGAGCATTTTGGGCAAAACCGGCGGCGTGCTCAAATATCTGTTCGTTCCGCTGGGCTTCGGTACCTGGGAGGCCGCGGCCGCGCTGCTGTGCGGCCTCGCCGCCAAAGAATCCGTGGTGTCCTCGCTGCAAATCATCACCGGGAGCGGAGCGGGCGCGTTGTTCGCGGGCTTCGCGTACCCGAAAATCTCGGCAATTTCTTTTTTAATATTTGTGCTGCTTTACGTGCCCTGCGTGGCGACCGTCGCGTCGATCGGGCGCGAGCTTGGCGCAAAGTGGGCGTGGTTTTCCGTTGCGTTCAATCTTGTTGCCGCCTACGTTTTTGCGCTTGCGTTTTACTGGGCCGCGCTGTTCTTTACAACCGCGCGATTCGGTGTTATACTTACCGTGTGTATCGCCGCGGCTATCGCGGTTGTAACATTGATTATTATTTTTGGCCATATACGGCGGCGCGGCGTATGTATCGGCTGCCGCGACCCGTATTGCAAGGATAGCGGTAAGTGTACGCATAATTCTTCGGATCAGAAGAGTTCGGATAAGAAACATTAAGAGAGAAAACGAAGTCCTGTACGAGGCTATTTGTACGCAATTTCAGAAAAACATATCGTACGATTTGGCCTTCAACGAGATCCAAGCTCAAAGAGGACGGGGAGTTGGACGTCGAATTCGGCGGCGGCGGAGAGGATGAGCCGTATTATATCGCCTCGATACGCGAAGTTGTTGCGGACGACTCTTATAAATTCTCCGTATTTCTGCTTCCTCTGCCGAATACCTCGTACGGTTCGTCTCCGGAATTCTTGGACGCTCCGATCGACGAAATTCCGCTGCAAAACCGGCGTACTTATTGGATAGAATTTTTGCCCGTATGACCGCGACGATTGAAGATTATTTAGAAGCCATATTGATTCTGTCCGACGAGGACGGGGAAGCGCGGAGCGTGGACGTCGCCAACTTTTTGCGCGTATCCAAGCCGACCGTACATAAAACCACGCATTACCTCAAAGAACAAGGGCTGATCGTGCAGCGGCCTTACGGCGGGCTGATTTTGACGGATGAGGGCAGGGCGCAGTCTAAGCGCGTGCTCGCCAAGCACGAAACGCTGAAGCGGTTTTTGACCGAGGTTTTACAGGTCGCCGAGCAGACGGCGGAGGCGGACGCGTGCCGCATGGAACACGCCGTAAGCGCGGAAACCCTAAAAAAAATCAAGGAGTATATGAAGAATCCCTAACGTTATGGAACTGCTTTCCTTTGTTGCGGATACCGATACGACGCTCGTTCGGGCGGCCGGTAAAGCGCTGCCGGATTTTCCTTATTCCGCTCTTCGTGCCGCGCTGCGCCGCCGCGACGTCAAGGTCAACGGCGTACGGACAAGCGGCGACATGCCGCTCAAGAGCGGCGACCGCGTGGAGATTTACAGCAGCGGTACGGCATCAAGCGGGAAAGAGCAAGATCCGGATAAACACGGGAAAGCGTCATGGACGCTGGTATACGAAGACGCGGCGACGGTCATAATCCATAAGCCGGCCGGAGTAGAAACCGAGAGACTGGTGTCTGCGCTGGGTTTTTATGCCGTGCATAGGCTGGATCGAAATACGGCGGGATTGCTCGCCGCCGCGAAAACGCTTGAGAGCAAGGAACTGCTGGACCGGTGCTTTAGGGAACGCCTTGTCAAAAAATATTACCTCGCCGTCCTCACCGCCGTCCCGAAGCCGAAATCCGCCACGATTACAGGGTATTTGGTCAAGAACGCGGAAAAGGCGCGGGTTAAGGTATACGGCGAGCCGGTCAAGGACGGTAAGAAAATCGTCACCGCCTACCGCGTAATCCAAGAATTTGCGAAAAACGCGGGCGAAAAACAGACAAACGACGCAGCCGCCGGCGCATGTCTCGTTGAGATTGAACTGCTCACGGGCAGGACGCATCAAATACGCGCGCATATGGCGTACATCGGCTGCCCTGTGGCGGGCGACGGAAAATACGGGCGGGGCGACGGCAAACAACAACTCGTCGCATATAAAATACAATTTTGCCTGCCCGAAGGGCATCCGCTTTGTTATCTGAATGACCTCAAGCTCGAATTGCCCGAAGCGCACGGGATATTGAATAACTAATCAATTGTGTATTTATATAAAGCATGGTATAATGACACCAGGCACAATGGGGAGTGTACTCAATTGGCTATGAATACAACACACGGTAACAAACCGTCCAAAAACAATTTGGAAATCACGGGCGTGATTATGCTTGTCATTTCGGCGTTCTTTTTGCTCGCGCTGATACTCACGCCGTTGCTCGGTCAGATCGGCCAATGGCTCAAGGGCTTTTTGGTCGGCGTTTTCGGCTGGGCGGCGTACGCGTACGCGGCTTCCTTGACCGCTTTGGGCGCGATGCTGATGAAGGGTAAGCGCGTCACGCTGCCCAAAAACAAGGTCGTCATCATCCTCGGGCTGTTCTTTATCTCGGTATTTATTCTGCATCTCGCGTCGTCCGCGCAATACGTAGCCAAGGGCTTCGGCGGCTATATTTCGGGCGTGTATTCGGGCAGCACCGCGGGCGGCGTGCTTGCGGGGCTTTTGGTGTTTCCGCTGGCCGCGGTTCTCGGGCAGCCGCTCGCATATTGCTTGTTCGCCGTGCTGATGGCGACGCTGATTTTCGCGTGGACGGATTTCTCGGTATTCCGGAAAAAGCGGACGGTGATTCGGAATGCGGCGCGCCCGCATCCGACCTTCTTTAAGGAAGAAAGCCCGGGCGCGAATTCGCTGTTCGTCTCCGAAATCCAGCCCGGTTCGCAACCGTCTGTTGTGACAGCCTCCGGCGCGCCGGCGCAGCAGCCGCAGGCGTACGCGCAAGCCGCGCAGCCGTCTCAATCGGGCGTCAAGCAGGTGTTCGGTTTCGCGCAGGATTCGGCGGCCGCCACCGCTTACAACGCGTCAAAGTACGGAAACGGGCGGCTTTCGGTCCGCGATTTACTGGACTTTGACGAACCGCAGTACGGCGGCGAGAGCGCGAAAGCCAAACAGAAGGAAGCGCCGAAAAAACGCCCCGAGCGCATCGTCGGCGAACAAACCGCATCCGCCACCGATTTATGGCTGGGCGGTGCGTCGTTTATGCAGTCCGAGCCCGCGCCCGCGGCGCAGAGCAGCCGCGTTGATGTGCGTCTGCGCCCGCCCGAGCAGCCGCAAATGATGGACGTTCAAAGCGTTCCGGGCGCGCAATACGTGCACAACCGCGCCAACGCCGATTATTTGCCCATCCTAAACACACCGCTCAACCAGTTGTCCGGGAACACGGGCGGCGCCGCCCGCGACAGCGGCGCCGGGGTTTCGCAGATCATCGGGGCGGACATGCCTCCGGCGCCCTACGAACCGCCCACGCTGGATATTTTGAAGAACCTGTCGGCCGGAACGCCCGCGCGGGAGCTCGCGGACGAGAACGCGGTGCGCAACGCGATCGCGCGGGATTCTTACAACGAGAGCTATACCGTCGGTTCGTATTCGCCCAGCTCCGATCCGATCATCGACGGGACCGCGCGCAGTAAGGAACTGGAGGAACAGCGGTTCGCCGGCGTGAAGCCGAAGGAGAATAAGCCGTTCGACGGATACAATTACAGCGGTAAACCGTTTGCGCCGCTCCCGCAGGATACGGTCAAGGAAGAGCCGCGCCCGCCGTCCATAAGCCCCGTCCGGGAACAAAAACCTGCGCAAGAATCAAAACCAAACAGAGCGTCGGATGTATTTGATACGCCGGACAGGAAAGCGTCATTGGCGCCGAAGGCACCAGGGATATTCGGGGTTCCGCGGGACAACGCCGCGCCGGCAACGCCGGTCATAAACGATTTTGAAGATGAAGACGCGGATTTGAGCGCAGACGGGTTTGACGCGCCTGCGCGGGAAACGAAGCCCGCGCCGCGGGAGCCTGCGGCGGAGTTCGGGCCGCTGGAAACGCCGTTACGGGATTTTGACGATTTTACGGGCAATTACGAAGTAAATAAAGCGCCGACCTTTGAGGAGAATGTGCAAAAGACGGAGGAGCGGCTACGCGCGGTGCGTGACCGAACCAACAAAAAAATCGCGGAGGACCAGTTGAGCATCGCCAACCTAATGGCGGACGAAATGACGCCCGTGATCCCGCCTGTCAAACGGTACGCGAAATACAATCCGCCGCCGCTCGATCTGCTCAACGATACGACGACATTTACCAATGTGTTGGACGAGGACTCTGAGGAGAGCGCCAAGAAAATCGAGGAAGCGCTCGCCGAATTCAAAATCGACGCCGAGGTCAAGGAAATCACCAAGGCGCCAGCGGTCACGCGTTTCGATTTGGAAATGCCGCCCGGCGTGCCCGTATCCCGCGTCACCCAGCGCGCCGACGACCTGCAATATAAACTCGCCGCGCGCGGCAAGGTGCGCATTGTCGCCCCGATTTTGGGCAAGATGGCGGTGGGCGTGGAGATTCCCAACCGCGAAATTGACAAAATCAGCCTCAAGAACGTCTTGATGTCCGAGGAATACCGCTCGTCTAAATCGATCTTTACCTTTGCGATCGGCCGGGACATCGAGGGATGCGCGATCACCTCCACCATAGATAAAATGCCGCATATGCTGGTGGCGGGCTCCACGGGCACGGGCAAATCGGTGTGTCTCAACGCGGTGCTCGCAAGCCTGCTGTTCCGCGCGGGGCCTTCCGACCTCAAATTGATCGTCGTGGACCCCAAGCGCGTGGAATTCTCGATGTTCAGAGGGTTGCCGCATATGCTGATCGAACGGCCGATCACCGATCCCGTCATCGCGATCAACGCGCTTCAATGGGCGATCGACGAGACGCACAACCGTTACAAGATTTTTGAGACGTACCATTATAAGGGACTCGCGGATTACAACGCGGGCAGCGAGGTCCGCAACGGCACGCTGCCCAAGCTGCCCGTCGTGCTGATCGTCATCGACGAGCTTGCAGACCTCATGCTGCGCGCCAAGCGCGATGTCGAGGACCGTATCAATTCGATCGCGGCGACCAGCCGCGCGGCGGGCATCAACCTCATCGTGGCGACTCAGCGCCCCAGCGTGGACGTCATTACCGGCACCATCAAAAACAATATCCCGACCAGAATCGCGTTCAGCGTGCAATCGCTGGTGGATTCGCGCACCATCCTCGACCAGCAGGGTGCGGAAAAGCTGTGCGGCCGCGGCGACATGCTGTATAAACCCCAGGGCGGAGACTCCAACCGCGTGCAGGGCGCATTCATCACCGACGAGGAGCTCAAGGACATCTTAGAGTACATCAAGCTCAACAACGAGGCTGATTTCGACGCCGAAATCGAGGCGCAGATCAACGTCAAGAAGCCCGAAATCGACCCGGATTCGGTATCCAATTCAAGCGGTAAGGACGGCTACGACAAACTGCTGCCCGCCGCGCTCAAATTTTCCATCATCAAACAGAGTATTTCCACCTCGCTGTTGCAGCGCAAATTCAAGCTGGGCTACAACAAAGCGGCGGGCATTATCGAGAAGCTGGAGGAAATGGGCTATATTTCGCCGCTGGACGGCTCCAAACCGCGTTCGGTCTTGATCACAATGGACGAATTTGAGAACGCCTTCGGGGATATCGATATCCCCGAATAACATCGGGGAATAATTCCTCGTTCCTTGTACTTATGCGAGCCGCTTAAAATTCCCCTCTTGAGGGGTGCCGCGACAGCGGCGGGGTGGAAAAGTATGTTGCTTTTTGGAGCGTTCCAGAAAGTGGCCAAAAACAGCAAATGCTACTTTTCTTAGATGTTAAGAAAAGTAACCAAAAAAGACGCCAAGGGGAAACTTTCAGCTGTTTCCCCTTTGGAAACCCTGTCCGAGCGACAACCGCTTGCCTCGCCTCTTTAGGTCTTGCTGGACGCAAGCCCAGCAGCCGCAAGCGGCTGTGCGGCTCGGCGGTTGCCGGCTTTGCGAACAGCAAATCGGAGAAGTGAGGTCGTATGACTTCTTTTAGCAAAAGTAAGCAAAAGAAGGTTAAGTGATATTATAGATAAAACAAAACAGACAAAAGTTTTTTGGAAAGGGTGCTGGAAAACCTTTTTTGCCTAAAAAAGGGTTTCCAGCAAAATTATAAAACCACAAATGACAAAGAAAGTCGCGATCATATCGCTCGGGTGCGATAAGAACAGGGTGGATACGGAGGTTATGATGCAGTCGCTGAACAACGGCGGCTGTGTTTTTGTTTCCGACCTTGCGGAGGCCGAGGTTATCGTCGTCAACACCTGCGCGTTTATCGCGGCCGCGCGCAAGGAGGCGGTCGACACAGTTTTGGCCGCCGCCGAATTTAAGGCCGCGGGCGCGTGCGAGAAGCTGATCGTCACGGGCTGTCTGCCCGCAAAATATATGGACGAGCTTGAACCGTTGTATGAAGCGGACGCGTTTTTGGGTACGGCGGATTACGGCGGGATCAACGAGGCGATCGAACGTACATACCGGGGCGAACGCGTTTTTCTCAACGACCGGACGGACGGCGAAACGACGGCGCGCTACTTGACCACGCCGCCGCATTACGCCTACCTCAAAATCGCGGACGGTTGCGATAACCGCTGCGCGTATTGTACGATCCCGTCCATCCGCGGACGCTATAAATCGCGGACATTCGACAGCCTAGTCACCGAAGCGGAGGAACTTTGCGCGGGCGGTGTACGGGAACTGGTTTTGGTCGCGCAAGACACCACTCGTTACGGTACCGATACGGCGGGTCAACGCTTGCTGCCCAAATTGGTTGATAAATTATCCCAAATCAAGGGCGCGGAATGGATCCGGATCATGTATTGTTACCCGGAATCGATCGATGCGGAGCTGCTGGAGACAGTCGCGCACAACCCCAAGGTATGCAAATATTTGGATATTCCGCTGCAGCACATCAATTCGCGGATATTGGGGCTGATGCGGCGTCGGATCGACGGCCCGGGAATCTACAAACTGCTTGACAACATTGCTAAAATCAATGACAATATTTGCGTGCGCTCGTCATTTATCGCGGGCTTTCCGTCCGAAACCGAAGCCGAGTTCGCCGAGCTGAAGGCGTTTGTCGGGTCGGGACTGGTGCGTCGTGCGGGATTTTTCGCCTATTCGCGGGAAGCGGGTACGCCTGCGGCATCGATGAGCGGCCAAATACCGGCGGCGGCCAAGAAGCGGCGGCTCAACGAGCTGGCGGCCGCGGGCGCGGCGGCGGCGCTTAGGCGCAACGCAGAAACGGTGGGCGCGACGCTGGATGTGCGCTATGAAGGCATCGATATGAAACGCAAAATGTTCCGGGGGCGCAGTATGTACGATGCGCCCGATGTCGACACCGAGGTTTTTTTCCGGGGCGCGTTTGCCGATATCGGCAGAGTTTATCCCGTGAAGATCACCGGGTACGACGGCTATGATTTGATCGGCGAAATTCAAGGGGACACCATTCCTAACATCATGGGTTCTCCTTGACGTTCCGTTACGCTGCACTGTTCCTCTTCCAAGCGGAAGGCGGCCATCGCCTTTTGTTTGGTTGAAGACAGAATAACTTTTGACAGATGACAAATTGTGAAACACAAGTAATAAGTGAATTGCCGGGTGAGGCCGGGGGACTCAAGTCCGGGATGGACTTGACGGACGGCAGCGTCTCCAAACGGCTGCTCTTTTTTTCGTTGCCTTTTTTACTGTCCAGCGTCGCACAGGCGCTTTACAGCTTGGCGGATATGCTGATCGTCGGCCGTTTCCATGTGGCGGGCGGCTTTATTGCCGTCTATACCGGCGGACAGATCACCATAATCGTGACCAATTTCGTGATGGGATTCGCGCTCGGCGGAACCGTTTTGATCGCGCAATATGTGGGCGCGAAGCGCGACGCGGAGCTGCATGAAATCGTCGGTACTCTTTTTACTTCGATTATGATCGCGGCTGTGGCGCTGACCGCGTTGGGGATAGCGTTCGCCCGCCCGTTGATCCTGCTGATCGGTACGCCCGCGGAGGCGGTCGACGCAACCGTTCGCTATGTGGTTATCTGTATGGCGGGCAACATATTTGTATTCGGTTTTAACGCGATCAGCGCGGTGATGCGCGGGCTGGGCGATTCCGTGCGCCCGCTGATCATCGTTTCCGCCGCCTGCGTATTGAGCGCGGGGCTTGATTTGCTGTTGGTGGGCGCGTGCGGTTTAGGCGTGGACGGCGCGGCATATTCGACGGTGTTCGCTCAAGGCCTGTGCATGTTTGCGGCGGTATTTTACCTGTATAAAAGCAAATTCGTATTTGGCTTTAAATTCAAGTCGTTCCGCATACATAAAGAAAAGCTGCGGGCGCTGATCAAAATCGGTTTTCCGACTTCGCTGCAAAACATCATAGCCTCGGTTTCGTTTTTGGTTTTGATCGCGCTCCTCAACCGGCTCGGCGCGGCGGCGAACGGCGGAGCGGGGATTTGCACCAAAATCAACAGCATCGCCATACTGCCCGCCGTCTCTATGGGCATGGCTGTCGCCTCTATGGTCGGACAGAATATCGGCGCGCGGGAATATGCCCGCGCGAAGCGTACGGCGTTGTTGGGCGCGTGCTACAGCATGATCGTGGGTATATTCGTATTCGCCGCGGTCAGCGTCTTTCCGCGTTTTTTGATCGGCATGTTCGATCCGGCGCCGAAAGAAGCGGAGATGGCGCTCAGTTACCTCAAAACCTTCCGCTGGGATTATTTGATCGTGCCGCTGCTGTTCGCGCTGATGGGCCTTGTCAACGGCTCGGGACATACGTTCGTTACAATGGTGTGCCTCGTTTCGTGCAGCTTGCTGTTCCGCTGGACGTTTGCGCTCTGGTTCGGCTTTGGTCTCGGTTTGGGTGTGGCGGGAATCGGGCTGGCCGTCCCCGCGACAAGCGTTTGCGCGCTTCTGATCTTGTCCGTCTATACCGCGACGGGCAGATGGAAGAAAAGCACGGTGTTTCAGAAAAGCGGCCAAAGGATAAAGGAAACGGTGAAACTATGAATTTACCCAATTCGATCACATGCGCGCGGATCGTCTGCGTGCCGATATTTGTCGCGCTGTATTTTTTGAGCGGAATATGGGGCGATGCGCTCCGCTGGGCGGCGACAGCGCTGTTTTTGGTTGCCGCGCTGACCGACTTTTTGGACGGATACTTTGCCCGCAAGCGCAATCAAGTCACCGATATGGGCAAGTTTTTGGATCCGATCGCGGACAAGCTCGTGGTGGCGGCCGCGTTGTTCCTAATCATTTGGTCGAATGACGCGCCCGCATACCAAATGTACGTGATTATCTGCGCGATGGCGGTGACCGCGCGCGAATTTACGGTGGCGGCGCTGCGCATGGTCGCCGCGTCCAAGAACGCCGTGCTCGCCGCGGACAAGCTGGG
>Ga0123353_10019525_pt1 | contig 10075 bp, 6 predicted proteins | sample TergutLab28metaG_3_FD_92763 | JGI IMG/M metagenome (GOLD analysis project Ga0123353, IMG submission 92763) | Labiotermes labralis P3 segment gut microbial communities from Petit-Saut dam, French Guiana - Lab288 P3 | ecosystem: Host-associated > Arthropoda: Insects > Digestive system > Gut ...
TGATAACGATTCTTGAAATAATCGGTATATCAATATTGATCGCGTCTGTTGCAGGATTAGTCTCAATCAGCAAAATCACAAAATACGAACCAATCAAAATTCTAATGGAACGTGTCTGAGTTGCCCGGCCCTGATCAACGATCATCAATCGTCCTGATAGTAATTATCAAAGTAGCCTGCGTCTATACCATAATCCTTATCTTCCAATTCATGCATGTATCTGAGATATCTGGCGATCCGGAGCAGGGTCATTCCCCTTGACATTTTATTATCAGCATTGTAGGAGTTAAAGCTGCCCTGTTCGTCGAGCATGCCGTATTTAATAAGCTGTTCGATAAACACCGACTCATCATAGATTTCTAAATCAATAGTTTGTGTCCTTGAGAGTTCAGTGGTCATAAACATGATTTCCATTGCTTCGCGTTCAGTGAGTATCCCATACGGGTCGAACTCACATTCCATGTATAAAATATCAAGTTCTTCGATATAATCAAGGGTTCCGTCCTTTGGCTTCATCAATGCCATCGCAATCATCGCAGTCGCATACATATGATCCATGTCAGTATAATCGTTACTCATATCAGTAAAGTTAACTATGATATTAAGGTGCGGCATTGTCCAATCATCCGGATAGTCATCCGGAGGTGAGTAGAAACTAAACATCATTTTTGCGAACTCTATACGTGTGATAGGGGCGTCAAGCCTATGAAGCGGCAGATGATAACCGAGCCTCAGTGCGAGGGTGATATCATTTCGCGGCCAGTTGTCCGGTAAATCGGATTCGTCTTCGACGATCTCGATAACAAAGTCCTTACTGGAGCTAAGACCTGCCGAGTTAGTTACAACCATCGTTATTGTATGTATACCCAGAGCAAGCATATATGGAGCGTGCCAGAAGTAGTAGTTTCCGTAATTCTGGAAAAGCCTGCCGTCAACATACCATTTATAACCTACATTCCAGAGCCATCCATCCTGAGCATCGTAAACCTTGCCTTGTATCTCGATAATATCGGTGACCTTGAACTGTTTCCCGTCCGGTATATGGTTAAGAATATCGGGTGCTTTAAACGGGACAGAGACTTTGGGGCTTTCGCTTGTTCCGGTCCTGCCGCCGTCCGTTGCGAGAATCCTGAACCAGCCTTGATCGGTGCCCGGATAATCTGTAAGGTCGGCATTATAGGACGTTCCGGTGATATCAGACGCCACAAGGTACATTTCGTCAATACTGCGATAATACCAGATCCGGTAAGTAAGGTCGCTGCCACTCGATTCCCAGGTAAATGTCGTATGGTTGGATAATACCTGACCTTCGTTGAGTCCAGTAAAAGAAACTGTTGGTGCGGACGTTGACAGATCTTTTGTGTAGATCGCCTGATTTCCTTTGCTGATGATGACCCTTGTTGCGTTATCGGGGAACCTTACTATCACCTGCACAGGGATATAGGCTTCTTCGCCAAATATAGTACCGCCCCTTGTGGATATCTGGGAGTTGTCGGTCACGTCAAAATACGCAAGGGACAGTCTGATCCCTCTCCCGTCAAACACGCCGACTGTATAGTCACCTGTAATGTTGGATGTGAGCATAGAAAGGCTGGCCTGATAAGAGAACCACGGGTCGGGCAAAAACGTGCCTGTTGAGTCGATAAATCCCCTGATTTCAAGGACTGTAACTTCATCCCCGGATGCTCTGCCCGTGCTTCCTGAATTGTGGTCCACAAATCTCAGATAATTTAACAGATATCCGCAGGCAGGGTGATATATCCAGAGGTCTTTGTCATTGACGTTATTTTTTGAATAAGATGCTTTGCAGTCGTTACAGCTAAATGTATCGCCGGAGATCAATACCATCGCCGCGCAGCCTGTACAGGCTATGTATCCATCCGGGTCATATACTCCGCCGAAACATTCGAAACATAGTCCCCAGTATTCCCCCTGCGGTTCGGGATCATCGCTTGTCCCCGATGAACCATAACCCGGTTCATTTCCGGCAAGCTGCCCGGTAAATACCCTGAATAAATGATTCCAGATATCTGATGACGTCCAGAACATAAAAGAATCCTCTCCGGTACCGCCGCCCATATATGAGGTCCTGGTTCCCATAAGCTCTCTTCCTTCGAGCCAATATGCACGTTGTTCCGGATAGATCACCGAGCCGGTTCCCCTGAGTCCGACGGTACTGCCGCCCCTGACATTTTCTTTAGTCCCGACAGCCGGTTCTCCCGAGAGAATATCCCTGCCTTCCATTCCGTAGGGCGGCGAGTTGAGGGTATCGTTCAGGCTGCCGCCTCTGTACTCGTCCCCGATCTTATAACAGTGGGCGATCTCATGCACTACAGTCGCCATCATATCAGATTCGGATTCGCAGACAACGGTTGCCACACCGCCATATGTATAGCCGAGATAACCTTCAATAGTAGGGGATCTCATAAATCCTACTATCATTGTATAGTCGGCGTTTGTTGTTTGAAGCGCACTTAGCTGTTGCCATACCTTTCTGCGTCCTGCTCTGGTATTAAGGTCATATTTTGGGTCAGTGAAGTCCTGTTCGGGACCTAATATATACTCTACATCATCCCTTGCGACAGGGAACAAAGCGGTGATCATAGTTGAGCCAAACTTCCAGTCGCCTTCACATTCATGGATTCGGCCGGAGTAATAGCCTTTGATAGGAACTGCAAGTACCTTCATCGGGATGGATTTAAAGAAATTTGTTGTCCTTACGGCAACACTGTCATCCATAAAAAATATAAAAGTATATGTACCTTCTTCCCAGAAATCAACCTCTGAAATATCTCTCGGCTGAAACAACAGCGTCGTATCATCGATAAAATCGACAGACAACAATGTAGCTACGGGCTCGCCGTTCCTTTCGATAGTCAGCATTAGCTCCGCCCTGGGATCAAGCGGCTCGGCAAGGTCGATAAAAACCGCTGTTTCCTTGCCTGCGACAAAGTTTTCCATCAAAAAGAATTCTCCCGAGATTGAGTCAAAACCATAACTTATGCTCTGGTTGATTTCGATCATCTTGATGTTCGGGTCGTTGGTTGAGAAACCGGATTCAGCGACTATAAAAGATACTTCCCTGTCACCCGGTGGTGGCGCGATTATATTGATGTTGATTCCATCTTTGTTATCATCGTCATCATAAAACGTTTTAACGACCGGACTGTTCCGGATTATCGGGAGAATTATAAATACAAACGCCAATACCACAGCGGCAACAGCTCCCGCTATCCCGAAGAAAAGCGTTTTTTTGCCGCTTTTCTTCACCGGTGGTGGCGGTGTGTTGTATTGCTGCTGCGGATATTGCTGTTGCGGATATTGCTGCTGCGGATATTGATGTGCCATGGCTTCTCCAGTCTTATCTTACACCGAACTTATTTGCCGTCCGCCGAAACCAGACTGTCCAGATCAATGGCTGTTTTCTTGAAAGACGCATCATCCGTCTCTGCCGCTTTAAGCCAATCATCAAATGTTATGTTGTCAAAGTTGAATGTGGCTGAACCCCTTGCTGCTTCGTTGTCATCTCCGCCATCTCCGTCTTTATCAAGCGGTATTGAGTCCGGCGGGTCGGATGGGGGTGGGCTATCTCCATCGCAAGCGACGGCAAACACCATAAGTGCCATAACCAATGCAAGTAAGATAATAAAACTTGTCTTTTTCATTTCGTTGCTCCTTTGTTTGTGTATTTTAGGTTCTACCTCATATACGCATGAACATTACAAAATGCCACACGATATCAAAAATTTTATTTTATCCCGCTAATTCATATAGGCATGCAGGTGAATACAGCTCGCCCAGTATATTTTCAATTTCTTCATCGCCAAATGCGATCAATGTCACAGCATTAAAGCCCATACCTTGATAGATCTGTACCATAGGCCCGAATAAGGCGAGTTTAAGGAGGGCATCGCTTGATTGCTGTTGATTGCTGACCGCTGAAAAGGCATCATTTACAACAATGTAGATTATACTGAAATCATCGGAATTCCATTTGACATTATCTACTCCGGGGTGGTTATGGTATATATCCATTATAACGCCTTCAATATCCGCTATTGCTTCGATTATCGCCCTCTGCTGTAAATCCGCAGGCAGCCGGAGAATGAAATCGCCGTTTGCTGTCCTTTCTACGACAGTGACGCCTGACGGGACTTTAGCTTGCGCTTCCTCTATGGTATTACCCAAAAGTACACCCGGACAGTAAAGGTCGATTTCACCCGCACCCGGTGTAGGCGTCCCGGGTACCGGGGTATCAACCACAGGGTCATCGGTTTTAGTCGGGTCATCAGGCGTGGGCGTCGGATTGTCAGGTGTGGGCGTGGGCGTCGGATCAACCTGCACACCGGGTCCGCCCGTATTTATCGTCCCTTCTCCCCTTGTGATCGTGAGGGTATAGCCCCTGTTATCAAAGTCGATTGAGACAAGAACTACATACTCATCATCTGTATCCGATAGTCTCGCAAACTGGAAATCACTTCCGCGTCTGCCGCTGAAGTCATATCCGTTCACACTGACAAAATCGAAATCCTTCATCAAAGCCAAGGCGTACTCTTCCATTTCGTCGCCTTGGTCCCTGTCTACAGAATATTCTATAACCATTTTTTCGGATCTTCGGGATGTGGTATTGGTCACACTGGAGATACTTCGTTTTTCCCCGAGAATGTACTTGACCGATGGGATCGAATCACCGCCGACCTCGAAGAATTCATTGTTCTCATAACCCCCGCTTAACAATATCGCTGCAATTATGCCCCCTGCGATGACCAGCGCAGCGATACCAAATATAATAAGCAGGGTTTTTGAAATCCTTTTCTTTGGTGTTGCTCCGGCGGGTACTCCCTGCTGAGAATATCCTTGTGGTGGCTGCTGCGGAGGTGGTTGCTGCGGTGGATACTGTTGCGGAGGCGGTGTGAATTGCTGTTGAGGTGGCGTAAACTGCTGAGCTTGCGGTATTTGAGCCGGCTGTTGGAATTGCTGCTGTTGTGGCGTAAACTGCTGAGCCTGCGGTGTGAATTGTTGCTCCTGTGGTGTAAATTGTGGTGCGGGTGTTGGTTGCGGTGTTATATATTGCTGCTGAGGAATAGTCTCTTGTTGCGGTATAAATTGCTGTTGAGGAGTTGGTTGCGGGGGAACATACTGTTGTTGAGGTGCATACCCCTGTTGCACAAACTGTTGTGGGGGAGTCGGTTGCGGTGGAATATACTGCTGTTGAGGCGTTGACCCTTGTTGCACAAACTGCTGCGGGGGCGCCGATCCCGGAGGTGTGTTGTTTACGGTTCCGCATCCCGGGCAGAATGGCATGTTTTCGTCAAATTGTGAACCGCAATTCTTACATAAGATTATCATTTTTATTCCTCCCAATAGCCGGTAAAAAATCATAAATATTTTTATGTCTTACTGTTGTATAATATGACTTATTTACGATAAAGTCACGCTTAATTTTTTCACAAAACTAAACATTCTCGAAATTTTACGTTTTAAATAGTTAAAACCGGACGAAATAAATGCATCGGGAAGAAAAAGTGAAGCTACGGTATAATAGACAAATCAAAAGCCCCATGTTATACTTGCCGCAGGAGGGTGCGCAAAATGGGAGTCATTCGCACTTTTAGAGTATCGATAAATCAATTATGGAACTCCCGGGAAGCACTTAAACTCAGTAATGCCAGGGTTAAGTACTTGCCGTATATTTTTGCGTTCCCTTTATCGCTGATATTTATCAGCGTTAAAAACACGCTATTTACCGTCAACTTCAATATCTTTGGCTTTTCTTCAAATACGATCGTTATGATCGGATTCGCTGTAGGCGCAACTGTCGTTCTTATCATCCGAAGTGCTGAGAATGTTCATATCATTTCTAAAATAACCTCCATCATTACTTTTGCGGGATTTTTACCATGGCTTTTTGTACGCAACGAAGGGAGTCTTGATTTTATATTCACCGTTGTTTTTATGGCAGGGGTTGGAGGATGTATGTCCGTCAGCGGTACCCACTTTATGCTCCTGCTCAACAACACGGAACGGTTTTTTGCCTGCGCATTTATGACCATAATGATCAATATCATCAATGTCAATTTTGCACTTGTCGAACGGTTAGAACCAATAAGGGTCAGCACCCTGAGTATACTCGTTATAGGCATAGCGGTCTGTATGTTCCTGACAAAGAAGGAGGATTTCCATGATGACAAAAAAACGACAAAAGGTTTTGACCCAAGCGTATGGTTGTCATTATTTATTCTCCTTTCATATTTTATATGCAGGATATTAACTTTTAGTTTACCGGAATTCAAGATAGTGCTGTCATTGCCGCTAAGGAATATTTATATCGTCGGTGTGGTTTTGCTATGTTTTGTGATAACGCTGGTTTTTCGCAGAAGTGTCTGGATCATGTGTAATTTGTTCCTTATATCCGCAGTCCTGGCTTATATAATGATCATCACGGAAAATACTTCAGCCGCATATTTTTTTATCAGCCTTAAAGAAGTCGGCTTGTTTGTCGGGTTTTATCTATGCGCATGTGTTGTAAATAAGTTCCTGGATTTTCGAAGGCATAAAGTAATGGAGTTCATCTGTATATCAACGATAGCTATAGTATTTGTAATTCCGGACATACTGATCAACTCGCAACTTTCATATGCTGTACCAATAGCTGTATCCGCTGTTTTGCTTATTGCTTTTCTTATTATGTCCCCTTTATTTACAACTTATTTATTCACCGTAGAATGGGCACAGGATTTTGCAAGGCTTCATATGTCGGAGATCAAAGCACAGGTCACGCTGTCCCAAACTGAAGATATATCATTATTACCGGATGAAAAAACCGATCTTCTCACACCGGGAGAGGTTGCGGTCGCTATGCTGTTGATCGAGGGCAAAACAAGGAGCGAGATCACTCGCAAGCTGCATATAAAAGCTGCTGATTTTGACGGGCGTATGGAGTCTATCCGCAAAAAGATAAGCGGTAAACGTTCACTCGACCGGGGTATTGTCGATCTCGTTGCAGAATTTAAGCTGACCAAGCGGGAAGCTGATATGCTCAACTATCTGCGGGATGGTTTTACAACTGAGCAAATCGCTTCCGGCTTGTATATTTCAGAAGAAACGGTGAGGTATCATATCGGGAACTTGGTAAAAAAGTTAGGCCTGGAAAAAAGGCGTGATATAGTCGCATGGCTTGACGCACGTTTGATGGAATATCAGTGATTGCGGTGGTAACACCGCGATATTTATATAGTTTAGTTTTGTGAAAAAATCAAACGTGACTATTCAATTATTAAAAAGTAGAATTATAAATAAGAAAAATTTTACTATCGTGTGGCATTTTGCATTGCTCATGCGTATATGAGGTGAAGGCATTGAATCTAATGTCCGATCGATCCAACCAAACGGTGGATTGGCTAGAGGAAATCATAACGCGGAATGAAAACAGAATATTTCGCGCAGCTCTAGCTATCATGGGCAACAAAGCGGACGCTGAAGACATTATTCAAGACGTTTTTATAACGCTGCTTGAAAAACAACCTCGTTTTGAATCCTTAGAACATGAAGTCGCCTGGCTTGTGCGGGTAACAGTAAACCGTTGCAAAAGTAATTTGCGTTCATATTGGAAGAAAAATATTGTTCCGCTTACGGACAGCTATCCGGCCCAAACCAATGAGCAGTACGATATCATACACGCAGTATCCGCCCTTGCCCCAAAATACAGGACAGTCATCCATCTGTTTTATTATGAGGGCTACTCGACAAAAGAGATAGCGGAGATCACAAATCAAAAGGATTCTACGGTCAGGGAACAATTAACACGCGCCCGGCGATTTTTAAAGACTTTTTTGGAAGGAGAAGATCGACTATGAAAGAATACAAGGACTATATGGACAACATTACGGTCACAGCCGATCTTCACGAAAAAATACTGCAACGGACAAAACAAAAGCCTGTAGTACAAATGAAAACGCGGATCCCAATGCGTTATGTTGTTCCGGCAGCTTTAGCGGCAGCCTGCGTGATAGTTCTGGGCATTACACTATTTACACAACCGCAGCTATTCAGGATACCGGGCGGGAAAACACACGACGGACCCGGATCCTCTATGATATTTAACCCGTCGGAGAACCTTGATAAGGACGATGATACTCTCGATGAAAACTTGCGGACGACGGACTACGAGCTGACACTTGAGCAGGCATGTGCAGATATTGATTTCGGGGCGTATATCTCTTTAAATGTCCCCCCAAGGTTTAGGTTTGAATCTTCACAAAGATCGACTGACCGGGATAGTGAAAGCCTTTCTGTTTTATGGAAAGAAGCGGCGGACAACAATGACGGCAGCATTACCTGGAAAATCACCCGGTCTGCCGCAGACGAGTTCGAACGTATCGTCCGTGTACAGGAGCGCGAAAAATACGACATGACGCTCTATTCATTCCCCTGGGACAAATCTGTACCATCTGAATTCCTTAGGTATTTTAACAACCCCGTGTTCCTGTCAGATGAATTGACCCTGGATGCGTTGTGGGCGCGAGCTTACCACGCGGATAGCGACAGTCGCGAATCAACCGGATTACAAATGGATTTCAGCGTACTTTACGGAGATGTGATAGTTCTCATAAGCACTAAAGGCGCATCGCCCGAACAAATTTATGAAATGCTCACTGTATTAAAAGATGCGCAAACGTCTTATGGAGAGCAAAACAATACAGGAAACTGGAAGTCAGCCGACGGCAACTAGTATTAGGTCTGATTAGGATAAGATTGGAGAAGCCATGATTTGTAACAAATGCGGAAAAGTGAATGATGATAGCATACAGTTCTGTTTCGGGTGCGGCGCGCTTATAAACGCCGGTTTCGAGCACCAACCATCGCAACAGCAACACGCACAAAACAATCAGACCTGGCAGCAACAAGGGTATCAACCTTCGCAGCAACCCGTACAGCAGCAACCCATGCAGCAACAACCCGTACAACAGCAACCCATGCAAAACACTCAGCCCTGGCAGCAACAAGGGTATCAGCCTTCACAGCAACCCATGCAGCAGCAATACAACCAGCCTGTGCCGCAACCGGCGAAAAAAAGTAAAATGCCGCTTTATTTAGGTATCGGCGGAGCTGCGGTTGCTATACTCGTATTTTTCCTGTTTATATTCCCGTTGCTTCAAAAAGGAAACGTCATTGACGATCCTTTTGACAGACCTCTTAACATCAACATAAACACTAACGAAAATAACAATAATAACGATAACCCCACCGGAAACCCGACGGACGTAAGAAATATTGAGTATGTCGAGGGTGAAGCCGGTTTCAAAACCAGCGACCCGAACATAAAGATGATCGAAGTCAACCAGTGCTTGAGTTACGGTTTTGACACCGATAGCGGAGAGTTCTATGTGATAGACAACTTCGTAGCAGGCAAGGAAACAGCAGTTTTTATCGCTCTTGAAAAACCGTTCGACCCCGATATAGAGGTAATGCTGAGCATAGAAAGAGACGATGAGCCGGTAGCAAGCTTCTCATCATATGAGCAGATCGACGATAATACGCTGCTGTTCCATCCGGGGGATATATCCGAGGTCGGCTCCTGGGAACAGGGTGTTTATACGTTCACTTTTACAATGGGCGAGAGCATAGCTAAAAGGACAACGATCTTCCATCGGTCAGGACCCATGAAGGTACTTGCAGTCCCGATGATCAACAACTACAGCGGTGAGATCCGCTCATGCACGGGAGAGTGGAAAAACGGCATTACCATGATCACCGCAGTGTATCCGGTCGCAAGAGATGATGTGGAGTATGTACTTGGACCTGAGCAGGACTTTTCGGCTCCAAAGTATGATATCAATACCGAAAGCGGGCAACGTATGATATGGAGGGTACTCAGTGCGCTTCAGACGCCGGATAACGACTATACAATGATACTCGCATTTATGCCTATACCCGCCGGGAATACACTTGGCTACACATACGGAGGAGCGGTGGCTATTTCATGTGAATCTGAATTGGACATGCAAGCGACGGTAGTACATGAGATCGCCCACTGTTATGATATAGGTGATGAATATCAGGGCGGGCATTTAAA
>Ga0123353_10019526_pt1 | contig 10075 bp, 7 predicted proteins | sample TergutLab28metaG_3_FD_92763 | JGI IMG/M metagenome (GOLD analysis project Ga0123353, IMG submission 92763) | Labiotermes labralis P3 segment gut microbial communities from Petit-Saut dam, French Guiana - Lab288 P3 | ecosystem: Host-associated > Arthropoda: Insects > Digestive system > Gut ...
AGCGGCAGAAATGAAGTTACTGAGACCTCTGGCAGGCTACACCCTTTATGACCACAAAACAAATGACTACATACGCCGCGAACTACGGATTACAGGCATACTAGACAAGATAGGTGAATACAGGCGGAACTGGCTTTCACACTTACAAAGAGTGCCACAAAACCGAATCCCTTTGAAATCATACCACTACAGACCACAAGGAAGGAGAACAATTGGAAGACCGAAGAAGCGTTGGCGCGAGCAACTGTAACTAGAGACGGAACGGATCAAAGAGTCCAATCCTTGATGTTTATGATGATGACGATTGAACCCGATGGGCATGTCTCACCTGAAAATTATAAATACCAGCGAAAGTAGTTATTCATCGTGAGGTACAGACACCAGGATACTATCCTAGATGTGACTTTCGGCCGGATGAGAGCGGCTGTGTCGTCGCTATGTTCACTTGTGTTTGTTTTGCATTCATAGCCATTTTTCACTAAATTTTGTTGTGTCTTCCCGAATGCATGATGCAGTCGCAGTATTTGGAAGGGAATTCCGATATCAGAACAGTAATGATATTCTGTTTTGTGTTGTGTGCTACTTCCGCATATATACATACAAGGGGCAGCGGTACTGTTAGATGGATGAATTGACACCTTTTAGACCGGTAGGTGGTTACCGACGTTTCGGATGAAATTGGTGCCTCATTCGTTATGTTGGAAGTGACCTTGAAAATGACAAGCAGCGTTTCTTCCTAAAAGCTGAGTCTTGTACCGGATTGCACTATGTCATAACCCACAAATCACAGCCTATCAAACCTTTTGCCTGAACGATTCGCATCTCGTATAACTTTACTGGGCAGTGACTGACTCACACACTCCACGGAGCAGAATCCTTTTTCAAGGCTGGTCAAAAAACTGTCCACAGATTGTGGAACCCGAAGGTAAAATTACCGTTTTCACAAGTCTGCCACCCTTCCCTATCTTCAGCCATTTTAATCTAGCCCTCGATCTGCCCAGTCGATTTCTTTAAGGGCGAGTGTTTGGTACCACCAATTATTACAATTCCGTTTTCTGCTCACACAGTGTATTTATACGTTGCGTATTGATCTCAGAACAAACAGCTGTACAGCATAGACTGACTGGTTTTAATGACCGAGACGGAGTGTGCTTACCGCAGGGTTTGAACTGAATATTCAAACATATTTCAGGTTAATTTTAGTCCTTAAAGGGTTAAGACAATTTTAATATTATCCTTCCCTCTACGTCTGAGTGTTCTAATAGATTTACTTATAGTGTTCCATTTGATGTATGTTGTTTATTGGAGACCAAACGACATCGCCACCTCAGTAATGCAAGAACATTTTGACAGTATGAAGAACTGTTTTGAACCGCTGCTACCAGCAATAAGACCGGTTCTACTACATGCTGCCTCCAGCGCCTATCTTTGCCTTGTCTTCCGTTGTTATTCCTGCTGCTGAGAGCTGCTGGAGTCGGGCGGGGAGAGGAGAAACACCAAGAACTGAAGCAGATTTCTATTTCATCTTATTCGTAAAGGAGCGTTAAAAAAAAGAAGAAGAAAGACGAAGGTTAAAGAAGACAAGCAGTGCAAGTAGAATGAAATAAAAAAAACAATATTTAAAGGAAGTTGTAACATTTTCAAGACCCGCCCCCCTCAACACACTGCCCCCCCCTCCCGGTCCACCATCGCTCTTCCACTGATTGCTACATGCTGCTGGCAACTAAGACATCCTTCTTGCACATTCATCTCCTCCTCCTTCCTTCTTGTATGCCTGGCATTTCCTTCTTCGGAGTAGTTGCTGCACCACGCAAGCATAAGAAAAATGAGAGAGAAAAAATGAAGTGTTGGGTTCATGCTTTGTCGTGTTGGCCACGATGAGACCCCCCCTTCATCAAGAGTTCTTCTTTCCTGTGGTTCATGACGACCCTCAAGCAGTCGTCAACGTTCAGTTTGGCTGCAAAGTGCACTCACGTGTGATCGGTGTCCGTTTATGGTCTTGTCGGCAGGGTGGAAGGACTGTTAGCGAAGGAAATGATGCAGGCGAACGAAGAAACGGTGCGTTGGATTTGCATATATAATTTTACCATAAAGCGTGACAATTGTCATTTTTTTTGCAAAGGAAGCGTCAAGATTCCACAGTGTGGGCTTTAACCTTGAGGAAAGAAAACTGGAAGAATGGCAATCTCAGAAGTGCTGTGCCAAGAGTTTATAGGCCAGACGTTTCCGCAGATGACGTGAGTTGGATCGAAAGGTGAAACTTTGGTTTATCTTGCATGACAAAACATTATGGCCGTACCCACAACATAAGTTTTTAATATCACTTGGTAGTTGTGTTTTTATGTTTTGATCAGTACAGATGATCAACAGAGACAACGTTTACAGGTTGACAAGTGACTTATCGGTCACGAAAAAGGAAATTAGCTAGGTTTGACAGTTTTCAGAGCACATTGATTTCTTTTAAATCCGCAAGCGTCTAATCGATTCGCTTCAGATCACGAAATAAGTCATACATGAATCATACACAGGGTGTTCCGCGGCGCTGTGTCCAAACTTTAGGGCGTGTTGTGCACGTCATTTGGAGAAACCAAACTAATCGTACTTCTTCATTGTTTGCAGTCCTTTATGCTACACAGTGAGGTAAGAAAGGTAAAGTGATCCCGTTACAGGCCCGGTGTGGCCGGGAGGGTGGGTAGAGGTATAGCTCTACTCTCCCATGACCGCGGCACTAGAAAGGGGTGAGTTGTCAGCAGCACGCCCCGGCCGCACTTTACCCCCGGGAAAGACCCGGTACCCATTTTACAGGAGGCTGGGATGGGCCCCAGGGCAGGTCTGGACGGGCGAAAAGTCTCGTCCCCTCCGGGATTCGATCCCGGACCGTTCAGCCCGTATCTCAGTCGCTATACCGACTGAGCTACCGGGCCCACACAATGAGGTATTTAGTTGAAATGTTTATTTCTTATCTGTACAACGATGTAGTATTTTAAAAATATTATTATTTATGTGACCATAAAGATCATTTGTTATTATAATTATTACGTTGACATAAATAATGATAAAATGTAATAGAATATTGTGCGGGCCAGAAACAAATAACTCATACTTTATGGTTCATTTCTGCAATTGTTTTCAAGTTACGCGCTAACTTAATGTAGAACTGAATACCATTTTTTTTCACCCCTCCTGTATTGTCATCACCGTTTACAAAAACATCGAAGTGCTAAGGTTATGCCACAACATGTTCGAAATCCCCACCCTCGCTTGTGTGCATACTGCCAGGCCTTTTGCCATTGAAGTTTGCCACTGCAGTTCGTTTCCAATTCCAACTGCACCTTCAGTTACCTCCACTAACTGATGCCTTCCTTCTGGTTTACCACCGCGATACACCCTCGATTTCATACAGCCCCACAGACAGAAATCTGATGTGTTCAAGTCAGATCACCGGCCATTGCTTTCCAATCCACCTTCCTTCATAATTTTCGTACAAAACTTCTGTGCCGAAATGTGGAGACGCCACTTCGTGACGCTGGCACATGCGTCCTCGTCTTGTAAGAGGCGTATCCCCTAAATAGAGAGGTAACTCATTTCCCAAAAAGTTTCTGTAATACGGGCCTGCTACACGTCCCTCGATAAAACGCGGTCCAGTCACAGTACTTCCTGACACTCCACACCACATATTAACTCAAAATCTCTGTTGTAAGTGACATTGTGATACCCCGTGTGGATTTTCTGTGCTCAGTAGTGTTAATTCCATATGTTGGTAACACCATTCCCGGTAAAGTGAGCCTTATCGGTGAACAGAATATGAGGCAGAGATTTAACCGTCGTTACAGCCGTTGACAATACCATACACGGTGCAGGGTGCTGCCCACTTTGAAGGTGTTGCCGGTAGGAACCATCATGGTGCAAAATTCTCTATACCTATGTGTACTCTACAGTAGTCATACTCTCAATTCTGCGTGTACTTGTGCTTGTGCATCGTGGCATTGTTGCCAGAACATCAGCTTCTCCACGCCGCTGTAGTTCTGAATTCGCTGTTGGGAGGACCCAGAATTCGGTGTGCGGTTTCAAGTGTTTTGCGATGTGTAATTCTTTGTCTTTAAGCGTTCCGGTATTCCAGACAGCAACCGTACAGTTTTCACATAGAGCCCGTACCAAAATGCATGTCGGGATATCATTATTTTGTTCAAGTGTTAGGCGTTTTGACTGCCGGTCCACACTTCAACCCCGACACATAACCATACCCAAGACAGCGTACAAACAGGAGCTCAATCAAGCTACTGCAGTGCTATAAATCCTTTCAGAAGCGCGCACCTTGATAAGGTGTCGAAACGAACTGTAGTTTTATTAGACGTTTCTTGGTCGAAATGACGTGCAGAAAAGAACACACTCCTGCAGCTTGACCAGTACGTCGCCTAACACTGTGCAATGAGGAGTCGACCTCTGAGAACAAAACGGATAGTTGTAAATGAGATGCGTGATGAAATTCATTAATGAAGCGACTTCTTAAATGCTTGTTGTTATTCCGAAAACTCTGGAGACCAGGATATTTGCGTGTCAACAGTTTCTGCACTCATTTTGCGAGAGTTTGTGGGCATGAAACGTGGTGTAGCGTGAATGAGCGTGAAGTTCAAATGTGGGACAAGAGAACACTGAAGAAAATATATCGAGCCACGTTAGGCTAAGTAAGTATGCAAAACTCTGTCGTGATTTGTTGAGGTTAGCTGTGTTGTTAATACAGTTGGACCTGGGACAGTTCTGATAGGGAAAACGCCTGCTTCGAAAACCGAAAAAGGGAGGGGTTACGTTGTACGATATGGATATAGTTGAGTTCTGCATTTTTACTGTTGTAAAAGTCAAAAATAAAAGTAAAATGTAAGTTCTATCGGAATATTTGTCCGATGTGTTATAATTTGAAGCCGTATTTTCTTCAGCCGATTGGAATTTCATAAGGTCGTTTGAGTCATTGTAGAGAAAACGACATTTTTGTAACTCAGTCCTTTATAATCGTGCGTCATTTTGTAAGTCTTGAGAACTGAATGCATAACCAATCCGTTTTTGGGCAATGCCAGTTGAAATGTGATGGCACACGCGCAGAAACCAGTTTTCGTCTTTCGGCGAAACTGACGAGTCCATTTAAATCGGCGGGGGCGTCAGTTCAGTCGACTACTGGCAGCCTAGGTGTGCGCATCAGCGGTAGTAATGTTGGATACACCATGTTCCGAGGTAGTGTGAAGAGCACTGGCTACCCACTCCATTCGCCAGTTTCCCCTTCACTTCCCCACCCGTGCGTCACCGTGTGCCATCACATTTCAACTCGAATCTAACGCCCGTCGTTTCAGATATTAACGTCATCCTGTGTTTGGGCAGACGCTAAAGGAAGGCGCAGCAACTGTTGCTCGGTACACAGAGACCTAATGCTTACGTCACTGAAACATTAGGTGGTTTATCTGAGTATTTACTTGTTTGCTGTACTTTATTGTCATTTGTACACCCGCTCCTTGGATGTGGCCAGAAGATGACCAAGGCGATGCAGATGTAAAGTGACTTTTTCCTGTATGCAAATTTCATGGAAATACTCAAGTGGTTTTCGGAATGCCGTGTCGTATTTTCATCGGCCAGTGTCGGGATTTTCCCATACTAATACAACTTGACTTGAGTATGTTGTAATAGGAATAAACCCAAGTAAAACAAGTATCTGACGTTGATTACAATGGATTTCTTTTTGGGGGGGGGGGTATTCAGTTGGAAACTTGATTTTACAGTGAAACCTGCCTGTAACGGCACGGAAAATGACCGACATTTTTATCCGTTGCAGAGAGGTTCGTCCTCATGCAGGTAAGGTAAAGGTAAAGTTCATCTTATAACAGGCCACAAAGGCCCAGAGGTGGAGTACAGGTATAGCTCTACTCTTGCCTTAACCTCGGCTCTAAATGGGGGTGGTTGGTCAACGCCACCCCTCGGCCGCTTTATCCCCGGGCAAGACCCGGTAACCCTTATATAGGAGGATGGGTGGGCTCCAGGGCCGGTCTGGATGGGTGCGGAAAATCTCGCCTATACCGGGATTCGATTCCCGGACCGTCCAGCCCGTAGGGAGTCGCTATACCGACTGAGTTATCCCGGCCCAACGTCTTAGAGGTACTTGTTTGGATTCTTGGGACTCCAGTACTGTGCAAGTTTCCTGCAAAAGACAGGTTTTCGTTGTGGCCAGGTTTCGTTTAAGACAGTTTTCGCCGAATTTACATGCCAGTTGTAATTAAAGAAGCGCACTGATCTCCCAGATAAAAAAAAATTTGAGTACCTGTTATGATAACAGTGAAGAATGTTTAAAAAATGTAAAGTGATCCCGTTACAGGCCCGGTGTGACCCAGAGAGTGGGTAGAGGTATAGCTCTACTCTTCCATGACCGCTTCACTAGAAGGGGGTGAGTGGTCAGCAGCACGCCTCTGCCGCACTTTACCCCCGGGAAATATCCGGTACCTGTTTTACAGGAGGCTGGAGTGGACACCAGGTCCGGTCTGGACGGGCGGAAAATCTCGTCCCCACCGAGATTCGATCCCGGACCTTCCAGCCCGTAGTCAGTCGTTATACCGACTGAGCTACCCAGCCCACAGAAGAATGTTGATACATTCTTTATTTTGTATCGTGTTTTCGAAATAGCCAGTCGTTGACGACATAAAGCCGCAGCTGTGAACCGGCACTACACGAAGCCTTATCATGGGGCACGTGAGATATATTTCATACGTCGTTAAACACACATCGGAATGCCATAAATTCGTCTTTTATAACTTTCTTTTGTACAAAATTTTGTGTGCTTGGAATAAACAGAGTTCGTTCAAAGTGAAAGCTGGGCTTTGTGTTTTGCGATGTGGCAACACGTGTTGTGAGGTCGTCGATAGCAGGGGTGTACACCTGTAATCTCCCTCTTAATCGAAAGGGTGTGCACCTGACGACTCCCTCCGATTCCAAGGAGTGCTTTGACTGACGGAGGGTGATACGTGCTGACGTTTGCCTATTATTTTATTGACTTTGTTTCAGCAGCTCTGTATGTACGTATACAGGTTGGTGCAAAATGTTACTTGGACACTCCACGCTTAACAGGTTGTCTCTGACGTCGAGTTACTTTTACACCACTCAGTATAAAAAGCCTTACAGACTTTACAGTCGCTATCAAAATCAGATTCTTTCATTTACTTGTAACTTACGCCTCCATTCTGAACCGCGGTAGCACAGTGGTTAAGGTGCTGTGCTACAAATCCGATGGTCGCTGGTTCGATACCAGTTAGTGTCAGTGGATTTTTCATTGACATAAAATCCTTCCGATCGCACTATGGCCCTGGTGTCGACTCAGCCTCTAAAAGAAATTAGTACCAGGAGTATTTCCTGGGGGTAAAGGCGGCCGACGCGTAAGGCTGACAACCTTACCACCATCCTGCACCGTTGTCACGAATTCTGGGAACCTTAACTTCCTGGAACCCTTTGGGCCCCTCCGGACCTGTAACGGGACTGCTTTACCTTTACCTTTACCACCATTCTGAATATAATCTACCCTTGTCGCATTCTTCTGTATTACAATTTCTACTCTTGATTTTACGTTTGCTCGCAAAGGATGCCGAAAATGCAGTATTGTAATTTTACCTTCAGCGGGGAATAATCCTATATATCCCCACGAAAGCATTTTTGTTTTTTAAACTAAGCTGGGAGAATATAATGTTGAAAGCATAATGCTGTCCTGGCGGATGGGTGTGTTCTGGAAATGGACGTTGTGACTAGTAGGGCTGTAGCAGATAAATTCTTTACTTACTTACTCCATGGTGCGGAGTCCTTCTTGAGAAGCTAACTGGTTTGCAGCTAGTCAAGAAACTCCCCACATTTCACGGAACCCGAAGGTTCATTACCGCACTCACAAGCGTCCGCCACCTCTCTCTATCCTGGGCCAGCCCAAGCCAGTCCATATACCCCTATCCCACCTCCTGAAGCTCCATCCTAATATTATCCACCCGTCTACGCCTAGGTCTCCCCAGTGGAGAAAAATTGTTTAGTTAGCTGGCAAAATTCGCTACTTCCCTTCCCAAAGAGAAAATGTATTAATTTTATGAGGTAACCCGTCTGGGTGTGTCCCCCCATTTGGGCTTTTGAACCAAACGACCCGATATTTACGAAGCTTTGTACGCAAGCTTCCAGAGCCGCGGTGTATTGGGGATCTTCGTTCTTCTGGGATTTTACAGAGCGTAGATTGGTAGCCTGTTACCGACGGTTCAGGACAACCCATCGGTCCCATTGTCAAGGGGCAAGCAGTCCAAGAATCTCAAGCCCTACTTCTTGATTTCCTGCAATTAGTAAAAAAGAAGCATGCGCGAACTTGGATGAGGTGGATGTAAACTACCACCACTTACTTTTGGGCTCCGAGATGCAGCATGGTAACAGATCCTGAGAAACTGTGCGGCCTTTGTTAAGGTAGTATTTTTGTAGACTGTAAAAGAACAACATGGTGGTCATGCGAATATTTTCTTGACTTTTGGTTCGATGGCGAAACTGATGAGCCGTTTGAGCTAGGCTTGTGAAATGTGATAATAGACGACATACTTACGTACACATTACGCAGGACATGCAGTTTGTAAGTCACCTTTTACAAACATGGCGACTATCCGTAACCCAGTTATATCCGAAAAATATCACGCGTGCAGTTGCTATATTTAGATTAAATAAACCGACGCGAGCAATGCTAACATATGTAGACCATAAATATAACATCAGGAAAGCGAGCATTGTGGGTTGTGTTCGGAAATCCGTGTTTAGAATTCTGTTCAGTTTGCTTGTGTTTACGTCGTGGAATTTCAACACATTTCCCCCGGATGTGTTTCGACGTCATATGACTGTAGCATGTTTGTCTGCGTCCAGAGATTAGCTCGTGCGAATTTCATAACTTCATTGAAGCTTGTCTGTAACAGGTCGGGCAGCTGGAGAAGCGTGCTCTGGTGTGGTGTGGTGTCACTAGTACATCTTGTTTACATTGCCATACCATTCTGGTCCTCATTCTTGGTACGATTGTCCTCACAATTATGTGTGGACTGAATGCATCATTGTGCAGTCTCCGCCATATTGCTTAATGAGGAGCTTCATCGTCACCGTTTGTTAAATATTGTTATTAAGGACGATGGGATTGACTCGGTACGTAGCACGCATGGGAGAGGTGATGGGATTCATCTGACTCGCGAAGAGGGATTGGCGGCTGGTTTGTTTGAGGACGGTCAGTGCTGAACCTCCGGGTTCCATAAAAGATGACGAGTTTCTTGACCAACAGCCAGTAAGAGGTGAAGGCGAAGTTGTGTAGTAAAGGGACGTATAGAATAGGGCAGAGTAGCATAGAATGGAATAAAACAGAGAAGAATAGAACAGAATGGAATAGACTAGAATAAAATAGAATGAAAGAGAGTGGAATGGAATAGAATAGAATAGGGCAGAGAAGAATAGACCAGATTGGAAAAGACTGGAATAGAAGGGAATATAATGAAGTGGAATGGAATAGAATAGAATAGGTTAGAAGAAAATATAAAATGACCATATCTAGTACAAAAACAAAATCAATGGCATTGTGGGGGAACCACACACAGAGGGTAAAAATTGTGATAACAATATTATTGAAAAAAGTAACATTTTAAATACTTGGGGTATCGCATATCAGAATACGGAAGTGATTTAGAAGACAAATTGCAAACATAACAAAATAAACGGAGCTATACGGAGACATTTTGGAAAGCAAATGAACAAAGAAACAAAGTTAAGAATTCACACATTACAGCTAAAACAGCATTGAAATTTGGAAGTGAAGCTTTGGTACTGAAGAAAAGAGAGGAACAACGTTTAGAAGCAGCACAGATGAAATTTTTGAGACACTTACTTGGAATAACAAAACTAGATAAAGGAAAGAATCAATGTATTAGGGAAAAAACGGGAACACAGAACATAGTAAAGGAAATAAAACAGTACCAGAAAAAGTGGCTACAACATGTACAGAGGATGGACACAAACAGACTACCAAAACAAGCACTACAATATAAACCAAAAGGACGAA
>Ga0123353_10019527_pt1 | contig 10075 bp, 7 predicted proteins | sample TergutLab28metaG_3_FD_92763 | JGI IMG/M metagenome (GOLD analysis project Ga0123353, IMG submission 92763) | Labiotermes labralis P3 segment gut microbial communities from Petit-Saut dam, French Guiana - Lab288 P3 | ecosystem: Host-associated > Arthropoda: Insects > Digestive system > Gut ...
GGGGTCTTGAAAATAGCAGGCATGGTCTTGGTTTTGCAAAAGATTTTAACAGAAAATCTCTGGATGAATTATTGGATATGCTTCAACACCCCACAAGTGAACGTTACTTTATTTTGTATGAAGCCATAAGAAAAGGGGCTGATATTAAAAAGCTCAATGAAATCACATATATAAAAGAATATTTTCTTAATCAAATGAAAGAGCTTGTTGAATTTGAAGAAGAGATGCTAAAAACACTTGGCCGTTTGCCATCTGATGAGGTTTTAATAAAAGCAAAGAAAGATGGATTCTCTGATAAATATCTTGCAAAGATCCTTGGTATAAGGGAAAAAGATATAAGGAAACAACGCACAGAACTTGGCATAGTTGAAGGATGGCATGCTGTACCTGTTTCAGGCAAAGAAAATGCATACTATTATTATTCTACCTATAATGCACCTGATGCATCCAAAGCAACATCAAATAAAAAGAAAATAATGATCCTTGGCGGCGGACCTAACAGAATAGGGCAGGGAATAGAATTTGATTACTGCTGTGTACATGCTGCATTTGCACTTCGGGATCAGGGTTATGAAACAATAATGGTTAATTGCAACCCTGAAACAGTTTCAACAGATTATGATACAAGCGATAAACTATATTTTGAACCTGTAACACTGGAAGATGTTTTGCAGATCTATAAAAAAGAAAAGCCTTTAGGCGTTATTGTACAGTTTGGAGGTCAAACCCCTCTTAATATAGCAAGAGAACTTTCAGATCAGGGGGTAAAAATATTAGGAACAAGCATAGATAGTATTGATATAGCCGAAGACCGCGACCTTTTCAGAAAAATGATGGAACAGCTTAATATACCAATGCCTGAGTCGGGAATGGCATCTGATATTGAGGAAGCTATTAAGGTTGCAAATGACATAGGGTACCCTATTATGATACGACCCTCTTTTGTTCTCGGTGGTCGCGGAATGGAAGTTATATATGACGAAAATATGTTAAAGGAATATGTTGCAAAAGCAGTAGGTGTTACGCCAGACAGGCCGCTTTTGCTTGACCGCTTTCTCCGCAATGCTCTCGAGTGCGAAGCAGATGCGTTATCTGATGGTAAAAAAGTGTATATTCCTGCTGTTATGGAACATATCGAACTTGCAGGAGTACATTCAGGAGATTCAGCTTGCGTTATACCTCCTGTTTCAATTAACCAGAAAAATCTTAAAAAAATCAAAGCCTATACTACAAAAATAGCAAAAGCTCTTCATGTGCGCGGACTAATGAATATGCAATATGCTATTGAAAATAATAAAGTCTATGTTCTTGAAGCAAATCCAAGAGCAAGCCGTACAGTTCCTCTTGTCTCAAAAGTTTGTAATACCCAAATGGCAAAATTTGCTACAAGAGTTATGCTGGGAGAAAAACTTTTGGATTTAAAACTGCATGAAAAGAAATTTTCCCACTACGGAGCAAAAGAAGCTGTTTTCCCATTTGATAAATTCCAGGAAGTTGACCCTGTACTAGGCCCGGAAATGCGTTCTACAGGAGAAGTTCTTGGGCTTTCTGACAACTTTGCCCTTGCTTTTTATAAATCTCAGGAAGGGGCAGGTAACTTTTTGCCATCTGAACTTGATCCTAAAGAAGGGGCTGGAAAAGTACTTATAAGCTTTGCGGATAGAGATGCTTTTCCTGCTGAGTCAATAATAAATGTTGGAAAATTATTTGTTAAACTTGGATTTACAATATTGGCAACAGAAGGGACAGCTAATTTTTTCCAGAATGGCAAAGTAAAATGCGAACAAATTTCAAAAATAGGCGAGAAAAGGCCAAATGTTCTTGATGTAATTGTTAACAGACAGGTAGCTTTGGTTATTAATACCCCAAACGCAAGAATTGGTTCTCTTGAAGATGAAGCAGTTATTCGCAAGGCTGCTTTAAAATATAAAATACCATATATTACTACTTTGGCAGCTGCAACAGCAGCTGCTCAGGGAATAGCTGCCGGGAGAAGCAATAAAGGTGGTGTAAAATCTCTTCAGGAATATCACAGCGAAATAGAAGAGATTTAATTAGAAGTAAAAGTTTGTTATATATTGATCAACTAAGGCTATAGCTCCAAGTATTGCTACATATATTGCAAAGTCTTTAAGTGATTTTTCTTTTACTATCTTAAGCATCAATCGTACTGAAAATATAGCTACTATAAAAGCAGTAACAGTTCCCAAGACAATAGGCAATATAGCGATGTTCGAAGAAGATAGAGCATCGCTTTTTATTATATTTTTGAGTTGAAAAACCAAAGCTCCCAGAACAGCAGGTATAGACATTAAAAATGCAAATCTGGCAGCAAATTCCCGGTCAAGTTTTCTGGAAAGTCCTCCTGAAATTGTAAGACCTGATCTTGAAACTCCGGGTAGAATTGCAATTCCCTGTAAAACTCCGATTATTACAGCATCTTTCCAGGTCATTTCAGATTCATTTCTTGTTTTCCCTGGTCTTTTTGAAAGATGTTCAGAAACCAATAAAGCTATTGCTGTGATCAAAAAGAAAAAGCCAATATATTTTCCTGAATGAAAAGTTTGTTCAATAAAATCTTTAAAGATAAGCGCGATAACTACAATAGGAACTGTTGCGATTATTAAAAAACCTGTTAACTTTTGTATTGGATTTTTTAGAATTTTTACTATTTCTTTCCAAAATATAAAAAGAACAGCAAAAAGCGTTCCTATGTGAAGCATAGTATCAAACAGAAGCGCAGGTTCTGAAATACCAAAAACTTTTTGTAAAATAACTAAATGGCCTGAACTGCTGACAGGCAAAAATTCTGTAATACCCTGAACAGCTCCCAATATTATTGCTTCAATCAACTCCATAATATAATCCTATTATAAATATCCTTTTAATTAAAATGAAACAGAGAAAATCAAACTATTTCCAACCGGCAAAACCGATACTTCTGATTCTTTATTTTTTGAGACATAATGCATTTTTGGAATAAACCATCCGTAAAAAGAGCCCATAAGAGCTCCTGCAACGACATCTGTCAAGAAATGGCTTCCTGATGCAATTCTTAATGCGCCAACTGTTGTTGCAATGGAATAACCACTGATTATAAGCGGTATTTTATATTTTGAATCAGGATATTCTTTGGAAAAAGTTGTTGCAAAAAAAGTAGCTCCTAAAAATGCGTAAGAAGTATGACCAGAAAGGAAACTTTTGTAGTAGTCATCATTTTTTCCTGATGGGATATCTCCTTCATAAGTATAAGGACGGTTTCTGGCAACTGCTAACTTGAAAATATCCTTGGTCGCTGTTGTCAATAAAAGGGCTTCAATATACATAAGCCCATATGTTCCCAAAAAATCCAAATCTTTTATATTTTCAAAAACAGGGATCAGAGGAAATGCGACAGCTGCTCCTACTCCAATTGTACTTATTGTATCCAATGTTTTATTATAGGGATACATCAATTGACGGTCTAAAAAGTTAATATCATTTTTGGATTTTATATCACCTGGATCAGGGTCAATAAGAAAAACAGGTATGAACATCCCTGCAGTAACAGATAGGATAACCAAGTCAGTTTTTAAATCCAGACTATATGCACTTTCTGAGAACAAAGGAGATGTAATTAAGAAAAAACAAACAGAAAAAACTATAATTATTTGTTTAAAACTGATTTTATTGAGCCTGATTTCGATATTTTTCATATATTTAATTTAAAACATTTAAATAACATAATTACTAGTGGCATTTATGACAATAGAAAAATATTTCAAGCCAATTTTATTTAAGCCACTAAACTATAGTTTTTTATGCTTTTAACCGATTTATTTATATAGGCTTCTCTATTTTATAAAATAAAGGGTATATAATTGCATAAAACAATTTTTGTTCTGATTTTTATTTTAATTCTTGGAAATCTCGCTGTAGCAAAAGAACAGAAACATTTGGTACAAAAAGGTGAAACTCTTTATAGTATTGCAAGAACATACAATGTATCCTTGGATGAAATACTTCTTACAAATAAAATTGAGGATCCTTCCAGGATAAAAGCAGGATACAATCTGGTAATACCATCAAAAATCAAAGAAAAAAAAGAATATAAGGTTGAAAAAGGGGATACTTTATATGGTGTTGCCAAAAAACATGATGTAAGTATCAATGAACTGCTTAAAGAGAATAATTTTAATAAAGATAGTGTTATAAAGGTTGGTCAAATAATAAAAATACCAGCAGAATCAAATGTAAATACACAAATTGCCGATAAAGGCAAAACATCATCCCAAAATAATTTAAATAATTATTCCCAATATTATTGGCCTGTACAGGGAGAAATGAAAGAATTATCCGGAAAGCTTCAGGGTTCCAAAATATTGGCAAAATATGGAGAATCTGTTTATTCTGTTTCCTCAGGCAAAGTTGTTTGGGAAGGGCCATATAGAGGGTTTGGAAGAGTTATTTTTATTGAATCGATTTCAGGCTATATCTATGTTTATGGCGGTAATGACAAGACAAATGTCATTGTAGGAGATTCTGTGGAACCTGGCTTTGAACTTGGTAAAATAGGGCTGAATGTTTATGAAAACAAGCCGACTATGTTTTTTGCAGTATATAAAGATGGCAAACCTATTGATCTTGAAAAAGCGCCAAGACTATAATTTAAATCTGCATCACATCAGAATCTTTATCAGCTTTTTCTGATGGCTTTTTAAATATTCTTTTTATAAAACCAATAAATCTTTGAAAAATATTTTTCTTATTTAATTTTGCAAGTCTTTTATATGCTTCTGCAATATCATCTTCTGTAAAATCTTTCCTCTGTATATTCTCCTCGATCTCAATTTCCAGAAGTTTAGCTTTATTATTAACATCTATGATAGTTGCATCTATGCTTTGCCAGCCAAGACGTTTTGCAGATTCAAGGCGCCTGTTCCCGGCTATAAGCTGCAACTTGGAATTTAAAATTATTGGATGCAATTGTCCGAATTTTTTCATGCTTTCCATTAAAAAATCAATGTTTCCAAGATCTTTTCTTACACGGTTTTTAATAACAATATCTGCAATTTTTATTTTCATATTATTCCTCTGGTTAATCCAACAACTCCCGGTCAATAGTTTCGCCTGCTGTATACAAAGAGCGCTCATTCATTGATCTTAAAGACTCAATACTTGGGAAATCGTCTTCATCTTTAATGTCACTATTTGGTCTTATTGGATTGATTAAATAATTATCCTGAAGTTTTCTTATAAGTTCTGCATCTCTTGCAGATTTAAATTCATGGATATTGCAGAATTTTCTTGATTCACTTCCAATGATAAAAAGCTCTGTTTTAGTTCCTTCATTGCAATATTCAGAAGGAAGCATTCCTGAGACAGAACATACAGATAGCTCTACAAGGCCATCAGGCTTTCTAAATTCTGTTGGCGGAAGATCAGTATTGTTTTCATGTATCTCTTTCATATATTTTGCCCAAACAGGACCTGCTGCCATTGCTCCTGTTTGATTGAGCCCTAATGAATTCCCCGGCATATCAAATCCAAACCAAATAGCTGTTGTGATATAAGGAGAAAATCCTACTGTCCATGCATCTGACCAGTTTTGGGTTGTTCCTGTTTTGCCTGCAAAAGACATTGGGAAACCGCCAACTTGTCTGCGTCTGTTCGCAAGAGAGCCGAATTCAACAGTACTTTTAAGCATATCGACCATAATATAGGCTGCCTGGGGAGTCATGATCTGGAGTCTTTCTCCATCTCTTCTCTGGTTTGCGATCAATTCTTTTTCAGGTTCAAGAATTATCCTTCCGCTTCTATCCTCGATATATCTTATGCCAATAGGGGTAACTTCTTTTCCCTGATTTGGAAATACTGCAAAAGCCTGAGCCATTTTTATTGGAGCAACAGAAATGATTCCCAGCGCCAGAGGATACTTACGCGGGAAAGTTTTTGATATTTCATCAGGTGATTTTATTCCAAGAAGTCTTGCTGCTCTGTTTATTGCCGCATCAAAACCTATCAAATCCAATACCTGTATTGAAGGAATATTCATGGAGTGAGCAAGAGCATATCTTACAGAAACAGGACCTTTCCATGTTCCCATAAAGTTATTTGGAGTATATGGGGTTCCGTCCTCGTTGCGAAACATAATGGGTTTATCATAAAGCATTGTTGCCGGAGTAATAGTATTTGAAGAAACTGCAGCAGAATAATACAGAGGTTTAAAAGCAGATCCTGGCATAACTTTTGCCTGAACAGCTCTGTTAAGTTTCTTTGTTTCAAAATCGCTTCCGCCAACCATTGCTTTTATATAACCTGTTTCATTATCAATAGTGACCAGCGCTCCTTCTATAATATTTCGTTTTAATTTTCCTGATTGATTCCCATATCCCATTCTTGTAATAAATCGCAGATCCTGACATCCGAAAAGAAGAGAGATCGTATTAAGAGTAGGATTGAGCATACTGTAATAATCCTGATAAGCAAGATTTTTTTCCTGTTTGCCTGCTGTTCTAATAGGTGAAATATCGAAAATAAGGGATAACCCCTCTATTATTGGTATAAATTCTTTGTTGACAAAATTCATACGTTCGTCAACTTCTTTGAGATAGGTTTTGTTCAATTTTTCAAAACCTTCCTGCATATATTTATCTGCCTTTTCCTGATAAGCAAGATCAAGCGTTGTATAAACAACAAGACCATCCCTAAAATAGTCAAAAGAACCATATAGTATGCTTTCAAGCTCCTGCCTTATATATTCGCTGAAATAGGGCGCTTTATCATCTTTTACAAGATAAGCAGTTTCAGATGCAGATCTTAAAGGGTCATATACTTCATTCCAGTATTCTGCAAAAGATAAATCAGCTTCTTCTTTTCCAACATAATTATGATCTACCATTTGTTTTAGAACTTCATACTGGATGATTTTTGCTCTTGCAGGGTGTCTTATTGGAGAATACCTGGCAGGGTTTGCAAGCTGAATAACCAGAAGTGCAGATTCAGCTACTGTAAGTTCTCTTGCAGAGTGGCGAAAATAAAATTGTGATGCTGATTCGATCCCATACACATTATGGCCAAAATATGACTCATTCAGATATACTTCAAGTATTTCATATTTGCTTAACTTTTTTTCAAGTTGAAGAGCCCACCATAATTCTATGACTTTGCGTTTAATAGTCTTTTCTTTTCTATCGGCAAATTGCCTTCCTGCAACCTGCTGGGTTATTGTACTGCCGCCTGAAACATATCTGCCTCTCGCGATATTCCAGACAGCTCTAAAAATCCCTTTTACGCTAAATCCATTATGTTGGAAAAAATCTTTATCTTCTCTGGTTATAAGAGCAAGAATAAGGTGTTTGGGGATTTCATCAATAGGTATGATTTCTCTTTTTTCATCTGAAAAAAACTCGGTGATAAGCTTTCCATTGATATCAACAATTTGAGAGGGGAGGGAGGGGTGATATTCCCCTATTTTATTGGTTTCAGATATATTTTTTGATAAAGCAAATATTGTGCCAAAAATTGTACCAAATATGACTACTGTTATTATTGCAAATGCAAAAAGTATATTGAGCAGAATTTTCTGTTTTCTGGTAAATATCATAAGTAAAAGTAAATTATTGCAAGAAGCTTTGTCAAGACAAAATAGGCCACCCTTTTTGAGAATGGCCTATATAAATATCGCTTCTAATATAGTTAACTGGGAGGGGAACTATATTATAACGACAATTATAATATCGGTAATATAGCAAAAAATATTATAGATATTTTAGAAATCAGGTCAAAAACTAACAGGTAAATGCTATAAAACAGATGCCAAGATAGCTCTATCAATAGTCTGTTATATCGATATCCAGAAGAAGATCTATTAAATACTTTTTGCTTTTTTCCAGCTTGATTTTTCTGCTTATACTATATTCGCCAAGCTTAAAAACAAAAGTATATTCTCCAGCTTTAAGATTTGTAAATTCTCTTTGTTTATAATGTACATTGTCTATGAAAATATCTGCTTCAGGCGGGGCCTGTATTGCTACATACGGTAATTCACTTGTTAAATTAGCTGTTAAGCTGTTTTTTTCATTGCTTTTTATTACAATTGATTCCTCAAAAGTAATATATCCTTCTTTTTCTATTCTTACTTTTCTAATGCCTGTAGCCAATACAAGATTGTCGCTATCTTCATAAAGATTATTATCTATGTATAGTTTATAATCTGTAATTTTATTCAGATTATTATCAGCAGATGAATTGTTTTTTTCAAAAATATTTATGGTAAGATTTCCATTTTCAGAAAAGAATGGAGAGATCTTTATTTTAATGGTTTCATCCAAAAGTTTATCCGGTATCCCTTTCATTACAGGAAGCATTGCAACAAGTATTGGGAAAAAAGATTTTTTAAAATCTTTTTGAGTAATATAATCTGTGCCCGGAATAATTTCATTTCTGGTAGGAGGATTTTTTAAATATATTTCTATAAAATGTTTGCTCTTCTTTGGAAGAACAATATATTTTACAAGATCTCCGTTATAGCTTGATATATCTTCTTTTGGAGAAGGGGTTATATTGTTATAGAAAAAAAGCGCGAATGTGTTTGGGTATTCTTTTAAAGTTTCTGAGAGCTTTATTTCCAACTGGATTTTTACAGGTTCAAACTCTTCTTTATCCAGAAGAATTGCAAAAAAATCTTCAGAAGACAAAACCATTTCATTGATTTTATCAGATTCAGAATCAATTATAGTTATCCCTTTTAATTGACCTATAATATTATCAGAGTAAGATAGCTGTAGTACTATGAGGAAAAATAGTAATAATAGTACTTTTGTTTTCATAGCGTTTTACTGTTTCCTGTTGAATAGAATAAGCGGATTTTCTACCTTATCCCCACTTCTTACTTCAAAATGGAGGTGTGGACCTGTTGAATGACCTGTACTGCCTACCTCTCCTATTATTGTACCTGCATTTATCTGATTATTCAATATTACAAAAGATTCTTTTAAGTGTCCATATAAAGTATTGTATGAGCCAGGATGTTTGATAATTATATATTTGCCATATACTTCATTGTATCCATTTGCTATGACCTCTCCTTTTCCTGCTGCAAAAACAGGAGTTCCGGAAGGTACTGCAATATCGATTCCTGAATGGAAATTTCTATTTCCACTTAGAGGACTTACCCTTAAGCCGTAGTGCGATGTAATTGTTCCTTTTTCAATGGGAAATCTGAAAAATGTATTTAAGAAAAAAGCTCTTTCGGTGCTGTTAAATCTTCCATCAAGAATATAAGTAAATTTCTCTTTTAAACCATTTGGTTTTAATATAACAATATTATTATTTTCATTAAGAATTCTTGATTTTAAAATATATTCTATATCTTCAGAAGGAAATTCCGGAATAAAAAGTATTGGCTGGTTTGGGATTATTATTTCCTTTTTAGTGTCAAAGTTACTTATAGCTGCTATTCTGTTTAAAGTACTTATAGATTCATAAGGTATATTAAGCCTTGATGCTATTGCGAAAAGGGTTTCTCCATTTTTTGGTAAATATCTGTATATTGAAATTGGAACTTTATCTTTGCTCTTTATTTTATATGAAAGCATAATATCTGAAGTAATCTGCTTAAAGAAAATATCTGTATCATTTAATGTTTTGATTTGAGGATAATTGGTATAAACAGAATTATCTGAGCAAACAGGAGATAATACTATTAATGAAATAAAAAAAATAAATTTATATTTAAAATTCATTATTATTTTTTCTTAAAAAATAAGATTTGATTAATCCTGATATCAAAAATATTAAAACAACAATAGATATGGAATGGATATAAAAACCGTTACTTGCAAGAAGAATAGCGGAAAGCAATAAAAATAATGCAAGTAGAATCAAAAAAGAGTTAAATATATAAATTGTTATTTTTTTTGCAAAGTCATGTTTTTTTCTGATTTTGGTTATTAAATAATAAATAAATAATATTGCGGCAATGACAAAGACAGTTGTTGTATAAATACTTTTATATTTTGTTGCAACTGCCCATAGAGGAGTTACAATAATAAATCCCGAAAGGATTATAATTGCTGCTGTTGCGATTATTAAA
>Ga0123353_10019528_pt1 | contig 10075 bp, 13 predicted proteins | sample TergutLab28metaG_3_FD_92763 | JGI IMG/M metagenome (GOLD analysis project Ga0123353, IMG submission 92763) | Labiotermes labralis P3 segment gut microbial communities from Petit-Saut dam, French Guiana - Lab288 P3 | ecosystem: Host-associated > Arthropoda: Insects > Digestive system > Gut ...
CTTTTCTTCTTGCTGCACGAACTTTCCCGCGAACAAAACGGGGTTTCCTACGTCTGTCGAATAGACAACAAATGTTTCTCTGGGGTCTAACACAGCCGTATAGTAGGGTGCGTCGTCCTCGGTCATCTCCTGAATAGGCATACATAGCCTGTAGGAATTCCCCGAAATGTACATCCACTCCGCGAGACTTAAGTCTTTCGCTTCTTTCGCGTCTGCCCTTGCGAACGCATTTAAGGTTTCTATGGAACTGGTGTCGTCCTGCCCCGCATTGGTGTACTGGAGGGGGTGCGAGAACTCGTAACCCTTCTTGAACTCCACGACCTCCCAAGCCCTGTTTTCAACGACCGTATTGAGGATTTCGGGGCGCACTGTCTTTATTCTTCTCAATATGGGCTGATTCCCGTTGCGAAAGTCATAAAGTTTCTCTATCTGTTCGCTGTTCTCCTGATGTAAAGGCAAAATCTTTTCAAGAATCGACCCGATATTGCTTGCGGTCAATTCCATCGGCGAGGCTTTTAATACCGTTCTGCCAAAATACATATTTTCTCCAACAAAAAAGGACTTGCCTTCGCAAGCCCCAATCAGCTGTTCACATCCGCCCAATTACGGACGTTCTCGATATTGTACTTTCCGTTTTACCTCGATGACCTTATAGCCGTCCCGCCCGTACTCCGTTTCCGCTTTGTTACCCTCGCGGATTATGCGCTCTATCTCCCTTATGGCGGACTCCGGCAACTTCTTGTCTTCCACATTATCACCTTTTGTATATTTTGTCAACAATAATTATACTTTTTGTATTAAAACGGCCGTTTAAAGGCGGTGGCTATAGGCGTCCTCACACCTCTCACCATATCTATGGCGAGCGCCAGTGAATCGGGGGCGTCGTCTGTCTTGTTCTTCCCCTGCACCTTGAAGGCAAACACATTCTGCATGAACTGCTGGTACTCCTTAGAACGTTTGCCGTTGTCGAGGAATATGAGTTCCCGTATTTCGGGGGCGCGGTCGAATATCCTTATCTCCTTCGCCTTATCGTTCGGGGCGGCTCTCTTTGTTATGGAAAGCCTGTAACCTTCCTTTTTCAACCCTTCCTCGATGAAATCGGGGTAATCCTCGGTCATCTTATTGGCTTCAAACAGCGCGGCGGTCACATTATGCGCTTTTATCTTTTCTATAATCAGCGGCCTTGTGACGGATTTGTCCGCGTCGGAATACACCACGTCGTGCACATAGATTTTCTCCCCGTATTCGTAACAGACAGGCCCGGCGGTGAAGTCCCTGCCGCCCCAGCTCGGGTCTACCGCCATGAATATTCTGTCCGGGTCGCCGGGGGGAAGCACGCCGTTGTATGTTTCAAAGTCCTCCGGCGTGAACAGCGCGCCGCTTCGCTCTATGGGTTCCCCGCAATACTGCGCCATCCACGAAGCAAGGTCATTGTTTCTCTCAAAAGACGCCCGCCGCTGGTGGTAATATTCCGTGGAAAACCCCACCTCATACGGATAGTCGAACCGGCTCTCGTCCTGTTCGTCCAATGCGGGGATGTTGATGATCTCAAACTTCCGGTTTCTGAACTTGCTGTCGTTTATGAGCAGGTCCATCCTCATCCCTATAGGGTCTATCTCGGCCCACCTTGTGCCGCACCACAGGACTTTCGCCGTCTCCTTTGCCCTCGGCAAGAGGTTGTTGTCCACCTTGTTCCACGCGGACACGAGCCGGTCCTTGCTCAAAGCCTCCTCTATGCCGGAAATGAGATCGTCGGAAACGAGGATGCCGTCGCAGTCGCAGGCGCCGTTCAGCGTCCCGTAGAGCGATCGGCAGGTCAAAGACGGGTATCTTTTCCGCCTGTCTATGTTCAACGTCTCGTCCTTGGCGTTGGTCTGCACGACACTCGATGCGGGGAATACGCTTTTCCAGTGATAGGTGTTCGGGTCGTTTATGATCTCCAGCACGCCGTTGTAGAACGCCGTCGTTATCACATCGGAATACGCGCTGTAAAGGTTCGACGCTTCGGGGTTCCGTCCGATTATCCAGGTCATGAAGAACATGAGCAGGCTGGTCTTCCCCGTCCTCGGCGGCATCGAGATAAAGAACTCATCTAACGTGCCGTCCACAAACCCCTGTAAATGGTCCACCACCCTTTTCAATACCTTACGCCTGGGCAGATAAAACTTGTCCTCCGCTTTCCTGTTCCATTCGAGGTATGTCATGTACGAATCCAAATCATCCGTGGCGGCGAAGAGATACGTCCGCTTGAGCAGCTCGCGAAACTCCTCGGCGTTCCTGCCGGCTCGTATGGCGTCTAAACACACCCTCCGCACGATCTTAATCTGCGCCTGCGCCGTGCCCCTGTCTTCCTCCGAAAGGCAATAGTCATACATGGCCCGCGCGTGTACATGGCTGTGCTCCGGCATTTTATCTTGCAGTTTTTGAAAGGCCGCGGTGGGATTCATTCTACAATCCTTGTCTGTTCTTCCGGTCCAAAGCTTCCGCGTATTTGCTCTTCATCCAATCGGGTATGATGGCGTCCATGTCTTTCTTGAACACCACATACAGTTCCAGCGGCACATATTTACACGAATTGATATACACCGGATTGAACGCATAGCTGATGAACTTCTCGCCCTTCGTCTCCGCCGTTATCCTGGCGATTATCCCCAAGCCGATGGTTCTATTGAGGTATTCCCTCGTCTTCTTTTCGGATATGCCCAGCAGTTCGCAAATCCCGGCTAAGTCCGCAAACCCTTTCGAGTCCTTGCGCCCCACTCTGTTTGTGTTCTTCACGATGTACTCCGACAACGTGTATGTCCGCAGCAAATCCGCCTTGCTGGCGATAGCCTCGCACAACCGCCTGTCCGGATAGTGCTTCTGGTGATAGTTCCGCTGCTTTATCATGCCCCCGAACGTCTCGTCGCTCCACAAATAGAATCCGCGCTCACGGTGTCGGTATATGTCCCCGGTCTCTTTGTCAAACAGGCATTCCAGCTTTGTCATACGCTCCTCAAAATGCCCCGTTTCGGGGCACTTTTTGCCCGATTCTGCCCCGTTTTGGGGCACTCTTTTTTCGCTGCATCGCGTGTATATCGGCGTTTATGCCGCGTTGCCCCCAAACTTCTATACGTAAGTAATAGTATAGAACACGTATATATGCGCCTTTTTTATTTTGCGGGTGCACGAGGGGTTGACTACGCCCCGTCTGTACACAGATATATAGGGGGGCGGGGCCCCTCTCAAAGGTGCACTAAATGGTAATTTAGCGCATGTACTGCAATCGTACAGTTTCATTCACCGCTTTACATACCGCCTTTGGTTATAATGCACAGCAGTTTATATAATGGTTCAATCTTCCAAACTGTCAACCAGCTTGAGGTTGTCTTCGGCCGACGCATACGGCTGCGAATCCGCCGAAACCGGCGTCAAATTGACCTGCTTGACGTCCTGATAGCCGTGATGATTGACACCCAGGAACACCCCCGCCACCGGGTTAATCTTGCCGTCAAGCATGTACTGCTCCCACAAAATCGTCAAATTCAGATGCGCCTTTTTAAAAATGTCCACACACGCAGAGCTCAACCTCCGCACTTTTCCGTCATTTGATGCGCTGCCGCTGACTATCTCCCACACTCTGCGGCGGTCCAGCCCTACAGCCATCGCAAAGCCGTTGACGGTGGGGCGCATATCGTGATCAGCACATAGCTTATAGTAATCAAAGACTCGTGTTTGTAATTGTTCTGCGTCTGTTATATCTATTTTTGGTAATGATGACACAATAAGGTTAAACATGACATACTTTGCATTATCGCCGGGATCGGCGTTGATGGCGTTCTCCGGGATAAGGGGGGAGTTTCCGCCCCGAGGTTTCAGCTTGCCGCCGCCCTCCCTGGGCTTGTTCTTGCTTCCCGGGGGCCTTCCCCTCCTCGGGGGTTCCGGGATGACTACGGTGTTATCTTTGCTTTCCATTTTGTGATCCTTCCGACTGCATTGTAATCAAGTATCTGTACCGCCATACCTCCCGCCAAGCGGATGTAACCATCCCCATCACTAACATCGCAGTAAAGCATACAATCGACGCTATTATTATGCAGGCAATATAAATATTCACCAATCTCACTTTTTATTACTTTTTGTATATATTTTATCATTATTTTATTATTATTGCAATAAAATAACCCGGTATAATACCGGGCGTTATTATTTATATTCGATATTTTTGGCTACTTCTCCGGGGCTTCCGGCTGTGCCCGAGGCTCGGTCTCGTCATGGCTGCCCCCCATTTGCTTTTCAATCGCGCCGATGATAAAGCCGTTGACACTCATGCCGGCGGCATCCGCCGCAGCCTTAATTTTTTCCTTTACACCCTTATACACCCGCAGCGATATGCTGTCATATGCCTTCTTATTGTATCGGGCTTTTACCGCGCTTGATGTCTTAGTCTTAGCCATACCCGCATTATACCATAAACACATACTTAATGCAGTATGTAATAATAACCAAAATGCTGATACAAGTATCCTGATATACTGGGTATTATGTCAATATACATACTGATTACAGTATGGTATAATAGGGCTACATCAAAGACCGCCAGACAGCACCTTGACAACGTAATATCCGCCTCTATGATACCTCCCGGCCAGCTACGCATTCCGCGGCCGCCGGGACGCACACCCGCCCAAGGAACAGAACCGGACGGAGGAAAGCACGAGGACACGACGGATATACCATAATCAAGACTGGCGGGCTATACCCGCTGCCACGGCGGCGGCCGTAAAACGTAACCTCAAACACAAGGAGATAAAGCAATGACCATCTATACTATGCATCCCGTTAATAGCGAACACCTTGCAGATGTGATCGAAACCATGAAAGCCCTGGGCTCCCCGGAAATCAAGGCATGCTTTGACGGCGAAGCCTACTGGGCGCTTGAGGGCTCCCACAGGATAGCCGCAGCGCACGCGCTGGGATTGGTACCGGTCATAATTGAGGTCGACCCCGAAGATGTAATCTTCAATGCCGACATTGAGAGCAACGATCTCCGACCCGGCGGATACTACACGGCGCAGGAGATTTACGATAGCTCATACGGCGGACCTTACGCAACACCCACACAATACTTTTTCAGTACTGGCGATGAATATGATGCATAGTCGCACGCTCCCCGCCTGATGAGTCGTAGAGACGACGAAACCGCCGCAAGGCGGTCGCGGGAAACCGTAAGCCCTGCCGGGGGAAGTGACCGCTCCCCCCGGAACCCGATAACAGGAAATCGGACAGGACTTTATTATTATACCATAACAGGAGGCTCTAAAAATGACTAACGAAACAAGGATCAACCAGCTAAGCGAAAACGAAGTTACCTGCCGGGACGTCGCCAAAGACCTCGAGGCGATAGCGGACAACGAGCTGATGAAGTGCCCGGAGTGCGGCGAGACCCTGAACGCCATGCAGTACGAGATCGACTATGAGCACGAAGACGGCGAAAAATGCACCTGCTTAGAGTGCGGAAAGACCTTCGACGCCGGAGACCTTGAGACGTACACGATGTACGACTACTTTGATGACGTATATGACATCGAGTACCGGATAGACGGCAGTCGGCAGTATAAAAGCGTGTCCCTTTGCATCGCCTACGGCGGCCCGAGCCTCTATGTCGACACCGGCAGCCGGAGCGTTGAGCTGTACTGGTGGGGCGACCGGGCAAGCTGGCACATCAGTCCGGATACCTGCGACATGATAGACGAGTGCTTCGAGGAGCTGTATCACTGCTAAACGCAAACTCGCACCCTTTCGGGCATCAAAAAATACCCGAAAGGGTAACTTTTAAACTACAACACTTATGGTATCATACATATATGATACAGACGGGGGATAAAGATGGCAAGATACGAAATCAAGGCAGAAGAAATTCAAAAATACTCCGACGCGGTAAAAGGTAAGTTCAACAACGCCGTTCGGAAATTCGGCCTCACGGCGGAAGGTGATACCTTCTATGCCGACAACAAGAAAATTTATAACACATTCAAATCCGCTTTAGCTCGGGAGACCGGGGATGAAGAGTACGCAGAGAAGTCCAAGCCCGTGGTCGCGAAAAAAGCCGGCTACGGTAAAGCTAAGGACGTCAACCCCGAGTATGAAGCGAAGGTCAAGTCCGGCGTCGCCACCTGGAAGAAGGGCGCTGACGGTAAGTGGTACGTCCTTATCAACAGCTCTTATTCTTTGACGTTCGGCACAAAGGTCGAAGTCGAAAAAAAAGACGGCACGCGCGAAACCGTAAAGCTCGGTATGGTGAAGCAGAAAACAGACAGCGGATATCTGTACTTCTGCACCCGTGTGAGAACCAGCTTCGGCAGCGAAGACAAGTCTTTCGCGGCGCCTTCCAAAAGTGAAGCGACCCCACGCCGGACCGAGAAGCCGGCGCAGGAAAAGACAAAGTATATTGAAGTCCCGGTGATGTACAATATCCGAATCCCGGACGAAGGCGGCATCCTTATCCGCCACGAAAAAGCATACAAGGTCTTGTCGAGCACGTATGTTCCGGACGGCTGGGACGACTACAACGAAGAGGACATATTTGAGCACTATCGCCTCGGCGTCATCGACCTCACGGACACCGAAGAGGGCCAAAGGCTGATAGCAGAAGAGACCGCCAGGCAGGAAGCCAAAAAGGCCGAGTATCAAAACAGGCGCGACTTGATAAAGCTCATCAAGGAAAAAGGCGTGGAAGCATCCGGCGCGATCCCCGAAGGCGAAGTCCTGTATGACACTTTTAGGATAGACGGCACGGGAGAAAAGATAATCCAAACGGATACCGAGCTTTGGTACATCGCCAACAACGGGATGGACGGCGACAACTGGAGTAGAAACACCATCATCACCGGCGGCGCCGGAGCGTATGGTTGGAGAGCTCCGAGAAGTAAATAGCAAAGAAAACCGAGCCCGGCGGTCAAACCGGGCAGAAAGGAAATTTATGACACACTGGATGACAAGCTATTACATAGGATATATGGGGCATATGATTCGCGTTGACATATATCCAAATGATCCTCGTGAGATGAAAGTAGTACATGAACAGCCTGATAAAACATATGAATTGCTCGGTTATTACGAAACAATTTACGGGAACGATATTGAAAATATGATGAGATATGATATACCACCAATAGCCAAATTACACCGCATCGTGCCCAAGCGATTGGATTGGAAATTGCTTGCCGAAGAGGTAGACGGTGATAGTATCACAGTGAAACTTTTGGGGCAAGAAAAGCAGGTGACATTCAATGTGAATGACATAGTGTTGGATGATATATCATTCATAGTGGACGTTGACGGCATCCGCTTGATATGGGATGAAGGTGAAAACAGTTGGAAGAGAAGATAGCAGAAAGGAGCACAATGAAAGGAAAGTTGAACGCCTTGTTTGATAGCTTAGAAGAGAACTCCGTTCAAGCGGCAATCCACACAGGTGAGCGGAGCGAAAAACGATATAGCCGGAACTGTTACGATATAAGAATAGAAATATTTGAGTTGTTTGCCGAGTTGCTTGATATCCAAGAAACAGAATTACGAAATATTATATCAAATGAATTGAGGAAATCATAATGAAAGACTTGTTTGACGTCACCGAGCAGGAGTCCGGTATAGTCATCTTTGATAACGGCGAAGCAATCATAGCGAATTGGGAAGCCGCCGGCTTGGGTATCCCACGCATCGACCCTTTAGGGATCACGCTTATCGGCCTCCCCTGCGACATTGAGGTTATAAAAATATCGCATATCGACGACATCGGAACGCTCGTCGACCTCGATAAAATCATTTGGGACCTCAATGACGACGCACCTACGCTTCCCGGCACACCGGGTAAGGTATACATCATCCTGGCCGACGGCTCGCCTTACACCGTCATAGCTCCGGACGGGTGGAGCTAAAAAGCAAAACGGAAGAAATAACACGACCGCTCGGAATACTCCGGGCGGTTACTCTTTTCTAAAACAGCTTGCTTAACCCGGTCAGCTCCCGCCGTTCGCCCGGTCCATCAGCGCGGCGAGTGCCCGCCGGTCCCACAGTAACACGCCCGCGCTTCGCGCTTGGCTTATCGCTGCGGAGGTAAAAAAATTGTTCGTCAGCACTATGGCCTTTGTTGCCCCGTAATACGCTTGTGCGGCGAAGACCTCCTGCACCGCCCTGTTTCCCACCTTGTTACCCTGTCGCTTGCACTGTATCACCCATTTTTCCGCACCGGCGTAAGCGACTAAGTCGGCTCCGAAATCGCCGCTTTTCCTCGTCCTGTCAACCCGGGGAAACCCTAACGCCAGCAAAATAGTTCGCACATATACCTCAAAAGAGTGCCCGTCCAGCGTGTCGGCCACACCCAAAAGGAACACCGGCTTGGAAGAAGGCTTCGCCGTTGCAACCTCCGGCTTGGAAGAAGGTTCCGCCGTTGCAATCTCCGGCTTACGGTTGTTCCCCCATATAATCACCCAAATCACGAAGCCGATGAAAAAAGCCGGCGCCGTCAAGCGATACGCGATACACGACACGACGATCATGGTCAGGCTTATCAAATTCAGAATCAACAACACGGCCGCACCAACCCTATAATGATCGATGAAAGTGAAATACCCGCAGCTCCGTGTGAAGAAACGCGAGTATCTCAGTCAAAGACAAGGCGAACCTTATCTGACCCCATTTAATCAGATTTGCAAGCCTTTGTCAAACTATGGATAAAGGAGACCACACAATGATGAAGACCGTTCAAAGACCGTCCGCCGCCCTCCTGTGGCAGCGCCCCTCGCTCGAAATCCTGCCCGACCCCGCCCCGCAGACGCGCACGCCCGTATACACCGGAGCGAGCCTCGCCGAGGGCATCACCGCCTGCGGCGTTCCCTGCGCCTTTGTCTCAGCGTCGCACGGCGCCGCGGTGTCGCAGTATCACTTCAACCTCGGCGACCTCCGGGACATAAAGAAACTGCCCGCGGTCGTCAAGATGCTGTCTGCGTCCGTCCACCACGAAGTGACGCAGCAAAAGTCCAGTGCCGGGCACTTCTCCCTCGTCGTACCGAAAGCCGAAAGGGAAACCGTAAGCCTCAAACACGCCCTGCGCCGAGACTTCAACTTTGCCAACGGCATCAACTACGACATCCTTTCAAACTACGGCACGGTCAGCGTCGAAAAGGCGGCGAACAACCGCATGCACAACGCCCTCGCGCTGATACCGAATCTAAGGGCCTGTTTGGGCGCCGGAGCCGATGGCGGCACGTTATGCCTCGATATAGAAAAACTCCCGCATGCGCTTATCTCAGGCGCCACCGGCAGCGGTAAATCCGTGCTGCTGCACTCCATGCTCACGAGTCTCCTGATAAACTGCACCCCCGACCGGCTGCAACTGGTGCTGATAGACGCGAAAATGGTCGAACTCACGGCCTACGAGGGCATCCCGCACCTGAGCATGCCCGTCGTCACCGAATCGGAGCGGGCCGTGTCGGTGCTCGAAGACCTTTGCCGGCTGATGGACAGCAGGTATACCGAAATGTCCCGCCTCGGCGCGAAGGACATGCCGCAGCACTGGCCGCGCCTCGTTGTCGTCGTGGACGAGCTCGCCGACCTGATGCTCCTGTCCCGCAAATCCGTCGAAACGTCGCTTGTCCGTCTGGCGCAAAAAGGTCGCTCCTGCGGCATCCACCTTCTCCTCGCAACCCAAAGCCCGAAAGTCCAGGTGCTCACGGGTCTGCTCCGCGCGAACATCCCGGTTAAGATAGCCCTAAAGACCGCGACCGCCATAGACTCCCGCATAGCTCTGGGCGCTAACGGCGCCGAAACGCTGCTGGGGCGCGGCGACGGACTCATCCAGGGGCTGGGCGACACTATCCGCTTCCAGTCGGCGCTCACCTCCCCCGGCGACATCGCCGCCGTCGTCAATCACTGGCGCTTCGCCCCGTAGTCTACTGTAAATAGGCCTTCTCCATTTGACGGAGAAGGCCTTTTTTTCGTGTGCAGGTTCACCCTATCGGCGTCACTCATAATCGCCGCGTTTTACAAATCCTATACGCCTCCATCGTTCTTTAGCCTTTATTCTTTCTTCATC
>Ga0123353_10019529_pt1 | contig 10075 bp, 1 predicted proteins | sample TergutLab28metaG_3_FD_92763 | JGI IMG/M metagenome (GOLD analysis project Ga0123353, IMG submission 92763) | Labiotermes labralis P3 segment gut microbial communities from Petit-Saut dam, French Guiana - Lab288 P3 | ecosystem: Host-associated > Arthropoda: Insects > Digestive system > Gut ...
ATAGAACAACACTCCAAGTTTTTGTTACATACCTTACAGGTGCTCTATATGTGCACCCTTTGTGATTCTACAAACATCAACACGATAATCGAGTTCGTTCCAAACTGTTTGTAGCATGTCAGCAGTGATGGTTTCAATTGCGGTTCTGATTCGTTCCTTCAGTTCCGGGATACTTGTGGGAAGAGGAGGAACATAAACCTGATCCTTGACGTAACCCCATAGAAAGAAATCACATGGGGTTGCATCTGGAGAACGAGGTGGCAGTTGTTAAAACACCGACAATCATTTCTAATTACCCTGTATATCCGAGCACATGCCTGAAGGGACTGAGAGAAATCACAGAGAACCTCAGACTAGTGTACCTACGGATAGACAAACTCAGAATTGGGTAACGGTTAGCAAGACATATCGCGAACTATGCTGGGGGAAAGGCTTCCTTCAGTATCACAGAATCTGGCTGGAAGAGCCAAGGAAAACCTGAGAAACTTTCTTTCAATACTGCAAACACATATAAGATAACGAAGCAGGTACCTCCCACACAGTAATAACGCTAAACACTACATCACTTGCTACAGCGTTTCCCAACCGGTCCGCAAATTCCAGTTAGCAGTATACTGGTATTGTAAGCTGTTGTACAACAAGACGAAATACAATTATATAATTACTTCGAGGTCCGTTTCCTTGTTGTGACTACACGGTTTCAGCAAAACATGCTGTATCCTTTGCACGAAGTCTCGCTAAACACGCCAATTATCATTATTACTTTCCCGTTACATGCAATAGTGCAAAATGTTTAATTGCGAACTTTCAGCGTGGGTAACGACAACTATTTCACTCTGAAGCCCTACAAAGGTAAAGCAATCCCATTACAGGCCTGGACAGGCCCTGAGGGTTCCAGCAGGTTGAGGCTCTCAGATTTGAAGACAATCGGCACAGGAAGGTGGTAAGATTGCCAGCCCTACGCACCAAAGTCCTATAAAAGCGCCCTACTTTTATTACGCGATCAAGTAAAAAACGACGAGATGGGCGGGACAAGCAACACGCAAGGGGGCGATGAGAATGCAGAAAAAAGTGTAGCCGGAAAACCCGAAGGGTACAGATTACTTAAAAGACCTAGTCGTAGATGGAAGCACAACATTACAGTGGATTGGATATGTTCCATATTCCATGCATTAATTAGATGTGTAAAATTTATTAAAACGACCAACCAATACACTTCAGTTTCATGAATGCTGTTGTATTCATTAGTGACCACCGACATGTTTCGGCCACTCATGTGTCGATCTTCAGGGTGCTGAGTAGTCCGCTGTGCGAAATATACCTTCACTCACCAGTCTGGATCATGTTTATTAAGTTGTTATAAGCGTAGATAACGACGAACTGACAGATATTTTACCAGGTTGTAAAAGAGAATAAAAAAATAACCACTTGGCACACAGTTTATTTACGTATGACTGTAACAGTACACATAGGTTATTGCCCTAAACAACATTAACAGGTCGTCTTTATAATGAAGACGTAGTGTTTCTGTGAGGCTGAAACATAATTCCAAAATAATTTCAAATATGCAAATTCAAAGATTTAAATTCCGCAAAGAGACTGTTCTGTTTCTCTCACGCATTCGCACAAGCGACACGACAACCAAATTCTTGAAGGATAAAGCGAAAAAGCAGAACTACCTGCACAATGTGGTTAAGGTGCTGTGCTACAAATCGGAAGGTCGCTGGTTCGATTCCAGCTGGTGTCAGTGGATCTTTTATTGATATAAAATCTTTCCGATCGCACTATGGCCTTGGGGTCGACTCAGCCTCTAACGCAAATGAGTACCAGGAGTATTCCCTGGGGGTAAAGGCGGCCGGTGCGTGAGGCTGACAACCTTACCACCATCCTGTGCTGTTGTCACGAAATCTGATAGCCTTAACTTCCTGGAACCCTCTGGGCCTGTCCAGGCCTGTAATGGGACTGCTTTGTCTTTACCTTTTACCTGCACAATAACAATAGTAGTAATAATCGCGTAGTCTGTCTTACGACAGGTCCATAGCCTCTTCCAAAGCTAGCTCTCCACAAAGTGCGATCTAGTGCTTCCTCTTTCGGTTTCCAGCAACTTCTCGCTTCGTTAATTTCATCCAGCAGCTGCTTAAGTCTTCTCCCTCTTATTATCATCCATTTTTTCTATCAAAAACGTTTTATAATGCAGTGCACTACGTATGACACAGTACATCGAGAACGACAAGTGGAGGAGCTGACGTTTGTACAAAGACTTAACATAATTCCGAACTCCATTCGTTTCAATTATCCCATACTCGCTGTCGTAGGCAAATTGAGTCGCTGCTCACATCTACATCTCTTCTGACAGCAAGTTCAGCTATGATCCGAACATGACAGAATAGACCAGAAAATACTATGCTATTATATTCATGTCAGGCAACAAAGCTTCTTGAAACACCTTGATGTTTTCTCTAAAGATAAGTGTTTATGCATTGCACACAGATGCTATTCGAAAGTCAGATTCACATTAAAGACAAGTTATTTTTTTGCAGTAATTTCAATAGCAACTACTTTGAATGTGAAGAAAAGTCTTCGTCTTGTGTTATACTTTTTTTTGGGGGGCATACTTTAATAATAATGAAAATGCAAACGCAAGAATGTAAAGTTGAGAGACCTAGAGGTAATTAGCAATTTACTTGCAACAAAAGAGCCCTTCGTGTCGTGACTACAGTCCAACTACCGAATGAACTACAAGTTGTTTTACTCTTTTAATTCCAGGTTTGTATAACGTCCCATTATATTACTATTGCGGGTTTTGTGTAACCTTGTTTGAACAGCGGTAGCTGATGGCCTGACCTGCGAAACTGGTCATCGCAGGGGACTCACCGCACAGTGCAACCAAGAAGGGAAGAAAGGACAATCGTACTTTGTACTTGACAGTGACACTGGTACATTACTGTACCATTAGAGAGTATGGCGGATTTAGGTAATTTGAAATCTTGAGATGATACATTAATTGGACTTATTTTCGTTCTTTTTGCTTGACAGTGACACTGGTACCACTAGGGAAATGGCGGATTTAGGTATTTTGAAATCTTGAGATGACATATTGGAATTTTTTCCGTCATCATTTTTAAACTAAAAACATGACGACGTAACAGGCGCAATAAACGTGTCGGTTAGAAACAAACCTACGTCACAAACGTTTAAAAATAACCCTCTTTCAACAACATCCAGTCGGTTTTCATGACCTTTTGTACAGAAAGGACTGACAATATAGTGAAACCTTTAACATACTTTAGCCCTTTAATGGTGAACACGTAGGAAGAACATCGATTTGAGATCCAACTTTGTGGCGAAAATTTGTGACATTCATGAAGTACGGGTCAGTACAATAATAACTGTATGAGTTAGAAAGTAGAAAGGGACGGGCAGGAACAGAAGGCAGAAGATTGATCTAACGTGTTGAGGTAAAGAACAGATCAATCAGCGTGCCCAGGGCAACTGAAGAATAAGGACCAATTAAACAGCAAATGTAATGGGCATCAGTCATGGAAATAAATATTGCAAGAAAGAGTTAGGAGTGACCAGCCTCGTGGTCTAGTGGTCAGTCTCTGACTACTAATCATGAGGTCCCGGGTTCGATTCCCGGCTATACCGTGGGAATTTTTCCTGAAGGGGAGGATTCCCGCGGTGACCATGGTCTGGGTAGGTTAGTAGAATTTAGGGTTAAGGGCCCTCCTGGCACTACATCTTCCTCTATCACCACTCACACCATCGGGACAACGTAACTGCGCCTCATGGGCGTCCCAACCTCAGAAGTCGGTTACACTCCTGCCATGCCCAGGAGGGAGGACCACGAAGTCCACAAGGACATGTGGTGGCAATGAACAAAAAAAATTAGGGGCCAAAATTAAAACCTTTTCAAGTAATAATGTCCGAAAACTTTGTTGTACTAAGTGCACTGAGAAGTGGGCTCGCTAAATGCTGTATGATTTTTGGCAAATGTTATTAATAAAATGCATTTCATTTTGTACCTAGCTTCGAAGCTGGGGGAGATGCGTTGGTACTACGACGTGGTTCCTTCTAAAGAAGCCGCATGAAACCCTCTTCCGTTCAGTAAGAAAACATTTCTTTTTTCTTCGTCTTAAGATGCGAGCTTGCTTAAGTCCTGCTAACCTCTTCGATTCGGTAACAGCCCTTGACATTTGGGCGAAAAATTCGTTCGTAATTACTTAACTAACGTGCTTCAGCTGTACTTCCTACAGTCCGTCAAATGAGATCGGATGAACGTGAATGATAAGTGGATACCAATTTGGAAGGAGGTGATCTTGAGCTGTTTGAAAGTACTACAGCAGATTTCATCTGAAGAGACTGAGGACAACACGAACTTGCGAAGAGTCGGTAGCTCGAAGCGATTAGAACTTGGTACTTTCCAAACACATGAACAAGAAGGCTGCGCGAATCAACGCGCACTGTTCGTTTCGTGAAGCATTCAACAACCTGAGCAATGGCAAGACTATCACATCCCGCTGTGCTACAAGAATAATCAATCGAGAAGAACCAGTTGTCTTCCAGTCCTTGTCTGGAACATAAAATTGAATCATAAGGTATATTTATCAGTGCCCACAACACAATGTGCTTTGTTTGGCCAGTGTGAGCCTACGTCACCATAATTCAGCACCGAATTTCCAAGAAGGCTTCAGAATTAGGGTGTCCAACCTAGCAGCTGGGAAGAACAGACCTCTGCAGCACACAGGCGTCACGAACTGACTCTACGGATAGCCAAACTGCCGAAATGTGAACTAGATGTAGGGTATTAAATGAAAACCACCATATTTCATTTTCACACACATTGCAAAGTACTGTAATCGCCAGATAGTAGTAGTAGTAGCAGCAGCAGTTGTGGGAGCAGCGGTGGTAGTTTCAGCAGCAGCAGCAGCAGTGATGGTGGTAGTAGTAGTAGTAGCGGTGGTAGTAGTAGTAGCAAGAGTAGTAGTGGTGGTAGTAGTAGTTGTTGTTGTTGTGGGAGCAGCGGTGGTAGTTTCAGCAGCAGTGGTGATGGTGGTGATGATAGTAGTAGTAGTAGTGGTGGTGGTGGTACTAGTTGTAGTGGTAGTAGTAGTAGTAGTAGCAATGGTAGTAGTAGTATTGATGACAGCAGTTACAATAACAAGCTATCGGCGGCAGCGGCAGTAGCTACGATTATAAAAAAGCAAATCGATGGAGCAGTCTTTCGAAAGCTGATGATGACTAACTTGGTCAAAAAATTACTCGCATTTTCTGTAAGATGGGTTCTGCCACCAGAGGTTTATCAGAAATATGAGTGTTCAGCGAAGACTATGAAGATTACTGTCCTCCGGTACGTGACACCGTATAGTCTGGCAGAAATTCAACAACGTTTCGGAGAAATTTGCTGCCCCCCCCCCCTGTCCTCTCGATAACAGATCATTGTTTAATACTTGCTCAGGAACGCAAATGTTACACACTGCCAGTGTGTTCGTGGGATAATTTATGGAAAATATGGTTCCTAATAAACATTACTGTCTTGCGGATGACGCCATGCAGTTTAGTGGGACGTTTTAAACATGTAGAGGAATTTTACCTCCATTTTTAGAGCAGACGATTGCCAGACTACGTGCAAGTTCGTCGGAGAAGACAGTATACAATAAGAACACTAACACTCCGAAATACCGGTGCACGAAGCAACTATTAAGCGCCTACTCCATGAAGATGATTGCTTCAGAAACCAATAGTTACCCAGCAGGTCGTTTAAATCGACGCTATTTATTGAAAACGGAAGGTTGTTCACTATGTCCACAAGAGTAACTGGATTATATCCTCGGTTTGTTGATTACAGTTCAAACCCTTATACACTCTTTCCTTAAGACTCGTTTTAATATTATACTTCCAGCTTTGTCTATATAAACATTGAAATTTTTATGGAAATTAGAGCCTTTGGGTTCGTATTTACCATATATTGCGAACTAGGCAAGGGCTGTGGAGTGACCACACCATAGGGTCAAGCTTTATCCATATTTCTTAAGAAAATATCATCTTACACAAGTTAAATTTAATATTTTGTTGGCCATGCATCGTGATATATCCGTCCAGTACGAACCAACAGTATGCGCTATTTACTTTCAATTTATTTCAGTAATTAACCTCTACTGTTCATCATCAGAGGTACTACTGTGTATATGCAGCAGTTGGTATTGTCATGCGTTTATGTTGACTGGCTGTTGGCACTTCAATTCCGATCCTGCCAATAGCCAGTCAACATAAACGCATGACAATACCAACTACACTATATGCACAGCAGTACCTCCTGATGATGAGCAGTAAGCCTGCTCGAAAAATGTAGAGGTTAATTACTGAAATAGATTGAGAGTAAAATAGGGCATCCTGTTGGTTCTTATTTTACGAACAGATTAAATTCTTCGTTTCTGCGAGAAATCTTGGTGAAATGTTTCCACATACAAGCCGACCAAATTCAGCGTCAGCTCATACTACAATAATCACCTTATTAACTATAACTTTGGTAAAAGACTGCGCTCTTCTGGGAAATGAAAACGTTCCGAAGACAGTTGTTATCTCCATATTCTACACTGAAGAAGCAGGCAGCAGTTTCCTCCGAAACGACTACAGTCAGGTATGAAACTGCAGGGTGTCATGATCCAGACTACTGCAACCTGAATTTAAACTGTCCTTAAAGTCAAAGTTCAGTCCGGTAGCAATTCCTGGAAGTAGGGGAGAAGGGGGCACATTAGAACAAGGAATAATGTTGAACAAATTAAATATCTTGCCTTCAGTTGATAGTGTATACCGCTACTTTTGTACATCGAGAGTGCTACCCCTGCTCAGTGGGCCGGGTAGCGTAGTCGGTATAGTGACTGGCTACGGGCTGGACGGTAAGGGGATCGAATCCCGGTGGGGTGAGATTTTCCGTACCTGTCCAGACCGACCCTAGGGGCCCACCCAGCCTCCTGTAAATGGGTACCGGGTCTTTCCCGGGGGTAAAGAGCGGCCGGGGCGAGACGCTGACCCTTCACTCCATTTTAATGCCGTGGTCAAGAAAGAGTAGAGCTATCTCTACTTCCCCTATGGGCCGTACCGCCTGTACAGATCCTCAGTGCCTGTACAAGGGTGCACTTTACCTCTTTACCCCTGCTCAGCAGCTACAGCTATCGCTTCTATCAGACACTGCAATCGACGTCAGTCTGAATAAGCCCCATTTATCTCCCATCACAGCAACATTCATAGCTAATATTAAGCTCAATGTTATTCTTCCATCTTCTTCTTTGTCTTCAAATTGGTCTTTTCGAGTACAGGCCTACATGATTTTCATCATGTAGTGGCAGTTTATTTTTAATACTGTTATGCTTATGTAACTTGTTAATAAATTAGGTTCATCTGATGCACACAATTTCCACGTAAATGTAGGCACACGCAATAACTGCCGCCCACGCACTGTGTCCACCTTCTGAGAAGAATTATCTGGTCCCGTGAACACTCTAAAATCGCCCCACCTGGCCCTCGGAAAAACTGAATGCCCAGCAATCTCAGTCTATTGGATTCTGCATTCACGTGGGTTCCTAGAAAATGGCGCCCAATCCCAACATGTTATATGTTCGCCGTAAATCCTTTATGGGAAGAAAGAGTACTTGAAACTAGCTCGGAGGAATAGAATTGGTTTCTGGTTTATACATTAAACCAACCATTTACAAGAAATGCTTAAGAGATACAGGGTGATAGAGAAACATGCATTACACAGTCACAAGGTATAAGATGTATGGGTTGTAACTTCACCCCAAAACATCATGTTAGCCGAAAAATTTTATTTTATCATCTGCCATTATCCAAAAGCGTCTGTCCCCGCCAGTGTGTCTCAACCAAGGTACCGAATTTTCATGAAACTCGGTCTGAACATGTGACTACAGATCACACAACTTTACACCGCGTACCTGTTAACTTCCGAACATCACTAATACCAACATGACAGATCTACAAACTTCTGAAGGGGACACAACACCACAGGCACTTATTGTACAACGTAATACTGAAAAATGTGCATTTTAAAGGGTTTCTTTACAGGAGTACAGAATATCACATCCAATCTTAAACACCAAAATCCAATGGTGTAGAATTTTGGACAGTAACACAACACAAACATTTTTGAAATTTGACTCTGATATGTGCCATCCCCGTTGTGTGTATATATAAATAGGTACAAGTACACAATCATTAGATAAAATTGTTGTGTTATTGACTAAATACCTGTACCTATTTATTTGAAATTTGACGTTCAGGTGACTGTGCATCGTGATAAATTCTTATAATAAAACCAACTAGATGCACTAATTTCTCAAATTTATTTTTGGAATAAAACTCTACATTTTTCGGATTGTCCATCGTCAGTTTCTCACTGTACACACAGCAATGGTATATGTCATACAGGTTTGCTGACAGCTTGCGAGCAGGATCAGGACGGAACTGCAGTGCCGTCCTGATCCTGCTCGCAAGCTGTCAGCAAACCTGTATGACATATATCATTGCTGTGTGTACAGTGAAAAACTCCTGCTGATGGACAGAGGAACTGTCCGAAACATGTAGAGTTTTATTCCAAAAATAAATTTGAGAAATTAGTGCATCTAGTTGGTTTTATTATAGTAATATTTGAAATTCTGCAAGACTTTTAACATTGGATGGTCTTGTTAATAACCAGAACTATGATAAAATAAATTAAATTTAGGTTAATCTGTCAAATTATATTTAATCTAAATACGGACTAGCGGCAGTAATAAACATGACCTGATAATTAATTGTGTAATTATTAATTAATAATTATTGCTAATCTCACCACGAAGAGCGAAGCATTTCAAAGGAGAAAGGCGTCACAATTTCTTTCCAGAACCTGCCGTTAGGCCGTGGAACACTCGGAGAGACATTACTGATTCCAAAACTTTCACCAAAGTAAACAATGATACTCATTTTGGATTCAGTCTCCGATTCTGGGTCACATGTGCTTTATTTACTTCTAATTGTGTGAATTTCACCCAAGGCTGCATGGTGTTATGACACTTTGTGGGTATCTCGCGATGACAATAGGGTAACGCGACCACTATTCGACTACCCTGATTCCCACAGCCAATGGAACAATACCGAACAACATGCTCTCGTGGTTATTGTTTGTTATTCTCACTGTCTTTGAGTTGCGTGTGGTTAACAAAATATGCGGTCACCATTCCGCTGAATTATTCAGTAACCTTAGAAAAAGTTGTGGAACTATTTCATTCTTATCTGATGGGCCCACGCACTCAGTACGACATAGGGCATGCATGATTTAAAAGCTATTGTTTTATTCCCAGCATCGCCTCAGTGTGGTACAGTGCTATCCGAAATAATATATACTGGCGACAAGCAGTCCGTCAGAATTTTCAGCTTGTTCGCACCGGTTCTGGGTCCCACCCAGCCTCCTACTCAGTTGATACCTGGGAGTCTACCATTCCAACAGCAGTGTTACCGCACAGCGACCAGGATACCGCCCGACCTCTCTCTACAGCGCTTGGTTCCAATAAATGCAATCCACTACACAGACTGAGCCAAAATCAACGTGCATCTGCCGTAGACGATGAGTACGTTCTGAGAGTCGCTGTTACTACAACTGTTACCACTGACACCCACGTGCTTCCAGATACACATCTACACGTCTGATACTGAGACTGAGGCGGATGTAACAAGTGGAGGGTTTATTTTTGGTAGTATATGTGCTCAGTGACTTTTGGCTCCACCTGTATATCGCTCATTTGCGACTAGTGTCACAACTCAAAATTTGGCATTTTTGAATTGTTGGATTAGAAAGAAACGTTTGCAGATGCACTTTTAACAGGTGTAGTGTCATAACGCAGTTTGCAAAACTCGCCGCTGGGGAGCAGTTGCGTCGTCTTTGCACTCACAGAAAATTATACTTACTTACTTACTCCATGGTGCAGAGTCCTTCTTGAGAAGCTAACTGGTTTGCAGCTAGTCAAGAAATTCCCAGCATTTCATGGAACCCGAAGGTTCATTACCGCACTCACAAGCGTCC
>Ga0123353_10019530_pt1 | contig 10075 bp, 8 predicted proteins | sample TergutLab28metaG_3_FD_92763 | JGI IMG/M metagenome (GOLD analysis project Ga0123353, IMG submission 92763) | Labiotermes labralis P3 segment gut microbial communities from Petit-Saut dam, French Guiana - Lab288 P3 | ecosystem: Host-associated > Arthropoda: Insects > Digestive system > Gut ...
AGATCTAGGCGTAGATGGGTGGATAATATTAGGATGGATCTCCAGGAGATGGGATGTGGGTATATGGACTGGATTGGGTTGGCCCAGGATAGAGACAGGTGGCTGACGCTTGTGAGTGCGGTATTGAACCTTCGGGTTCCGTGAAATGTGGGGAGTTTCTTGACTAGCTGCAAACCAGTTAGCTTCTCAAGAAGGACTCTGCACCATGGAGTAAGTAAGTAAGTCAGTAAGGTAAGATTTTATTAATAATTCATAATTCATCATATGAAAAATGGGGGGTATTTTCTTAAAAAATTGAAGATTGTGAGTGGGGGGGGGGGATTGATCTTATGTGTGTGTTTGTTCATATTTGTGTAGGGGGTGACCTTATATTGGTTAGATTCTGGTGTTTTGCTGTGAAAATTCGGTTGATGACAGCACATCATGAAATGCAGTTAATAGAATGGGATGCCCCTCTGTCCTTGAGCATATTTACTGGTGATTGAGTTCAGTCACAGAGCCGGTTGATAACGGATTTAGGTACAAGCAAGGGTCTTTGTTAAAATCATATTCTCACTTTGTAACAAATCTGAATATTATTGCAGGAGGTGTAGTGTGTTTCTGTATGTTTGTGATGCTTGCATTTATTAATGAATTATCCAGAAGGCACTCATCATTGAGGGATGTAATTACCTGTATTATCAGTTTGTGGGTTTGGTTTGAAGATTCAGTTCTTCTGGGATGTGATTCTGTTTCAATGGGCAAGTGGTTCCTGATGTTTCAAAGGAATCCAAGAACTTCACTTTCAATTGTTGGATTGTCCAAGATGTATCACATCTCAGAAGACCTGAATCCTCAACATCACCAGTACAGAAACCTCAGATCTCAGGTTTTGATTTGTTGTGAATTATGCTTAGAAATGGATGTCTGTATTAAATTGTGTTAATGGGCTTTTATAAAAGAATATTTACACTTGTGCTTTTGTAATGTGGGATAAATTTGGTGCTGTTTTGCCAGGTTACAGAATGCATGTGTTGCCAGTCTGTGGCTTTCTCAATGTTTAACCGTCGACATCACTGCAGGCGGTGTGGACGTGTTATCTGTGGGTCCTGCTCCACTCTGCGGACCGAGGTACTGTGCTGTGCAGTTCCTGTATTGTATGTTTATTGCTGTGTTTAAAGTTGAATAAAGAGAGACCAACTTGATGTCACTTGCTTTATTATTTCATTATTTAATGCTCAACATGTTTCATCCTCAGGAACCTGCGACTTATTTGTTGAGTTATTTCATGGGTTGTGTTGTTCTGGTTCAATGTGTGTTGGTGTTACAGTGTGGTTCCGCTGGGGTGTGTGGATACCACACCACCCCAGCTGATAGATGATACTGGCATCAAGGTTTGCAGTGATCTTCCTTCCAGTATTAGCAGCTGGATTCATTACAAAAGAAACTTTAAAACTGCCCTAAAACACTTTCTTCTGACACATTCCCTCTGTTATTTAGAGGAATATTTCGGTACTAACATCAACGAAGATCTTGGCTTTTATGTGACTACTAATGTTAGTGAATCACTTATCTATGTTACTTTTAATTTCACTGTATTCTTATCTTACTACCACCACCACCACCACCACCACCACTACTACTACTACTACTACCACCACCACCACTTCTACTACCACTACTACTATTACTACTACTACTGTATTCTTATATTACTACTACTACTGCCACCACCACTACTACTACCACTACTGCTACTGCTACTACCAGTACTACCACTACTACTGCTACCACCACCACCACTACTACCACTACTACTACTACTACTACTACTACTACTACTACTACTATATAGCAATTATAATCTACATATTAATGAAATTTAATTACCATTTTAACTGTAATTCTTCTATATACATATATATATATATATTAAATTTATGTATTAACATAAGATACAGTGTATTATGACTAAGTCTATATCTGACAGGTCTCTTAGACCTTTTAATGGATTGATGGAGATGAATAAAATGAATGAATGAATGAATGTGTGTGTGCGTGTGGGTGAGTGTGCAAACACACACACACAACCAGATGCTGTAGTAATGGTTCCACACTGAACTGTCCAGAGCTCCACAGTTTATACAAGACTTCTAAGTTTCAGTACCTGCATTTTCTTATGTCTGTAACTGAATGTTTGTCTTTATGAAGCTGACATTTTATTGTGGTTCTTGGCTATAAGCTGGTGTGTTTTGTTTGTCTGTAGGTTGTGGGATATGGCAGTATGGCAGTTAGAGTGTGTGATGATTGTTACCAGCAAATGAAGAAAAATTTGGAACAAGTGGTTAGCCCCATGCCACTTGAAAATCAGTCTCCACTCTCACTGAACGTGGAAGATTCAGTGAATTCCAAGTTGACGTGGAAGTTGACTTCTGATGAAGCTCACAACACTGCCCTTCGACAGGAATTTAGCTTTGAACATGCGCCTAGTGTTCCGCTGTGCTTGGCCATTCTTAAGCTGCATTCAGAACATGTAGCATATCCAAGGTTGGTGGTGGTGTTGGTGATGGTGGTGGTATTAATAATACTAATAATAATAATAGTAATTAAAAAAGAAGCCAAGAAGATTCTGAAATATAAAGACCTTACAATAGAAATACAGCACATGTGGAATGTAAAAACAAAGGTGATACCAGTAATAACAGGGGCAACTGGGACTCTTTCAAAGTCATTCAGAAAATACGTGAGCAACATACCAGGAAAACATGAAGCCAAGGAACTACAGAAAACAGGCATACTGGGCACTGCACACATACTGCGGAAAGTACTGATGTAAAAGTACGATAGATTCGATACTGAAACTAACTATATAAGCACAACAGAATAGCTGCAACACTGTATTCCCTAGGGATATAGTTTGTCTTAGGAATATAAGTATAAATACCCTGCATAAAGGAGATGATGATGGTGTTGATGATAATAATAATGACTGCTTTACAGCAGCAGTTCTCAAGTAAAGATTAACTTCAGCTGAGTTCATCTCAACTGGCCACCCACGCAGTACATATATAGAGAGACCTTTTGATCTAAAGCAAAATGAACAAGTTACAAGCCATCAAGTGTGGTTATTTTAGAGGTGAAGTGAGTGACCTAACCTCTCTGTCCAGTTCCTTGGAATTTGAGGTAGAGTTCATCTCTTTGTCCAGTACATAGGTAATGGGAGGTCAGTTGAGCCAACACATAAATGTGCGATGCCTGGTATGCATGTTTGGCATTTGGTACACACGTGCTTGTGCCTGATGGGCACATGTGCTGTGTCCGATGTGTGCGCAGGTATACATTTATGAGATCAGGCATGGACAAAAGAGTGAACTGCATACAGGCTCTTTATAGGAGTTGAAAATTTAGTGTCCTGAGATGTTACACTGTATTCCTGAAGATGAAGATAACGTGATCCTTCAAAACGCTGAGAACTGTTCACTGAACACTACAGTATCACATCCCAGACCACTGAATTCTCCACTGCAAGAATGCCAAATTTTTGCATTTAATGGAACGTTCCAAACACTTGTGTTCGTTAAAAACATATGATTTTGTCACAATTTATGAATCAGTAAGAAAATCGAAATACAAATCAGATGCTATTTCCAGTAGGACGGTATGTACCTTATGAATGTTCAGATTCTCATATTCTTGTGAGTTGGCATGTAGTGACAGAGGGAAGCTGTACTCTATATGTCTGTTGAACTTGGATATAAAAGTGGTGTGGAGGTACCCAGATTTTGTCTGATTTTATGTACAGTCACTTCTTAATAACTGCTTACTTAGATTGAGGTTTGGACGTTTTATGGTGGGTTTTGTTTAAATGTTCGTAATTTTTTGGGTTTTGAAATTGTATATTAGGGTTTTGTTTTGATGTTTTGGAGGTACACGCTGCCTCCAGCTTCAGGGTGACTGAATGTGGTTCGGTTGGATGCTGAAGTAATTTGGAGGAAAGACTTTATCATCCACATGATACCGATTCAGTCACCCTGAAGAAGGAAGCAGTAAATTCCTGTGAAACGTTGGAGCAAACCCTGACTGCATGGTGTGAAAACTCAAAAAAAGGCTTTTTTTTTTTAACAATATGCATTAAATGGAAGGAATTTTGTATTGTTCAGGTTTCTGTTGGATGCTTGCGATCGTATGCTACAGATTTTGCAGCCAGTCGGTCCAGGTACAGCAAATCCTGAAGTGGATTACAGCCTTGTGATACGAATGGTTAGGTATGTGCATTGATGCCTCACTGTGATTCATGTGATTGGTTACATGTGTGAATGCATGCCTCATTGTGATCCATACAAATTGTTCCTTGTAGGTACCACACATAGTCATCGGTGTGCCATTCAGTGTTACATACTGTCAACAATTGATGTAGCTTTCTAGAATAACCAAAAACGTTGTTGAAATTGAAGGAACATAAAATTTGGACTGTATGTTGGGGCTCATTATGCTAAGTTTATGTGTATTATGTAGCACTGGAACGGGAACTTCTCATCATATGTGAATGTTTCCTACAAACGCATTAGATGGTTTTATTTTGCCTTCAAAATGGAGGGTGTTGCTTTGTACATAAATGTGAAGGTACAGCATTTCCTGTTCAGGCTTATTCAGGCAAAGAGGTGTTCAAGGAGTTTGGGACTCCCACAGTTTCAAGACAAATGGCACAAGAAGGTGGTAAGGTTGTCAGCCCTACACACTGGCCACCTTAACCCTGCAGGAAATATTCTCTTATGGACTGAGTTGACCCCAGGGCCATAGTGTGGCCAGAAGGATTATGTCAAAAAAAATTTCCAGTGACACCATTGGGAATCACACCTGCAATCTTCTGGCTTTTAGCACAATGCTTTAACCAACGGTGTCACCACATGCCATGTGCATTTTATTTATTCATTCAAAGTATCTCATGTCTCCAGTCACCCCACAGCAAAATGTGTGACCTTAAGCTACATACATACTGTATTTACCCAAATGCAAGATGACTGTAATCTAAGACGACCCCCCAGAGAAACACGTCTGGTGCCTGAGGGTAAATGTATTTATCTAAATCTAAGATCACCCCCCCCCCCCCACCACCCCCTTCCCCCCTAAAAAAAATATCCGCTAAGAAATAATATTTTACTATTCATTTTATACACTGAATACACACAGCATGTCACATTCTGTCTGCATTTACCAATCAGTGTCACTGTCTCCATCCTCACAGTCAGTTCCTTCATCTCCCTCACATTCCCATCCTCCTCACTGCCATTCCACAATATATCATCATCAGTCTCTTCCATTACATTGGCTATACAGCACCTCTTTAACAACCTTCACGGTCAATTCCGGTGAGATGCACTGCCATGCTGTTATGATCCACGTTGACTAAATACTACATTTATACATCTTGGTTTTTGAACGTACTTGAACCCATGAAGATTTGCAATTTTCTCCACAGATGGTGATAGTGATATTAAGAATTTAATTACAAGTGTTCTGAATTTTTGTGTCATGTCTGTGGTCTTATCAGTTTGAGTTCATGGCTCTTTTTATGGTTTTTTTTTAATTTGTGGATTGTTCTGTTTTATACTTGAGTCTTGTAGTTAATTTTTAATTTTCTAATAGCCATTTTCCTCCTGTTACCCTTGGACCGGATCTGTTCTCAGGTTCATGTCTTAAAAAGTTACGGTTTCTGTGGTGCCCAGAGAGTGAGAATAACTTAAACTAAGGGGTCAGCCAGATTGTCATTCTTTGCCTGAAAAGGTAAACAGGGGTGGTTTCTGAAAAGTGCTTCTTGAAGAAATTAGATGACAGAGGAAGTCCCAAAAGAAAGAAGATTGTTTCAGCTAACTTACGTTGTGCTCTGTTGTCTCTTTTGGATTTCTTGACACTTGAAGCAGGGACCAATAGGTTGTCTTGAAACGTCGGTATGGAATTACTATTCTACACTGTGCAATATCTCAGAAGAGCTCTGTGTGACTGCGTGGTCTGGTTCATGGCAATCTGGTTTACTGTGGTTTGGTGCTTCATACATGGATTTTAAGATGACTTCACATCTGTAACCACCAAATTCAAGGACAAAACCTTGTCTTGCGTTGGAGTAAATATATTAAATGTGTTAATGTCAGAACAGACCTCAATTACAAGGTGTAAAAACACCGGAAATTGACTATCATATTTTGAGCCTTAACACAATGTATTCCATTTTTCTGATTTTTGGTTCCTCATGCACATGCTGGAGTTGGGTAATTTACTTTTAAAGGGGCTAGTTTCAAAATTATTTGTCTTAGTCCATATATACTTGTGGGCCGGGTAGCTCATTCGGTATAGTGACATACAGTCGTGCATCATTTAATGACAGGGATATATTTTGAGAAACGTGTTGTTAGGCGATTTAATCATTGTGCGGAGTCATAGAGCATACTTACACAAAACTAGGTAGTAGTGCCTACTACACACATAGTCTATATGGTATAGCCTATTGCTCCTAGGCTACAAACCTGTACAGCATGTTACTGTACTGAACACTGTAGGCAATTGTAACACAATGTTAAGTATTGTAGTATTATACTATAATATTGTTGACTGACTACGGACTGGACGGTCCGGGATCGAATCCCGGTGGGGACGAGATTTTCTGCCATCCAGACCGACCCTGGGGCCCACCCAGCCTCCTGTAAAATGGGTACTGGGTCTTTCCCGGGGGTAAAGTGCGGCTGGGACGTGCTGCTGACCACTCACCCCCTTCTAGTGCTGCAGTCATGGAAGAGTAGAGCGATACCTCTACCCACCCTCTGGGCCACACAAGGCTTGTAACGGGATCACTTTACCTTATGTATTATAATATTATTATAATATAATACTATAATACTTAACATTGTGTTATATTATATTATTTTATAATATAATCTTATGGGACCACCGTTGTATATGCGGTCCATCGTTGACTGAAATGTCATTATGCGGTGCATGACTATAGTAAAGGAATGTAGTGCCATCATATTTGGGGCAAAACAATGTAGTGCCTGTATGTTAAAGGTCTATCTTTGTGTACAGCATGACCCAGCCACATCCCAGAAAACACACAACTTTGGAAACACTGCTGTAAGAATCCCATACCTTACACTGTGAAATTAACATCACTGCTCCACTGATTTGTATGTTTTGATGTTCCAAGGTCTCTTGTCGTGGCTGCTAAGGTAAAGCACGCAAGATCTGGTCTGAACACTGGAGTCGCTCACTGCGACGAACTGTTGAGTCAGGTGGACCTACTGAACATGTTGGTCAATAGTGGTTGCTCTGCTCTTATCCCAGCTGAACCCCTGAATGGCCATGCCTTGCGACACTTGCGGGATCGTCTGGTGGAAGAGGAGCTCTGGCTACTAGCCATGGAGGTGTCTACAAAAAGCGGCCTTGAACGGTCTGGAGTGTGGGCAGCATGGGGAAAAGCATGTTTAAGGGCAGGCTGTTGGAAAGAGGCACGGGAAAAGTTCTCCCACTGCCTGGAGAAAGTGTCACCAGGACTGGATGCAGCACGCCCCCCACGGAGCCCCCCCCTTCTTAGTGAGATAGTACAGATTCTGGAGGAGGGAGCATACACGGTAGACCGCAAGGTGTTGCAGCAAGCCAACAAGGCTCGATCTTCAAGAGCTCTACCTTCTGCACTCCTTTCATCGCCAGCCGTAACCGTACTTCATACCTTGTCATCACTGAATGAAATTGCACATGGAAATTATCCACAGACCATGCCACCACTGAATACTGTTGTGATTGGGCCAAAATTAGATCCCATATTTTATGAAGAATGTCAGTACTATCTGTCATCATACGGTAGTCATGCAGCAATCATCAGCTTCTACCTCAGTCACGATGATCTGTCATCTGCTCTGAAACATGTTCTTGAACAGAAAGTGGATCCGGACTTATTTCTTGAAACAATATACATTCCTTGTTTACGCCAAGGTCTTGTCTCAAATATACTTCAGGGACTGTCAGCTTTTGATCCAACGCTTGAAGTATGGAAGGTATGAAACTGTGATACATATAGCATGCCTTATTCTGTATTTGTTAATTAATTAATTAATTTTTATAGTTACTGCTTCACTGAAGAGGTGCACACTTTCCTTTTTAGTGCAGGACTGATCTAGACTGACCACTGTGCAGCAGTGATATTTGCCCCACATTAAAACAAAACCTGTATAATATGAGTCGTTAATACAGGGGTGCTAATAAGTCCTTAGCCCGACCAGGAAGAAAACAACCTAATGTTTCTGTCAGAATGGTGTGAATTTCCTTTGGCGCCTCGCCTTGCAGGAAAAGAAACCTGATGACAGCTTACGTCTCGATTTTGTTGAAATTGCACGCGGCCCTGACATGCTTTTGAGCTTGTTTCCTTCCTGGTCAGGCTAAGGACTTATCAACACCCCAGTATAATCTGTGGTTATGTAGGTTTTACATGTGAGTTCTGCTCAAGTTGGACATCATAAAAGTGCGTGTGAAGTGTGGTTGTACTTTTGTGTGTAGAGTTCCTTGCTCTCGTAACCTCTGTACCCATTCTTTTCCTCAAATTTGATATGTCTCTACATAAATTTGGCTAAAACACTTGGTATTTTGTCTAAAGGTCATTTAATGAAGAATGCATTCTAGACATTTTTTGAATGATGTTTTGCTGACCGTGCATCTCAGTATAATCTTAGTAATTAACCAACTTGATGCACAAAATCTTGTTTCATAATAAGTTTATTAAATGCCTCTACATGTTTTGAGCACTGTTGTGCTCATCATCAGGAGGTCAGAATTGTGTGAAGTTTTATTTTGTGTTAAGTTATGAAAAGCATTGAAATAAATGAGTTTAGGAGGTCATTGTGCATTGCTAAATACTGGACCATCATGCAAAGCATTGAAATAAATGAGTTTAGGAGGTCATTGTGCATTGCTAAATACTGGACCATCGTAACAGTAACAGTCACTTATGGCTGACCACCACGTGTGAATGTTGCACTATGCATAATTTTTTGTCACTAGCTACCATTTTACCCACAGCATTTGACCCAGCATTTAACGTATATTAATGAAAATCTGTCCCTCTTCGTACCATGAAGACATAAATGAGGAGTGGTATGACAGCACTCATTCTTGACCGCATCACTAGGTGGAGGTGAGTGCTCTGGCTGCTTTACCCCATGGAAAGAACTCCAGCACCGTCTGATTAGGTAGGCCTATGTTAACAACTACAAAATATTTAGCCCTTCAACACTGACCTCTGTACACTGTATGGACCGTCAATTCCTGGAGTGCTACTGGCCTCTGTGTATTGAACCCAGTGACTGCATTTTATGGGAATTAAAATTAAAACTTGTCTATGTTGGACAGTAGTTGGAATTAATACCCCAGTGTCTTGAGGCGTTAAAATTAATTTCAGAGAAGGATTCAGGTCTTGAAGGGTGTGATGCTGTTGTCACTGGGTGACTGAATATGGACATTCTGGAGGATTACAGTGCCTTGCTTTCAGATCAGCAACTTGGAGGGGAAGGCACTGTGAGCCTTGGACATGTTGGGAACCACACAGTGCCACACCCAAGCAGATTTCAGTTTTCGTCAACACCCTATGAGAACCTCAAATGTTGTATCATTTCGGTGAAATTATGTTCTGTGTTTGTTCATTACTGAGAATCACGAACAAAACAGATGGTGTCTTGAGTTAACCAGTTTCTGCATACTGTTCTACACGATCACCCGTCGTAACTTTGTTGTCCCAACGCGCTCAGTGTGGTAGGTGGTTCTCTTACGGGAAATGGGTGTGGTTCACCAAAACACATGTAGTTTTAACTATTCCTTCTTTTACTTGTTGTTTTATTTACTCAATTTATTGTTGAAATAAAATAATGGAGTGCCTTATCCAGTAAAACAACTAGATCATTTCTAGGAAACTGAAACAGTCACTTCTCTGTACTTGTACTTACACCAAACTCGTACGTGACTGAATTCACACTGGATTGCTAGTGTCCGTTGTCTGCTGCTAACATTTTCTCATTTAAATCTCTCCCCTCCTACCTATCGTCAACAGTCCCGAATA
>Ga0123353_10019531_pt1 | contig 10075 bp, 17 predicted proteins | sample TergutLab28metaG_3_FD_92763 | JGI IMG/M metagenome (GOLD analysis project Ga0123353, IMG submission 92763) | Labiotermes labralis P3 segment gut microbial communities from Petit-Saut dam, French Guiana - Lab288 P3 | ecosystem: Host-associated > Arthropoda: Insects > Digestive system > Gut ...
GGCGGTCGTGTGAAAGACCTTCCGGGCGTACGTTATCACATCGTTCGCGGAACATTGGATACAGCAGGCGTGAGCGGTCGTTTGCAACGCCGTTCAAAATACGGAGCAAAACGTCCGAAAGCAGGCAAAGGAGCTGCAGCACCTGTTAAAGGTAAGAGGTAAAAACAATTTTTGAAGTAGAAAGATAATTTCTTTCGAAACAAAATCCTTTTCTGAAAGAAAAAATTAAATCAAGTCAAAAAAACTTGTTTGAGTTTAGGTGGCAGATGAGGGTTGAGTAAACGGCTCGGAGGAGTTTGTTGAAGATAACTAAAAAGCAACCAAACAAAAACTGAAATTAAAAAAGAAAAATGAGAAAAGCAAAACCAAAAAAGAGGGTCATTTTACCCGACCCGGTTTTCAACGATTCTGTGGTTACAAAATTTGTAAACCACTTGATGTATGATGGCAAAAAATCAATTGCTTTTGATATTTTTTATTCCTCGTTGGATGTTGTAAAGAAAAAACTTCCTAACGAAGAAAAAACACCGCTCGAAATTTGGAAAAAAGCACTCGACAACGTAACTCCGTTGGTAGAGGTAAAATCGCGCCGTATCGGTGGAGCAACTTTCCAAGTTCCTACTGAAATCCGTCCAAGCCGGAAGGAATCAGTTTCAATGAAAAATCTTATTTCATTCGCTCGCAAACGCGGCGGACGCTCGATGGCTGAGAAATTGGCTGCCGAAATTGTAGATGCGTTCAACAGTCAAGGAGGCGCATTTAAACGTAAAGAAGATATGCACCGTATGGCAGAAGCCAACCGCGCATTCGCATTCTTTAAATTTTAATTTAGTAATTGTAAAACCCTTTTTTTAGAATAAGGGTAATTTTATGACAAAAGGAGATTTGAAATATACGCGTAATATTGGTATAATGGCGCATATCGACGCCGGAAAGACAACAACTTCCGAGCGCATCCTGTTTTATACCGGTTTGACTCATAGAATTGGCGAAGTGCACGACGGCGCAGCCACTATGGATTGGATGGAACAGGAACAAGAGCGCGGTATTACTATTACGTCGGCGGCGACGACAACCTCGTGGAATTATCTGGATGATAAATACAAAATCAACTTGATAGATACTCCGGGACACGTCGATTTTACTGTTGAAGTAGAACGCTCGCTTCGTATTCTTGATGGCGCGGTGGCAGCATTTTGCGCGGTAGGCGGTGTTGAACCGCAATCGGAAACCGTTTGGCGTCAAGCAGATAAATATAATGTTCCTCGTATCGGTTATGTAAATAAAATGGACCGTGCGGGAGCGAATTTTTTTGAAGTTGTACGTCAAGTTAAGGAAGTGTTGGGTGCAAATCCGTGTCCAATTCAAATTCCTATCGGCGCAGAGGAAACTTTTAAAGGTGTTGTCGATTTGATTAAAATGAAAGCAATCGTTTGGCACACCGAAACAATGGGAACACAATATACTGTTGAGGAAATTCCCGCAGATTTGTTGGATGAGGCGCAAGAGTGGCGAGAAAAAATGCTCGAAGCCGTTGCCGAATTCGATGATGCGGTAATGGAAAAGTTTTTCGATGACCCAACAACGATTACGGAAGATGAGATAAAAGCAGCTATCCGCAAAGGTACAATTTCGATGAGTATTAATCCGATGATTTGCGGTTCGTCGTTCAAAAACAAAGGTGTGCAAACTATGCTTGATGCAGTTTGCGCATTTTTGCCAAGTCCGCTCGATACGACCGAAATTATCGGAAAAGACCCAAACGACGAAAGCAAAGAAATCATTCGCCGTCCTGACGAAAACGAACCTTTGTGCGCGTTGGCATTCAAAATCGCAACTGACCCGTACGTTGGTCGTCTTTGCTTTTTCCGCGTGTATTCAGGAAAATTACCGGCAGGTTCATACGTTTTCAATACTCGTTCGGACAAAAAAGAGCGAATTTCCCGCATTTTCCAAATGCACTCGAACAAACAAAATCCCGTAGAAGTAATTTCTGCCGGCGATATTGGCGCAGGAGTTGGATTTAAAGATATTCGCACCGGCGATACTTTGTGCGACGAAGCACATCCGATTACATTGGAGTCGATGGATTTTCCCGACCCGGTTATCGGAATTACGGTTGAGCCGAAAACGCAAAAAGACCTCGATAGATTAGGTGTTGGATTGTCGAAATTGGCAGAGGAAGACCCGACATTTACCGTAAAAACAGACGACCAAACAGGTCAGACTGTTATCAGCGGAATGGGCGAACTTCACTTGGAAATCATTATCGACCGTTTGAAGCGCGAATTTAAAGTAGAATGTAATCAAGGTCGTCCGCAAGTTTCTTATCGCGAGGCAATTACGCAAGCAGTTGAAATTCGCGAGGTTTACAAGAAACAATCGGGAGGTCGCGGAAAATTTGCCGATATTATTGTTAAAGTTGGACCGGCAGATGCCGATTTTGAAGGAAGTTTGCAGTTTATTGATACTGTAAAAGGCGGAAATATTCCGAAAGAATACATTCCTTCCATTCAAAAAGGTTTTCAAGCAGCTATGCGAAACGGCGTGTTAGCAGGATTTCCGCTGGACAAATTGAAAGTAACGTTGATAGATGGTTCGTTCCACGCGGTGGATTCCGACCAGTTGTCGTTCGAGATTTGCGCTCAAATAGCTTACAAAACAGCTTGTATGAAAGCAAAACCGATACTTTTAGAGCCTATAATGAAAATGGAAGTAGTTACTCCGGAGGAAAATATGGGCGATGTAATCGGCGATTTGAACAAACGCCGCGGACAAGTTGAAGGAATGGATTCGAGCCGTACAGGTGCGCGTATCGTAAAAGCAAAAGTGCCGTTGGCAGAAATGTTCGGATACGTAACAGCCTTGCGTACAATCACTTCCGGTCGTGCAACTTCCTCAATGGAGTTTTCGCATTATGCAGAAGTTTCCACTTCTATCGCAAAAGAAGTTGTAACCGAAGCAGGAGGACGAGTAGAATTATTGTAAAAAAACAGATTTTTCGGTTAGCGAATGACTCTTAATCGAAAAAACCAAACTATAAACAAACAAATAATTATTAAAAAATCAGTATGAGTCAAAAAATTAGAATCAAACTAAAATCTTACGACCACAATTTGGTGGATAAATCGGCAGAGAAAATTGTAAAGACAGTAAAAGGAACAGGCGCGGTAGTAAGCGGACCAATTCCACTTCCAACGCACAAACGAATTTTTACTGTAAACCGTTCGACTTTCGTAAATAAAAAATCGCGCGAACAGTTTGAACTTTCAGCTTTCAAACGCCTTATCGACATTTACAGCTCAACAGGAAAAACCGTTGATGCGCTGATGAAATTGGAATTGCCAAGTGGTGTAGAAGTAGAAATTAAAGTATAATTAATAATAATAATTTGAAATGCCAGGATTAATAGGAAAAAAAATCGGAATGACATCCGTTTTCAGTGCCGATGGAAAAAATGTTCCATGCACTGTTATAGAAGTTGGTCCTTGTGTTGTTACTCAGGTTAAAACGATGGACACAGACGGTTACGAAGCCGTGCAATTAGGTTTTCAAGAAAAAACCGACAAGCACACGCCAAAACCGGAAGCAGGACACTTCAAAAAAGCAGGAGTAAAACCGCAAAGACACTTGGTTGAGTTCAAAGGTTTCGAGCAAGATTTAAAAATCGGCGATAAATTAACTGCCGATATGATATTCGAAGCCGACACATTTGTTGATGTCGTAGGAACATCAAAAGGTAAAGGTTTTCAAGGTGTTGTCAAACGCCACGGTTTCAGTGGAGTAGGGCAGGCAACTCACGGTCAGCACAACCGTTTGCGCGCACCGGGTTCAATCGGAGCTTGTTCGTATCCGGCTCGCGTTTTCAAAGGAACGCGTATGGCAGGACGTATGGGCGGCGACCGCGTAACTATGCAAAACTTGCAGATATTAAAAGTAATTCCGGAACATAACCTTGTGTTAATCAAAGGTTCAGTGCCGGGAGCAAAAAATTCAATCGTATGCATCAATAAATAATATGGAATTAAGTATATTAAACATTCAAGGAAAAGACACCGGCAAAAAAGTATCGCTAAGCGATGCAATATTCGGTATTGAGCCAAATGACCATGCTATTTATTTAGATGTGAAACAGTATTTGGCTAATCAGCGTCAAGGAACTCACAAAACCAAAGGACGCAGTGAAGTAGCAGGAAGCACCCGCAAATTAGGTCGTCAAAAAGGCGGCGGTGCGGCGCGTCCGGGTGATGTTAAATCGCCGGTTCGTGTAGGCGGAGGTCGCATTTTTGGACCTACTCCGCGCGATTATAGTTTCAAATTGAACAAAAAAGTTAAACAGCTTGCCCGCAAATCGGCGCTTTCTTACAAAGCGAAAGATAACGCGATTACCGTTGTTGATTTTATCAATTTTGACGCCCCAAAAACGAAAGATTTTATTGCAATGACAAAAAGTTTGCAAGTTGCTGATAAAAAGCCGCTTTTTATTTTGTCAGAAGTAAATAAAAACGTATATTTGTCGGCTCGTAATTTGCCCTTAGTAAAAGTTGTAACAGTTTCGGAATTAAGCACATACGAATTGCTTGATGCAAAAACTCTCGTGTTTACAGCAGATGCAGTATCGGCAATCGAACAAACTTTTAAAGCATAGGAGGTAAAAATGGGAATTATCGTGAAACCGATTGTAACGGAAAAAATGACAGGTTTGGGTGAAAAACTAAACCGCTATGGCTTTAGAGTTCAAAAAGATGCGAACAAAATTCAAATCAAAAAAGCTGTTGAAGCTATGTATAATGTAACTGTAACCGATGTAAACACAGCCATCGTTGCTCCTAAGAAAAAAAACCGCTTCACAAAATCGGGACAAATCGCAGGAAAAACAGCAGCTTACAAAAAAGCATTTGTTACAGTGAAAAAAGGAGAACAAATAGATTTTTATAGTAATATTTAATAAGGAAGCAAATAGAGTGGTAGAGCGCAGAGAATAAAAACTCTAAACTCTATACTCTAAACTCTAAAAAAATGGCTGTACGTAAATTAAAGCCCACAACACCGGGGCAGAGACACAAGATTATTGGCACGTTCGACACAATTACCGCGAGTGCGCCAGAGAAATCTCTTGTTTTCGGCAAAACCAAGTCCGGCGGTCGCAACCACGATGGAAAGATGACTGTGCGCCAACTTGGTGGAGGACACAAGAGAAAATACAGAGTAATTGACTTTAAACGCAACAAAGATGGTGTGCCCGCCACTGTAAAATCAATCGAATACGACCCGAATCGCTCGGCACGTATCGCGTTGCTTTACTATGCAGATGGCGAAAAAAGGTATATTCTTGCACCAAACGGATTGCAAGTTGGTCAAACAGTAGTTTCCGGCGCAGATGCAGCACCGGAAGTAGGAAATGCGCTTCCAATGCAAAAAATTCCACTCGGAACGATAATTCACAACATAGAATTACGTCCCGGACAAGGAGCAGCAATGGTACGCTCGGCAGGAACATTCGCACAATTAGCCTCGCGCGAGGACAAATACGCGATTATCAAACTGCCATCAGGCGAAGTTCGCAAAGTACTTTCGGCTTGTAAAGCTACTATCGGTAGCGTAGGAAATTCTGACCACGCACTTGAAATATCAGGTAAAGCAGGTCGCTCACGTTGGTTAGGACGTCGTCCGCGAGTGAGAGGTGTTGCTATGAACCCGGTTGACCACCCAATGGGCGGTGGCGAAGGTCGCGCTTCGGGAGGACATCCACGTTCACGTAAAGGCTTGTTAGCAAAAGGCTACAAAACACGTGCGCCTAAAAAGCAATCGAGCCAGTATATTATTGAAAGAAAGAAAAAATAACAGAAAAAATTAAGTAAATAATATGAGCCGTTCATTAAAAAAAGGACCATACATCAATTTGAAGCTCGAAAATAAAGTTTTAGCAATGAATACAAGCGGTAAAAAAACCGTGCTGAAAACTTGGGCGCGCGCTTCAATGATTTCACCTGATTTCGTAGGTCATACAGTTGCAGTTCACAATGGAAACAAATTTATCCCCGTATATATTACGGAAAATATGGTAGGACACAAATTGGGAGAATTTGCGCCAACTCGTATTTTCCGCGGACACGGAGGTAAAAAGAAATAATCCATTGAAAACATTAATCAGAAAAAATTAAAAAATTTCGATAAAAATGGGTGTAAGAAAAAAAATATCAGCCGAACAGAGAAAAGAAGCGAAAAAATCGCTCTACTTTGCGAAGCTCAACGATGTACCAACATCACCGCGTAAAATGCGCCTTGTGGCAGATATGGTTCGCGGAATGGAAGTAAACAAAGCGTTGAGCGTGTTGAAGTTCTCGTCAAAAGAGGCTTCAAACAGATTAGAAAAACTGTTGCGCTCGGCTATTGCCAACTGGGAACAAAAAACAGAGCAAAAAGCCGACAGTGCAGAATTATATGTAAGTGCAATTTACGTTGATTCGGCAACGATGCTGAAACGTTTGCGGACTGCTCCGCAAGGACGCGGCTATCGTATCCGTAAACGCTCGAACCACGTAACATTGTTCGTAAATACAAAAAATAGTACTAATGATAACGATAACCAAAATTAATTGCTAAGATGGGACAAAAGACAAATCCGATAAGTAATCGCTTAGGAATTATCCGTGGATGGGATTCTAATTGGTATGGCGGCAAAAATTATGGCGACACCATATTAGAAGACAGCAAAATCAGAAAATACCTCAACGCCCGTCTTGCAAAAGCCAGCGTATCGCGTATTATCATCGAACGCACGCTTAAACTTGTAACAATCACCGTCTGCACAGCTCGCCCCGGTATCATTATCGGAAAAGGCGGACAAGAAGTTGATAAATTGAAAGAGGAATTGAAAAAAATTACCGACAAGGAAATTCAAATCAATATCTTTGAACTTAAACGTCCTGAATTGGATGCTGTGATAGTTGCAAACAATGTTGCGCGTCAAGTAGAAGGCAAAATCGCTTATCGCCGTGCAGTAAAAATGGCAATCGCTTCAACTATGCGTTTAGGCGCGGAAGGAATCAAAATAATGGTTTCAGGTCGCTTGAACGGCGCAGAAATGGCACGCTCGGAAATGTACAAAGAAGGTCGTACACCGCTTCACACATTCCGCGCCGACATCGATTACGCATTAGGCGAAGCACTGACAAAAGTAGGATTAATCGGTATCAAAGTATGGATTTGCCGTGGCGAAATCTACGGTAAAAAAGACTTGGCGCCTTCCTTTACAACTCAAAAAGACTCATCGCGCGGCGGAGACCGAGATAGAGACAGAGACCGTGGTCGAGACCGAGATAGAGATAGAGACCGCGGACGAGACCGCGACCGTGACCGTGACCGCAATGAAAAACGCGATGGTGATAGTAAAGGATTCAGAAAAAGAAAGAAATAAAACTGTTAAGAAATTTGAAATTTAAGGAATTATGTTACAACCTAAAAAGACAAAATTCAGAAGGCAGCAAAAAGGGCGTATGAAAGGTTATGCTCAACGAGGACACGAATTAGCATTCGGAACATTCGGAATCAAAGCATTAGATTCGCATTGGTTGACCGGACGCCAGCTTGAAGCCGCTCGTATTGCTGTAACACGCTATATGCAGCGTCAAGGACAAATCTGGATACGAGTATTTCCCGATAAGCCGATTACGAAAAAACCCGCCGAAGTGCGTATGGGTAAAGGAAAAGGTGCGCCAGAAGGATTCGTAGCACCTATCACGCCGGGACGCATACTTATTGAAGTAGAAGGTGTATCTTTCGAAATAGCAAAAGAAGCATTGCGCTTAGCGGCACAAAAACTGCCCGTAACTACTAAATTTGTAGTAAGACGCGATTATGACGGAGTAACGAACTAATAACTTTTTAAAAACAAAGAGAAATGAAATCAGCAGAAATTAAAGAACTCAACGTTAAAGAATTGACCGAGAGATTGGATGCTCAAAGAGAGTTATTGGAACGTTTGAAAATGAATCACGCGATTTCTCCGCTTGATAATCCGATGAATATCAAAGAAACTCGCAGAAGTATTGCACGTATTGCTACTGAGTTGCGTCAGAGAGAATTAAATAAGTAAAACATTTAGAGCCTGATGGAAACAAGAAATTTAAGAAAAGAAAGAACGGGTGTCGTTTTCAGCAACAAAATGGACAAATCCATTACCGTAGCTGTAAAATGGAAAGAAAAACATCCTATTTACGGCAAATTCGTAAATAAAACAAAAAAATATCACGCTCACGATGAGAAAAATGAGTGCAACATTGGCGACACTGTGCGCATTATGGAAACTCGTCCTTTGAGCAAACTGAAAAGATGGAGATTAACAGAAATTATCGAAAGGGCTAAGTAATTATGGTACAACAAGAATCAAGACTAATAGTAGCAGACAACAGCGGCGCGAAGGAAGTACTTTGCATCCGCGTTCTGGGAGGAACAAGAAAACGTTACGCATCAGTAGGCGATGTAATTGTTGTAACTGTTAAAAACACAGTTCCTGCGAGCGATGTTAAAAAAGGAGTCGTAACAAAAGCAATCGTAGTTCGCACTAAAAAAGAAATACGCCGTGCCGATGGTTCGTACATTCGTTTCGACGACAACGCCTGTGTTTTGTTGAACGCATCAGGCGAGATGCGCGGAAGCCGTATCTTTGGTCCCGTTGCTCGCGAATTGCGTACCACCAATATGAAAATCGTATCATTAGCACCGGAAGTGCTTTAATCTTTGCAAAAAAAATCAGTGATGAGTAAATTACACATTAAAAAAGGCGATACAGTTTACGTTAATACCGGAAACGACAAGAAAAAAACCGGACGCGTTTTGACCGTTGACGTTAAAAACAAACGCGCCATCGTAGAAGGTATCAATATGGTGTCGAAAAACACCAAGCCAAACGCGAAAAGTCCTCAAGGAGGCATAATCAAGAAAGAAGCATCAGTTCATATCTCAAACTTGAACGTAGTAGAAAACGGAATTCCCGTTCGCATCGGACGTAAAAGAAACGAGGATGGAAAATTAGTGCGCATTTCTAAAAAAACAGGAAACACAATTTAAAAAACACCCCTAAATCCCCTAAAGGGGACTTTGGAGTTGAAACGCAGAAATTTTCTTGCGTTGAACAAAAGCCCCTTTAGGGGTTTGGGGTAATTAAAAAAAAATGAATACAGCAAGTTTAAAACAAGATTACAGAGAACGCATAGTTCCAATCTTAATGAAGGAATTTGGCTACACGTCAATAATGCAATCGCCAAAACTTCAAAAAATTGTCCTCAATCAAGGATTGGGTATCGCTGTTGCCGATAAAAAAATTATCGAAGTTGCAATCAATGAAATGACTACAATTTCGGGACAAAAAGCAGTAGCCACCGTATCGAAAAAAGATATTTCGAACTTCAAACTACGTAAAAAAATGCCGATTGGTGTACGCGTTACATTGCGCGGTGAACGTATGTATGAGTTTTTGGAGCGTCTTGTTCGCGTGGCATTGCCTCGTATCCGCGACTTTAAAGGTATCGAAAACAAACTTGACGGACGCGGTAATTATACATTAGGTATAGAGGAACAAATCATTTTCCCCGAAATCAACATCGACAATATCACCAAGATTTTGGGAATGAATATTACGTTCGTATCATCAGCAAAAACCGACGAGGAAGGTTTTGCTTTATTGAGAGAATTTGGTTTACCATTCAAGAAATAATACAAAAAAGATATGGCAAAAGAATCAATGAAAGCCCGCGAGGTAAAAAGAGCAAAAATGGTTGCTAAATATGCAGCAAAGCGTGAAAAATACCTTGCAGAAGGCAATTACGAAGCACTTCAATCAATTCCGAAAAATGCTTCTCCGGTGCGTTTGCACAATCGTTGCAAGCTCACAGGACGTCCGAAAGGATATATGCGTCAATTCGGAATTTCGCGCATTCAATTCCGCGAAATGGCTTCGCAAGGTCTTATCCCGGGCGTGAAAAAAGCAAGCTGGTAATTACATTTCGACACTCAAAAAGAGATGTTGAATGATGAAACAAAAGACATTTAGTAGCTCGGAAATTCTTTAAAA
>Ga0123353_10019533_pt1 | contig 10075 bp, 9 predicted proteins | sample TergutLab28metaG_3_FD_92763 | JGI IMG/M metagenome (GOLD analysis project Ga0123353, IMG submission 92763) | Labiotermes labralis P3 segment gut microbial communities from Petit-Saut dam, French Guiana - Lab288 P3 | ecosystem: Host-associated > Arthropoda: Insects > Digestive system > Gut ...
AATCTCTTCGCAATAATTTTTAAATAGATTTTATATCCAGTATTCAATAAATTAATACCTCTATAGTTATCTGGGTTATTTCTGTCTCCTTTTTTGTGTATTGGTATAACAATGGCTGTCCTCGATTCTTCAGGAATGTCTCCGTAAATCCAGCAAACATTTGGGAAATTAAAAAATTTATGTAAAAAAAACTTTTTGGTGCGTGTTTGTACAACTCATTATTAATCCCGTCTGATCCTGGAGATTTTCTGGCTTTTAATGTTTTTATAGTTGTTTCCAATTCTTCCATTTTAATTAAGTCAACACAATTTCCTGTTAATTTTGCACGCTTCCCTTCTGTGGTGTTGTCATTAAATTGTTTATTCCAAAGTTTTTGACAGTGATCTAGCCATGTGTGTTCAACTGTTGGGTTAAGTCGCAAATTATCTTTTCCAGTTCTGTTTAAATTTCTAATAATTTTATATGCATTTATCTGGCGTCCATGTAAATCATGTTCAATACGTATTAAACACGACAGCGTTAAAGTGGGCCGCTCCCGCCACTGAACACTGCTTACAAACACAATACGCGAGGAGATTTTCCCCATTTCAGATAGGAACAATCTAGTTTGAGGGCCTTAGATAACAATAAGAACTTTTTCGATTTGGAAATGGAAGGGCTGCTTGGATTTTTCGGACCGCCACATAAATCTACGACTCATTTCAGGGTCTGCAAGTTCCTAGGCGAGATCGCTACACTGCGAAAAGCGACTGTTAGCTTCGTCATGTCTGTCTATCTACTGTCCGTCCGTCCTCCCGCATGGAACTCGGCTCCCAATGGACAATTTTCATGAAATTTGATAAGGGGCACTTTACATGAAGACTTAAGTACAATAATGATAACATCTCGCTAAATTCTTCTTAGAATGAGAAATGTTTCCGACAAAAGACACATCAAAACACACATTTTATGTTCAGTTACTCCCCCCCCCCCAGAAAGTGGTACAGTGTAGGAAATAATGTGGAAATATATGGTACAACCAGACAGGCCACAGATGACAATTTAATGTGGCTCAGAAGATGCGACTGCATGCCGGCTAAGGCAGCAACACTGACACTCATAATACTCAGTAGCCTACTCGAGATTTTCGCTCTTCTGGGATGTTACGCAACGAAGGTTGGCAGTTACCGACGTTTCGGGACGACCTATCGGTCCCCATGAAGATGGGACCGGTAATTATAGTGCACAAGTCAGATCTGGGAATATATGTTCATCCACCCTGCAACATTAATCATACTGCCCCATAGTCTTGCTATATGAAGGACAAAACCTGTGCCCCAATTCTCAGGACGAACTAAAGACGCCTGTGGCACAGTTCAGTTACACCCGCACGGCAACAGCCACGTAGGTTTTAAGATCCACAGTTTTTAACGACACAAAGTGGCCGGCTTCCAGTGAAATGCTCATACCGTTGCTATATCTACTAGGCCATACTACACACAGGGCAAGACTGTGTGGACATCAGACCCTTTATCAGCCGCCGAGTCGCAACTGTTTCCACCTCACAATTATATTTAAATTTGTGGTCGCCGAGATTTTTCCTCCGCGATGGAAATAAGATTCTACAGTCACGAAATTAAACGCAATGTAAACATATTTTCTAACGGAATGTAGTAAAATGGGTGGGCTTCGCCTTCATGCGCTTACACCGATTCACACTACGGGGGCACATTTACACTTACATTCACTTAGAACTCTCCTAAAAAATACAGAATGCAGAGCTACACACTCGCAGCAAGGTAAGACAGCCAGTATTGTGGAGTTTCTTATGCCCGGAAATACTATCAATAAACCACGAGCTATCAAATTTGAACCACTGTGCCGCGGATGAGTGACAAATTACACAAAATTAATAATTACTTCTTGGTCGGGCAACAGTAACACCACAATTCCAGTTATCCTCGGCACCCGGAAGTTTTGGAATATTTTTAAACAGAAAAATAAATAAATCACAGGCACGTTACAGCAAGAACCAAATGAACAACGGCGTGTCAATATTGATTCCTACGTACGAAAATTCAGTAATACACGTCCCCTCCCTAAACTGCTATCTCCGTTACGCATCCTTCTGTTTAGGATGTCACATACATCACTGCTGGGAATTCCGACAGGTAATCGATAAACAGAACAAGTTTTTAATTACACCTGGTAATCCTGCGCTCATGTCAAGTCCCTGAGCCCACACAGCAACACCCAGTAGTACGACGTTAACAAAACTGAACCCTTGACCCTCTTGAATTCTGTACCCACATCCATCAGAGTTCGCGGCAGCCAACGGGCCAAGTACAGTTCCTAACGCTCCTACTACACACACACAAGTGGAAAACTTCCAACACAAACTCCAACTTGAGGCTACTTACGGTTGCCTCCCTGTACGTAAACCAGCCCAGAAACATTAAAATCAGAATAAAAAGGAGTTCTTATATTGATTTAAACGATGAAAAAGATCTCGCGACAGTCACCGGCTGGAGACACTTGTTCCATTCATTCCTTATTCTCGCCGGGGATTATGTATCTTCCTTTGTGTAACTTTGATGCCTAGTTCACTGCCATTTTCTGGTTCGCAGGAACAGGACGAAATAAAAACACCGTCTACAACATTCGCACCTCTTTCCTGTGAATTCCTATAAATCGACAACACTCGGTGTCACGACAACTGTGCAGCTCGGTTGGCGTCAGAACAATGACCTGCATCACACCGTCTTCCACTTAAAACACGCCATGTTTCCGAATATAATTTCTTTGTTCGGAAGTAGTAATTAAAACACGCAAGAATGTTTCTTGGTCCAACAAATAAGACCTGTCTTGGATGCAACTATACAGCTGTCGGGTCGTTTTAAAACGACAGACCAAAAGACATTTCAAACCAAATAACAACAATAACGACAGGAATATAACTCATATTCTTGAATCAATAATAATTATCCTGAGTAATAAATGTAATCAATAATAATCCCGAGCAATAAACGTATCTTCATCAGGCACTGTTATGTTACAACGTATTTTCAGGGCCTGCATCATGCCGGTTTGTGTCTTAAGCTTAATAACTTTAACAGACCTACTAGGTTCATAAACGTTCCTACACTACGGTATTCCTTGCGGTCGTTTACAGCAGAGTAAACCTAAAGGAAGTTGCGACAAACAGCCTGAACAGATTCCTGCACCGGTTTCAAAACTAACCCCGAGTATCGCCAGAAGCCGCTCAGACAAATCCCGCCCCTCAATGATCCCCAAGGATCAATATCGTGTTCAAAAGATCCTGCCACTGTTCTCTCCATGAACCAGCCGAAATTGGTCCACGAACTCATAGCATATTTTTGGAAGCTTCCGAAATATTGCGAAAAGCGACTATTAGCTTCGTCAGTTCGTCACGTCTGTCCGTCCGTCCGTACGCATGAACAACTCTGCTTCATCTGGCCAGATTTTCATGAAATTCGATATGTCTTATGTTTATTGGACCGTGCATCATCTTGATAGTTTAATAAAGAGAGAACAAACTTGACGTAACCTGCTTTTTTATTTCATTATTTAATGCTCAACATGTATCGGATGTTAATACATTCATCGTCAGGAGCATGTGACTTAGTTGCTGAGTTATTTCATGGGTTGTATTGCTCTGGTTCGATGCGTGTTGGTGTTACGTTGTGGTACTACACCACCCCAGCCAAACCACAACGTAACACCAACACGCATCGAACCAGAGCAATACAACCCATGAAATAACTAAAAAATAAGTCGCAAGCTCCTGACGATGGATGTATTAACACCCGAAACATGTTGAGCATTAAATAATGAAATAAAAAAGCAGGTTACGTCAAGTTTGTTCTCTCTTTATTAAACTATCGATATGAGTATTTTTCGAAACTTTGTAGAGAATATTCAAGTTCGATTCAAATCTTAGAAGATTAACGGGTACTTTACATGCAGACGTAAGTACATTTCTGATAACTTCTCGCTGAATTCTTCTTCGAACGAGAGATGTTACGGACAAATGTTGCAGATAAAATTAAACACACATTTTACGTTCAGTAATTCCCCCCCCCCCCTCCAAATCGTGCCGTTTATGAAATAATGTGGGAAAATATGCTACAGACAGACAGGTCACAGACGACAATACACTACAGCGCATGCTGGATATCTAAGGCTACACGCACACACTCAGAATATGCAATACTTATTGCTTTTCCACGGCAACAATGGTGACGCGAATGCGCATCGGTATTATTTGATCTGTACACTGCCTGTCTTGTTTAAGGGCGCGTTTCAATATCGTCATCTAATCTAAGGCTGCAGCTCCCTGGTGGTCTCCTCTCCCTCTGCAATTTTTCCGACTAAAATTTTGTGCGAGTTTGTAAGCTAAACGTGCTACATGCGCCGTCCATACCACCATCCTCCAACTTCTGATCCAAATCATAGTAAGTTAACTCAAATTATAAAGATCACCGTATAATCGTCTCCCATTCTTAGATTTAGAGGCATTTTGGTGCCCAGGACTAATCACAATGTTCGCTCCTAACAGACATACGAACTTTTAAACAATTTGTAATTGTATGAGTTTTAACAATTCAAAAATGTTAGGGATAAAATCATTTTTTAAATTTAAAGTGTCCCTTCAATTCATTTGTCCAAAGCGGCTGCACCATTCTCCCCCCCGCCCCGCTTCGCTACAAACCCGCTTAGATTACGTCTGCCTTTCGAGCCCAAGTATTCTCTTTATCCTTGGTTTTCTATCCGGAAGGGCAGCAAGTCTCTCTCTCTCTCTCACACACACACACAAAATGTATTAAAAGCGCACAACTTCGAGAGTTCCCATGTACCACGTACAACACCATCAGTACTTTTACCAACTGAATGTAGGCCTGACAAGCTGCTTGCAAGACGAGAGACGGTTTATAACGAAAGCGGGTTCTCAGTATCGATATATTGATGGTCGACGGACATATTTCATGAACATCCAATAATAACAGATTACTTGCAGACGACGAACCGGGAATCGCGTGCATCAACTTACAATTCAAAGAGGACACGACAGCAAGCTGTCAGCCTTCTCCTTCTTTCGCTTAATTTCACATCACAGGAACTGCAGACGAAAACTGAAGTCTTCGTTTGTCACAGTGGAAACCCCACATAAAAACATCAACAAATACACCGTGCTCATTCCGGCCACGGATCTCCGATTGAATGTCAAAACATCCGAGCGCAGAGTGCGGCTAAGGTAAACAGCCTCTAGTACCGAGCGTGATGGTTGGTCTCGCTCCAGGAGCAGTTCCAAGAGTGCGTGAAGAAGCCAAGACAAAGGCTGCTGGTTCATCCACCCCGATCACAATCCGTGAACCTAAAAAATTACATGACAGACGACGTCAGCAAGTAGCCGATCTGCTGACAAGGAGCAACCCTACTTGCGGATTACATCCGGGATGGCGAGTAAAAAGTATCAATGCTGTGTACTCTCGATCGCAGTCGTCGTGCCAGGAATTTCAGGATGTAGGAACAGCTTGTACATTAGGTCGAGTCCAAGAAGTTTTCCAAGTTTCGGTCTCGTATAAGCGACCAGAAAAAGTTTCCTCAAATTAATGTGCAGACCGAGGACCATTTTTACAGGATGGGTTGTGACAGCAAACGTCCTGAAGCAGAGAAACGTGAACGAGACAAGCAATGTATTATAACTAACAATGAGGCAGGAGCGTTCGCCTACCACTGTTGCAGTGCAAAAGCAATAAATATTACATACTCTCTGTGTGCGTCTGTAGCCTTAGTTATGCAGTATGTTAATCGCAAGCGCCGTATTACACGATTTTTGGGGAAAATTTGAAAATAAATTTGTGCATCGATTTTCTCTACAACTTATGTCTGATACATTTCTCATTCTAAGAGGAATTCAGAGAGACAGCATCACAAATGTAAATGTAAAGCACCCGTTATCCTGCCAGATCATAACGAAACTCGAGTTTTCTCAAAATATTTTCGAAAAATACTCGAATATCAAATTTCATGAACATCCGTCCAGTGGAAGCCGCCGAGCTGTTCCATGCGGACGGACGGACAGAAATGATGAAGCTAATAGTCGCTTCTCGCAATTTGGTGAACTTGCCGGAAAACGAAACCTGGTGATAAACGAGCAAATGAGTACTCCAATAAAACAGTCTCGTTCCGAAATTTATGAACATACGTCGCCTCAGGCTCCATAAGATATGGTGGACTGTAATCTTAACGGGTCACACTCAATACCGAGTACGATTTAAAACTGTTTCTGAAAACGGATATAAGTACATCTGTCGTACATTATAACTGACGAGCAGCTACGTTAACAAACAATGCGACAAGAAATGGCTGGGATTTGTAACAAATACCGTGCCCTGGAAACAAATGTAACTGCTGGCTTCGGATGTGACACGAGTTGGGATGTCTCACTCCATCCACGAAACAAGTGCCTTCTGCGTGATACACGTCCTACCTACTCGCATGTTACCTGCACGTGGACGGGCAAAAAAAAAAATACGAAAATTTGTGGTTAATCTACGCAAGAAGCTGAGAAAGGGCCAGATAGATTTAGGGCTAGTACGTTTGCCGAAAGCCTGATGACTGGATGCAAAAATTCAGTCTCTAAATGACATGAAATCCATGAAAGACGGAGCGGTAATATAATGGGATGACAGGTGTAGAAACCTGTAGTCGTACAGTAATTCCTACAACGTGGGACAGAAAATGCGATCGGTATCTTCATGATAACCTGAAAGTCGCACAAGCGCAGAATGTACTGTATAGCGCAAGTAAGGGACTAGCAAAGCCACGCTCCTGTGGACTGGTTAAGTGCAAATCAATGCCAGTACTGTAACAAAGAATTCAAGATCCAGTTATATGAACAACGCTGAAGTCTGTTGCGACTCCTCCGGAGTCTCGGCATGTTACTCGAACTGCGTCACGCACAATGAATCCCAACAACCGCGATCTTCTAGGACTGTCAGCAATCCAATGGTCTTATAAATGCATTACCGTAACAAACACAAACTCTTAATTAATAATTTCATTTGCAGCTTAATGCACCGAAAGGCAAATGAGTCCGCTACTGTCATCTTTACCTCCGATGTTACCACAATCAAATTATCAGGCAATGAAAATAATGAAGCCTGAGACTCGAGATACTATGAGGATGTGACAAGGTTATGTAAACACTCATTCATCTGGCGGCTATGCGTATTTTCTACAGGGAAATAACTGAGTTCGCTATATGTAGTTGTGTACGTATGTGTCTCTCATTTAATGAAGCTGCCAATCGCTACGATTAGACACCATCGACGATGGATAACTGATGTGTAGAAGCACTCATCACCGGCAGGGAAAGGCGAAGCGCTCGAACAAAAATCTGCCCAAGTGTCATTTTGTGCACTAGAAAACTACCCGTGTTGGCCACGGATCGAAACCGGGCCTCCGTGATTACAGGCCGATGACATATCGCATGGGTCATGCCACGGCCGCGTACGGACTTGTGAAATCGCAATTTGTTGACGTTTGAAAACAAACTATACGACAGGTGTGAAAACAAGTGCAATAACGAAGTAACGTCACAAGTCAGTGTGTTCTGGGGTCCACGGAACAGTCTGTCAACCGACGGCGATAACTGCGCAACTTTCCTATCCACAGCTGCGGAGGACAAATTAGGCAAAATGACTGAAGAAGCACAGGTGGTCTCTTGACAGATTTGCGTTACGTCGCCAAAAGTCCTGCAAGAGAAAATTCTCGACTACAGCTATCGAACCTTGTCACATTATAATCACTGCGGCCTAGTTTACCAGATACATGTTTCCTGCACAAACGAGGCATGTCAGTAAATCATTCGAAATTGTCCACGGCACTGTAGACCTTCCCAAAAGAACTAATACCAAGCACTAAATAAATTAATAAAGATATATGATAATGGTCTTCGAAGGTGCCATACCTGATGCCACAGGCAAGTGTGTCCAAATAACCAGTCTCAGTATGAAAATCAGCAACTCCCGTAAAAGGTCAGACGTGTAAGCAAGGGGCCATAATGCCGGCCGGTCAACTTGCACACTACAGCTGCATTCCTCGGCTAGGCCAAACGAAAGCAACAAGCCACTACTTCCCACAATTCTTTCTGGCAAGGTGTTTCCATGCAGTTCGTTAGTGGACACCACTGTTCTACAGAATCCAGTCAACATGAACTAACACCCTCAATTAACCTACCATCCACAGCACACAACCACATATCCCCACCAAACGTTTGTAAACAATGCGGTACCTTTCAGATGCTACATGCCACATCCACCTTAGAACTGCTTTATCGACTACGTGTCTTGCTTCGCGCTTCACTGTCTTCAAAGAAAGAAAGCCCGAAGGTACATTTTTGTCATTACAGTATGCAGCTGCTGAACTTGGTAAGTACAAAATTCCATGTGCTGACAGCATTCAACAAAACGAAGAAAAATACACTCCGTCATATGAGGTACGGAGCATAAACCGACCAAAATAACTGAACATCAAAATGACAGTTTGTTTTCCTACGGTTTGAGGGTAAAGCTGCGGAAGAGAAGGGCCGAAACGTCCCTATACACGGTTCTTCGCTTTACACACTGCGCTTATAAAGCGTCCCAACCGGACTCGAGATAATAAAAAAGAACTTCCTGATTATTCGTGGCTGTAAGAGTACAGACAGCTATCCAGTGGCAGTGCGCCTTGGAGACTCTCTCTGAGTACGGACTCTTAGCCGCTTGCGTTGTTAGGGCTCTGGTAAGTGGAACTGTCCTGATTTACGGAGACCCAAGTCATAATACGAACACACGACTAAGCAACAGTAGTCTGGTCACACCTAAACAACGGCCTGTACCACTAGGCCGTGTCCTCTTACTCATGCGCGAAGTCCATATCGGTCGCCGTACGTGCGTGTATATAATGCTACACTGTCAACATACATTCACGCCATTTAACTTATTCATGTACTGCAGAGTACAAGGATCAGGGTACCATTGTTACAATTCCAGTCTTCAAACCTTGAATTTAGGGGTTTGTAGAAGCATGACAAGACTCTTCGACAAACGGATCGCTGTTCTTATTATAGCCGGGTGCACACTCAATGCCTTCCGAACATTGCTACTGATATTTCAACATGCGAATACTTTAAGAACTGCTTCTTTTCATAGTTTCAGGTACTTGGTAACTTGAGTTTCACTGTAGTTAAGTGCATTTGCATGTTTCAAATGAAGTACAAGTCCCGCGTACAATGCAGTCGATCATAATATGCAGTTCGTCCTCTGAATACATTTACTTACTATCCATCGAACAACCCCAAAGCTGGGGTCCAACGGCTAGCACTCCTGGGTCGTAAATGGGAAGTACTAAGATCCAATCTTGGTCTACAGATCGCCTGACCAGATTGCTGTTTTAGTGATTGTCCTCCGTCCTTCACAGGCAAATGCCGAACCACTACCTAGAATTACGCAACGTCCACTCCTTCCAGTCTGACCAACTGATATGTTCACTAATCACAGCACTATGACGGTTTAAGCTCACCTTCTGAGTTACTGAGACAGTCCTTAAATACATTCGTGGTGTAGTTCAATAATTAATAATTATTAAATAACCATCCTCTATAAAATCATGGTTTTCCAAAAGGCACTTCTATTATAAGTTTTCGCAACAAAACCTTGCGACATTTCTACTTCCCATTTGTCTTATGTTATCCAGAATTATCGATTTGACCATCACAGCACTGAGCAAGAGTCCACGAAATACGAAACTCCTTATGTAATTTTCTATATTTCACACTTCACCATCCGTCCGAGGTCGAAATACTCCCTTGAACATCCGTCTCAAACGTTTTCAATCGTTGTCAGAAGAACCACAAAGAACACAAGCAAAATTACAACTTGAAATGTAAATACTGTACTATGAAATTCAGGACACAACCAAGCTATAAGTGGGGGGGGGGGGGGGAAAAAAAAGAGGGCAAAGGTATTAAAAACTTTTTTCTATTACTTAAGCCTTTTTTTAATGTTGCCGCAGATAAAAACCACCAATT
>Ga0123353_10019535_pt1 | contig 10074 bp, 7 predicted proteins | sample TergutLab28metaG_3_FD_92763 | JGI IMG/M metagenome (GOLD analysis project Ga0123353, IMG submission 92763) | Labiotermes labralis P3 segment gut microbial communities from Petit-Saut dam, French Guiana - Lab288 P3 | ecosystem: Host-associated > Arthropoda: Insects > Digestive system > Gut ...
CTCTATGGTTTTTCGGACAGGGAAAGCGTGGATTTGTTCAGGATGCTTTTAACAGTCAGCGGAATAGGCGCAAAAGCCGCAATGGCAATCCTTTCAGCGATGAGTGCGGCTGATGCTGTCAGGGCGATTACATTCAGTGACGCGGCCCAACTTTCAAGAGCAAATGGGGTTGGCAAAAAGAGCGCGGAGAGAATAATACTCGAGCTTGGTGACAAGTTAGGCTCATTACCGCCCGAAGTAGCGGCAGGCATTTCAACAAAAACCGCAAATGCAGCTCCGGAGGCTGAAGCAATAGAAGTATTGGTCAGTCTTGGATACAGCCGTTCGGAAGCCGGCGCGGCTGTAATGGGTGTGGCTGAGGACGGGCTTAAGCCGGAAGAACTGGCAAAGCGAGCTCTAAGGAGTTTGGGAAAATAATAAATAAAAAAACGGGTGGCCGTGAATAATCTTTTGAATATGTTAAAGCTGAGTTTGTTGATCGACGTATAAAGTGAAGAATAAAGAACGGTAAACGGTAAAAGGTTAAGACAAAAAATCAGGGAGACAGGAATATAACATGAGTTTTGATCCTGAAGACAAATATCGTGATGATTCTGACAGGGTGATCAGCGGGAATGAAATAGACATACAGGAAGGCCATATTGACGCAGGCCTCAGGCCGAAACGCCTCTCGGAATATATCGGGCAAAAGAATGTGACCGATAATCTGAAGGTCTTCATCGAAGCGGCCACAGGGCGAGGCGATCCGCTTGACCATGTCCTTTTTTACGGACCCCCCGGGCTTGGTAAAACCACACTTGCAGGGATAATTGCATACGAACTTGGAACTACTCTTAAGATCACATCGGGGCCGGCAATAGAAAGAGCGGGTGACCTTGCGGCTCTTCTGACGAATCTTGAAGATAACGACGTTCTTTTTATTGACGAGGTACATAGGCTGAATCGCTCTGCAGAGGAAATACTGTATTCCGCTATGGAGGACTTTGAAATCGACATGATAGTCGGAAAAGGCCCCTCTGCCCGTTCCTACAGGATCGATTTAAAAAAGTTCACACTTATCGGAGCCACCACAAGAGCGGGAAGCTTATCGGCGCCGCTTCGGGACAGGTTCGGGATCATCAGTAAATTTGAACTCTACAAGCCCGATGAACTCGGGGAGATAATCAAGCGCAGCGCCAGACTGTTACAAACAGGGATAGATGATGAATCGATCACGGAACTGGCTTCCCGGAGCAGGGGAACGCCAAGAGTTGCAAACAGACTGTTGAAACGAACTCGTGACTTTGCAGAGGTCCGGGGAGACGGGCATATCGATATCGGTGTAACAAAAGAGACTCTAAGTTCTCTTGGAATCGATGAAATGGGGCTCGAGGGTTTGGACAGGGATATCCTAAGACTCATAATAGACAAATTCGGTGGCGGGCCCGTTGGCATAGACACTATATCAGCGGCAATAGGTGAGGAAAGAGTGACGATAGAAGATGTCTATGAACCATATTTGATTCAGGCGGGATTCCTGCACAGATCCAAACAAGGCCGCATCGCTTCCCGTGAAGCCTGGAGCCACCTGGGTTTAAAACCGCCTGAGGAGCAGCCACAACTCAGCTTCATAGATGAGGAACCTGAACAGGTATAGGCATCGGATATGGAACTGAGCAGCTTTAACTACCATCTACCGATCTGTATGATCGCGCAGCGCCCGGCAGAGCGCAGGGATCAGAGCCGCCTGCTTGTATACGACAGGATCACGGGCAAAACAGAGCATAAAAACTTTTCTGACATACTTGAATATCTCCGTCCCGGAGACCTGCTTGTGATGAATGATTCAAAGGTAATCCATGCCAGGCTGTTCGGAATAAAAGAATCGACGGGCGCGAAAATCGAGCTCTTTCTTATCAAGAAATCAGACAAAAATCGTTGGGAGCTTTTAGCCAAACCTGCTAAGCGCCTCAAATCAGGTGACAAAGTCAATATCGCTGATAATCTTTATGCCGAGGTAATAAAAAAAACTGAAGACGGGGGTCTAATAGTCGAGTTCAGCGATAACGAAAAAATAGAAAAATACGGAAAAATGCCCCTCCCTCCGTATATTAGAAGGGATGCCGATAAAAGCGACGAAGAGCGATATCAGACAGTCTATTCCAAAACGCCCGGTTCTGTAGCATCACCGACGGCCGGGCTGCATATAACAAAAGAACTGCTCGAAAAAGCAAAAAAAATGGGGGTTCAGACAGCTTTTGTGACTCTGCATGTCGGGCTTGGTACATTCAGGCCGGTAAAAACCGACCTTATAGAAGACCATCACATGCACAGTGAAGAATATTTTATATCGGAGGAGACGGCCGGTAAAATCAATCAAACAAAAGCCGGAGGAAGAAGGGTGATTTGTGTCGGGACCACAAGCGTACGCACTCTGGAAAGCGCTGCTGCGGAAGGAACGACCTCAGTACAGTCAAAAGTATTGGATACTACTTTTATGGAAAAAGCCCCTGGGATAGAAAAAAACACTGGGATAAGTCACAAAAATTATTCCATAAAACCCGGTTCGGGAAAGACCGATATATTTATCTATCCCGGTTATGATTTCAAGGTCTGCGATGCACTAATAACAAATTTCCATCTTCCGAAATCGACCCTGCTGATGCTTGTATCGGCATTTGCGGGACACGAAGAAATAATGAAGGTGTATAATACAGCAGTAAAAGAAAACTACAGGTTTTTCAGCTATGGCGATGCTATGTTGATCTTGTAGCGGGAATTTAAAATAACAAGAATAAAAAGATAACAAATTGCCGATGAAACATATGAAAAATATGAAACAGATTGTTTTATGAAATAGATGAACCAATAAGATGGATGTGACAATTAAAATCAAGTAGACTGATCAGGAAATAGATGGATCAATAAGATATATGAGTCAATGAGATAAAGAGATCAATGGACGCACTGACATTTGAATTGATAAAAACCGATAAGAGAACGCGCGCAAGGCGAGGAAAACTTACCACGACTCACGGAAATGTTGAGACGCCGGTCTTTATGCCTGTTGGCACCGCAGCTTCGGTCAAGGCCGTTAAACCGGAAGATGTAGTCGAACTCGGCGCCCAGATAATACTTGCAAACACCTATCACCTCTTTCTCAGGCCGGGACACGAGCTCGTCAAAAAAGCGGGAGGGCTTCATAAGTTTATGAACTGGTCCGGTTCTATACTGACGGACAGCGGAGGATTTCAGGTTTTCAGCCTGGGCTCACTTAGAAAAATCACAGAAGAAGGTGTGACATTCCGCTCGTTTATCGACGGATCTGAGCAGATGCTAAGTCCCGAAAAATCAATAGAAGTACAAAACGCACTCGGAGCCGACATAATAATGGCCTTCGATGAATGCGCCGATTATCCGGAAGATAAACTCTATGTTGAAGAAGCAACGGCAAGAACAGGCAGATGGCTCAGGCGCTGTGTGGAAGCACACCGGAATCAGGATAAGCAAGCCCTGTTCGGTATAATGCAGGGCGGTGTATTCAAAGACTTAAGAGCAAGAAGCGCTGAGGAGATCGTTGAACTTGATCTTCCGGGCTATTCGATAGGTGGGCTCAGCGTCGGAGAACCAAAAGAGAAAATGTATGAGGTCTTGGACGACTGCGTACCGCTTCTTCCTGATAACAAACCAAGGTATCTTATGGGTGTTGGCACTCCTGATGCGATATTTGAGGGAGTAGCCCTCGGGGTCGACATGTTCGACTGTGTGCTGCCGACAAGGGAAGCAAGGCACGGTGCGGCGATGACATCATCAGGCAGGCTTAATATCAAAAACGCCGGATTCGAAAATGACTTTGGGCGACTTGATGACAAATGCGATTGCTATACCTGCAGGAATTACAGCAGGGCATACCTCAGGCATTTGTTTAAAGCTCAGGAAATGCTTTCTTCGACATTGCTATCGATACACAATCTCAGCTTTCTTGTTAAGATGATGGAAAAGATCAGGGATTCAATAGAGAACGACTGCTTTGATGTTTTGAAAAAAGACTTCTTATCCGCTTATTATTCCGGAGAATTCGGGGAAAACGAGTGATACACAAAACTGACAGTGGAAAACAACAAAATCTAAAAAAAGAGCTGGCACGGCTGATCGGTAATGATAAAGTCTTAATAGATGAGCCGATGTCTTTGCATACGACAATGAAAGTCGGTGGACCGGCAAGCTTTTTTCTGAAACCAAGTTCCGAAAAAGATCTGACGGAACTGATTACTTTCCTACGCGGTGAGGACTTCCCGTTTTTTATTCTGGGAAAGGGCTCTAATATTGTCACATCTGATGCTGGCTTTCACGGGGCGATGATATCTATCGGAGAGGGTTTTGATGAAATCAGTATCTTTGATGAAGAAATATCTGCGGGAGCAGGCGCTTCTTTATCTGCGGTTTGCAATGCAGCCGCTGATGCAGGGCTTACAGGTATGGAGGCTATATCCGGAATACCGGGCAGTGTAGGGGGCGCAGTCTTTATGAATGCCGGCGCATACGGTTCTGAGATATCCGAGGTGATAAAAGAAGTCCGGGCATACTATGTGACAGAAAACACAAGATATACCCTAAGCTCAGATAAAATAAATTATTCTTATAGAAACAGCATTTTTCAGGAAAAAGACAGCGTTATTCTCAGTGCGAAGCTTTCTCTGAATAAAGGCGATTTAAATGAAATAAAGGCAAAAATGATGGAATACTCGCGCAGGCGCAACGAAAAACAGCCGATGGATCAACCGAGCGCCGGCAGCTTTTTTAAAAGGCCAAAAGGCAAATTCGCGGGCGCGCTGATTGAAGCGGCTGGACTCAAAGGTACAAAAATCGGCGGTGCGGAAGTCTCCGAAAAGCATGCAGGTTTTATCATTAACACGGGAGAGGCGACGGCTTCTGATGTGATCGCTCTTATGAATTTTGTAAAAGAAAAGGTCTTTGAACACAGCGGCATCAAACTTGAACCTGAACCTGTGATACTGACCGGTGAAACCGAATGAGAAATCCTAGTTGTTTTAAATGGAATAAACCAGTATCGGTTTGTCTTATTCCGGTGCTTGTTATATGTATGCTTTTTTATTTTTCCTCCTGCGCTTCTCCGGAGGACGAACCGGAGGACCCGAATTCAGCAGAACAGATACAGGATGATACGGTTTTGGAATATTTCACGGAGGTATTGGAGATAAGCCGTTCCGGCAAAAATTATCCGAATGATATAAACGAATACATCATTTCCAATCTTAAGGGAACCGGCAGCAAATATGAAACGGACAGCGCAGGTAATCTGATAGTGGAAATACCGGCCACAGAAGGAATGGATGATTTTCCTTTGGTAATAATGCAATGCTTTACGGGTGATGAGATCATCATTTCGCCGTCGATGATATTCGATCCGGATACCGACCCTGTGAATATTATCGAAAGAAAAGGGCGAATCTACGGCACTGATACTTCATTAGGAGCATCTTCCGCTTTTGGAATAGCGACTATCCTGTCCGTGATCACATCTGAAAAAAAGCATACGGCACTGCGACTATTATTTCTTGCAGGCAGCCGTGATGATCCGAAAGGAATCAAGAATTTACCTGAGAAGAAACTTATAGGCGACATCCTGATCAGTCTCGACGGCAGCGAATCCGAGCGGATAATTATCGGCGCGCCTGCCGCGGCAAGTCTGAAGAGTAACGTGAGCATAAAATCATCCAAACTGCCTGATGAAAGAAGAAGGGCGTATGTGATAGCGGTCAGCGGTTTTCAGGGTGGGAGACCTATGTTAGGAGATGAAATAACTCCTGACCCGATTCATATGGTAACTCAGGTTCTTACAGAAGCTCTCAGCGCGGGAATAATATATGATCTTGCTTCTTTTACCGGGGGAGGTAATGGTTTTGATATTCCGCAGGAAGCTGAGGCGATAGTCGTACTCGGAGACTATGAAGAGAAACAGTTCAGAAGGATCTTTAATAATATAAGAACCGACTGGCTTCGTCTTTATAATATCAATGAAGAAGATAGCTTATACGGCCCTGATATCAGGATGGTCGAGACCGAACTTCCCGAAAAAGTTATTTCAAATGATGATTCAAGCGTAGTGCTTACACATCTTTTCACTCTGCTGACGAGCAAGATGGCATCCGGAGAGATGGGTAACTCGGCTGTCTATATCAATGATATCGATCTTTCTCCTCTTGGTTTTACAGCTGAAGCCGCTGTTTATGCATTGGAAGAAGACAACTTGGAAATGCTTGTGAACGAATACTACGAACTGGAAAAAATCACGAAGATACCAATGATCAAAACAGACAGCTTTCCCGGATTTTTAACGGATCCGAATGATCCGCAAATTGAAGGGCTCATCCTCGCATATTCGGATGCAATGGGGAAAAAGCCGAAAACATCAAATCAGGCAGTTATTGCATATCAGGGATTCATTTCCGCGAAAAACGAAAGCCTTCCGATTGTCATACTCGGGACTGATATAAGGGCAAAGGGCCAACTCAGAGAAAGTATTGCAAAAAAAGGCATTTCCACCGCGGCAAAGGTGATTGCCGAATATATCAAGTGAGAACAATGAGAACAGGCAATTTTTTCTTGCCATGTTCATAGGCTATGTGGTAGAATACTTTTTGCGTCAAAACGCAGTTTTACGAAATTAAGGAGGATATCATGTCTAAAAAATGCGCTATCTGCGGCAAAACTCAGGCGTCGGGCAACAATGTTTCCCACTCGAACCGCCATACCCGCAGAAAGTGGAATGTGAATATACAGACTGTCCGCACGAAGGTGGACGGAGCGCCCAAGAAATTGAATGTATGCACCCGCTGCCTGCGTTCCGGCAAGGTTTCACGCGCTCAGTAGTTCGAATCCATGATAATAAACATATCAGGAGCTGTCTCAAACGAATGAGGCGGCTTTTTATTTATCGAAAAAATTCAATTTAATTTTTCCTGCATGGCTTTATTTTATTTTTGCAAGTGGCCAATCAAAATGTATCCGTGACAGAGAATTTCGTAATTTTGCTATTTATTTTCGGTTATGAGTGCATTTTTCATAAAATCAAGCCATTTTTTTACTAATACAGTGATGTTTGCGACATTTTCCACTCACAACCGCAATATTTTAGCATTATCTCAGTTTTTTCTGTCAAAGGCCAGTCAGAAAGTGCCCATCAAATTAATGTATCCGGGGATGGCTTTATTATTAAGAGGCAGTCTTTAGCTGTCCTTACTTGCCGTTTTTATTAATGGTTTTTATTGCGGGAGCTTATCGGGACTGACTATATGTTAAAATACAGCTATGTTTTACGAAGAAACGACCAAACTCGGCAGGATCAGTTATGATATTAGCCTGCTCAGCAGTATTGTCAGCCATGCGGCAAGCTTTGCGTCGCCCGGGCATGCTTTTCCGTCGGACGGAAAAGGAAGGCTGATAAAACAACAAAAGAATGAAACGTCATTAAAGTATAATGATGATTTTCTAGAAGCCGAGTTGAACGATAATAAGCTTGATATAAGATGCCATGTTGTCTTACGCTTCGGAGCAGGCCTGAATAAAACATTGGAGCTTCTCGACAGGGAGATCAGGAGACAGGTAACCGAGACAGCCGGAAACGAAGTCGGAGAACTAATGATAATCGTAAAAGGGGTGCTGTCCAAAAATCTGGCCCGCAGAAACCTTCTTTATCACAGCCATGCCGACGGTACTCACGAAATATACTGGGATTACATCTGATGGATTCTCGTTTAAAAGCTCTTGGCTCCGATACTCCCGTAACATGTCTTCCCGGATTGGGGCCAAAAAAGAAGGAAAAACTTTCCGGTCTTGGTATCGATACGATACAGGATCTGCTATATTCCTGGCCGCGTAATTGGGAGGACAGACGGAACAGAGTCGACATCGCCGGACTCCGGGACGGTGTGCCGGCCGGCTTTGAAGCAGTTGTAAGCCGCATAACAAGAGTGCCCAAGTATTATGCCGCCGGAAAACAGAGTCCGTTTACATTTATCGTAAGCGATGATAGCGCAGAGGTCGAAATAGTCTTTTTTAATGCGCGCTGGACAACCAGGTTGATAGAAACGGGACGAAAATATATTTTTTTCGGAACGCCTTTAAATAAATCGGGTCGTCTGCAACTCATCCATCCCGAATTCCAAAAAGCCGAGGATGAGGAAGTTTTTGCCTCCCATCCTATACTTCCTGTATACCCGCTAAAAAAAGGGCTCAACCAAAAGGATCTTAGGCTCTGGCATGAACTTGCGCTTTCTGTTTCAGAAGATGTCGACGAGCCTTTACCGCATTCCATTGTAGAAAAAGAAAATCTTTGCGGGCTCGATATAGCCTTACGGAATATTCATTTTCCGGCAAGCAGGGAAGAATTATCGGAAGCAAAGTACCGGCTTGTTTTTGAGGAGCTTTTTTTACTTCAGTGCGGGCTTATGCGTTTGAAACTTGTCGTTTCGGATGAAAAATCAGGGATCTGCTTTAAAGAAGTGAGGAGCAGCGCGACATTTGAGCAATATCTGCCCTTTGATTTTACCGCGGCACAAAAACGCACGATTATGGATATATATCAGGATATGGAATCAAAAAAAACGATGAACAGATTAGTGCAGGGCGATGTCGGTTCCGGTAAGACCGCGGTTGCGGCGGCAGCCGTCTTTAAAGCGGTCAAAAACGGATATCAGGCGGTGATGATGGCACCTACGGAGATCCTCGCGAAGCAGCACTATGCCGATTTATCACCGCTTTTTCAAGATAACGGTATATGCAGTGTGGCTCTGTTTACGTCCGGTATGAAAACAAAAGACCGCAGGGAAGCAATACAAGGTCTGACGGACGGCAGTATATCATTTGCCATCGGAACCCACGCTCTTTTGCAGCCGGACATAGTATTTAACAGGCTCGGTCTTGTGATCACAGATGAACAGCATCGTTTCGGAGTCGATCAAAGGATCAATCTGGCCAAAAAAAACGCCGGAGATTTCCGCCCTGACATCCTCGTGATGACCGCGACCCCGATCCCGAGAAGCCTGGCTTTTGTCCTATACGGTGATCTTGACGTGTCTCTGATCGACGAGCTTCCTCCGGGAAGGAAGAGAATTTTAACAAAGGCGGTCGCGGACAACAAGCGGAGAGATGTCTACGCTTACGCTAAAGAGGAAGTGGAAAAAGGAAGGCAGATCTATGTGGTCGCTCCTCTGATAGAAGATACGGACAGTGAAGTGATGGAAGGCGTGCGCTCAGCGGAGACCCTTTATGATGAACTAAAACCCCGCTTTGCCCATTACAGGACAGAATTGTTGCACGGAAACATGAAACAGGATGAAAAAGACCGGATCATGAATGATTTTGTGGACGGAAATGTGGATGTGCTTATTTCGACTGTTGTAATAGAGGTTGGAGTAAATGTCCCGAATGCAAGTATGATGATCATCGAAAGTGCCGAACGTTTCGGGCTTGCGCAGCTCCATCAGCTTAGAGGAAGAGTAGGCAGAGGCGCTGAGCAGTCGTACTGCGTGCTTGTTTCCGCATCCGACTCTGAAGATGCAAAAAAAAGAATAGAAGCAATGGTAACTACCGATGACGGTTTTATTATCGCGGAGCAGGATCTGTCGATGCGCGGGCCGGGTGAGATTTTCGGGACCCGACAGCACGGCATTCCGTCGCTCAGGATCGCAGATCTTGCTAAGCACCTTCGTATCGCAGAAAAAGCAAGAAATGCGGCTCGGTCAGTGATCGATAATGATCCAATGCTAAAATCCGCTGAAAATTCAAGATTAAAAAATCGTATTGATGACCTGTTCAGCGAATTGAATGAGGTAGGTCTTTGATGAGGGTTATCGTATGAGGGTGATTGCAGGAGAATATAAGGGCAGAAAGCTTACTTCGCCCGAAGGATATCATCTCAGGCCGACCCCTGAGAAAGTAAGGGAAGCTCTTTTCAGCATTCTGGCATCAGAGATAAATGGTTCCCGCTGCATGGATCTGTTTGCCGGAAGCGGCTCTCTCGGAATAGAAGCCTTATCCCGCGGAGCTGAGTTCTGTTATTTTTCGGATTCA
>Ga0123353_10019537_pt1 | contig 10074 bp, 11 predicted proteins | sample TergutLab28metaG_3_FD_92763 | JGI IMG/M metagenome (GOLD analysis project Ga0123353, IMG submission 92763) | Labiotermes labralis P3 segment gut microbial communities from Petit-Saut dam, French Guiana - Lab288 P3 | ecosystem: Host-associated > Arthropoda: Insects > Digestive system > Gut ...
GTTTTTTGTTATATTTCAATACAATCTTTATATAATGCACATTCTATAACACTAACGTATATGGACTAGAAAAAAAGACACGTTTGTAAACTCAACGTTACTGGCATGTCCTTACAATATTATTATTTTTCCTTTTTTTATTTCTTTGTATAGACTAATATAGGTTTCCTAGCAGCTTGCACTTCATCTATCCTGGTGACTGGTGTTTTATAAGGATGATCATTGATTTTTGGATCATTTAAAAGCTCTTCCATAAACTTAACGAAGTCATCAAGGGTTTCCTTGCTCTCTGTCTCTGTAGGCTCTACCATCAGTGCTTCTTTGACAATTAATGGGAAATACATTGTTGGTGGATGAATGCCAAAATCAATCAGCCCTTTAGCAATGTCAAAGGCACTGATAGCCTTTTCTTCTTTGACTTTTTCCATACTAATGACAAATTCATGCATACAACCTTGGTCAATGTACGGTATTACAAAACTATCACTTAATTTATGCATTAAATAATTAGCATTTAACACAGCATTTTTACTAGCCTTTAATAAACCTTCTCTGCCCAGCATTTTGATATAAATCAATGCTCTAACTAGTACTAAGAAATTGCCATAAAAAGCTTTTATTATTCCTACGGAATCTTTTGTGCTTTCCGGCAAAAAATCATGTAGTTTTGCCACACAACCCAAAGGTCCACTACCTGGCCCACCAGCACCATGAGGTGTACCAAAAGTTTTATGTAAATTTAAATGAACAATATCAAAACCCATTTTTCTTGGTGTAGTAATTCCCATAATAGCATTTAAATTAGCTCCATCATAGTATAGTAAGCCACCAGCCTTATGCACAATTTCTGCGATCTGGGCAATATCTTTCTCAAATAAGCCCAAAGTATTAGGATTTGTTAGCATCAAACAGGCGGTAGTATCATCTACTGCTAATTTTAAAGCTTCAATGTCTATTGTGCCATTGATATTTGATGGTATATTTTTTATCTGATAATCACACATATTAGCGCTAGCAGGATTAGTACCATGAGCGCTATCAGGCACAAGTACAACATTTCTTTTATCATCCTTGTTTGTTTGATGATATTTTCTTACCAGTAAAAGTCCTAAAAACTCGCCATGAGCTCCAGCTGCTGGAGTTAAAGTGAAGTTATCCATGCCGGTAATAGCACATAGATTGTCTCTCAGTTTTTCAATGATTTTTTGACAGCCTTTGGTGGTGTTTTCTGGCTGTAAAGGATGAATATCTGTAAAACCTGTTGCACTGATAATACTATCAGCTATTTTGGGATTGTACTTCATTGTACAAGATCCTAAAGGATAAAAGCCATCATCAACTCCATAAGCTTTCTTGGAAAGCTTAGTGTAGTGTCTTACCACTTCCACTTCTGCTACTTCTGGCAATAGTAGTTCTTGTTGGCGCAGTTGTGGTATATCTAAAGGATACTGTAATGTGCAAACTGGTAAAACAAAATTACTGGTGTTTGCTTTGCTTTTTTCAAATATTAGGAGGGTATCCATATTAGTCTAACTCCTTTAAAAGCTCACAAACTTTTGCAATTTCTTCTTCACTATTACATTCTGTTGCACACCATAGTATTTCATTATCACTAAGTTTTAATCCTGGTAAGATATCATTTTCTAGCAGTTTTTCTATTATCTTGTCACTTTCTATTGTGCTTTTAGTCACAAACTCATGGAAATATGTCTGCTTGTAAGCAAGTTGTATAAAGGTAAGTTCATTTAATTTATCAGCTAATAGATGGGTTTTTTGATAACTCTGTCTAGCTACCTCTTTTAGCCCTTTAGGTCCAACAGTAGCCAGATATATAGCACAACGCAAGGCACAGTTTGCCTGGTTGGAACAGATACTGCTACTTGCTCTTTCTCTTTTTATATGTTGCTCACGTGCTTGTAAAGTCAGGACATAAGCAGTTTTATTTTCCTTATCAACCGTCTGTCCTACTATCCTTCCGGGTAAACGGCGCATGTAAGCTGTAGTACAACTCATAAAGCCTAGATAAGGCCCTCCATAAGCCAAATTCATACCAAATGGCTGTGCATCACCGACACAAATATCGGCTTCTAACTCTTTAGCATTGGCGCTAAGGGCAAAGCTTAAAGGGTTTGCACATAGTACAAAAGTTGCTTTTTTATCATGTGTTTGTTTAGCTACATCTAAACAATCTTCAAAAACACCATAGTAATTTGGTGATTGTACCAACACTCCCATTACTTCATCATTTAAAAGTTTATCCAGTTTGTCACTATCCAGTTTTCCATCTTTTTGTGGTATTTCAATAATCTCTACTTCATTAAATTGAAAATAGGTCTTTATAGTTTTTAAGTACCAAGGATTGATAGTGGATGCTACTAACATTTTGCTTTTGTTTTTCTCTTTACACATATTAACAGCTTCAGCACAGGCAGTCGCTCCATCATAGACACTAGCATTACTGACATCAAGTCCAGTAAGCTGACAAATCATAGTTTGATACTCAAATATCGATTGCAAAATACCCTGGCTTAACTCAGCCTGATAAGGAGTATAAGCAGTTAAAAACTCTTCTCTATTTGCCAAAGAATCAACCACTGCTGGTATAAAGTGTTTATAACTACCTGCTCCTAAAAAACAAGTATCATAGACTTTATTTTTGTGAGCTAGCCTTAACATTTCAGTTTTTACACTTAATTCACTTTTACCTGACTCAATAGCTAAGCTATCTACTAATAACTCCCAAGGTATAGCTGAAAACAAGCTTTCCCAGCTTTGATTAATTTCTTTTAACATTTCATTTTGTACAGCTTCGCTGTTTACAAGATAATCTGCCATATTAACCTACTAAAGCTAAATAGTCTTCTTCATCTAATAGTTCAGTATACTCACTAACTTCTCCAACTTTAACCAACCAGATGTTTTTAGCATCTTGATTAATCTTTTCTGGGTAATCTAAAAGAACATCGTTGATTGCACTTATTACTCCATTAACCGGAGCATAAATCTCACTGACAGCCTTAACAGACTCCACTTCCGCAAAAGCTGCACCTATTGTTAGTGCCTGTCCTACTTCAGGTAAACTAATAAAAACAATATCTCCGAGCTCTTTTTGGGCGTAATCAGTTAAGCCAATTAACACTTCCTTGTTTTCTAGAGTTTCTACCCATTCATGGGTCTTGGCATATTTTTTCATTTTGCCTTCCTTTCATAAAATGGTAGCTGTACTTTTACAGCCTGTACTTTATTACCACGTATTTCTACTAAAAAATCCTCATTATGGCTATAGTCTTTTAAAATCAGTGCACAAGCTAAGGCTTCATTGAAAGTAGGACTTAAAGTGCCACTAGTAATATGGCCAACTTTTACACCCCCATAAAATACTGGGTAATTCGGCCTTGCGATTCCTCTTTCGGTTATTTTTAGTCCAATTAAAGTGCGTTTTCTCACTAATTGAAACATAGCTTCTCTACCAATGAAATCTTTGTTCCAATCAATCGCAAACTGTAATCCTGCTTCTTCAGGAGTGATTGTTTCATCAATTTCATGTCCATATAATGGTAGACCAGCTTCAAAGCGTAAAGTGTCACGACAACCTAAACCACATGGTTGCACATTTTTATCTATTAGCTTTTGCCACATATCAATTATAGCAGTAGTAGGCCCATATATTTCATAACCTTGTTCACCAGTATAACCAGTTTGTGATATCAATAAATCATTGGTTTTAATAAACGAAAAATACTTCTCTGGTAACTCACATAACTTATTGAGTGCTAAAGTACTATTAGGACCTTGAACTGCCAGTTGGCAATACTTATCACTAACATCAATAATTTCAGTGTCCTTTGCTAGTTTCTTTAGCCATTTATAGTCCTTATCTTTGTTAGCCGCATTAACTACCAAAAAATACTCTTTCTTAGAAATACAATACACTAACAAATCATCAACACAACCACCAGCTTCATTACACATTATGGTATAACGTACTCTACCAGGTTGCAATTTAGTTATATTGTTTGTTAAAACACTTTCTAAAAACGTTGTGGCATTTTCTCCTTTTACCAGTATTTCTCCCATGTGACTGACATCAAACATGCCAACATCATTGCGCACACAGTTGTGTTCTGCTATAATTCCTGAAGCATAGTTTACTGGCAAATTCCAGCCAGCATACTCAACCATCCTACCATTTTGTTCTAAGTGTTTTTCATATAAAGCTGTTTTCTTTATCATAAATTACCTTCTATATTAAAGACGCATCTTGAAAAATAATGCGTCTCAATCTGCTTACCTGAAAATTTCTTTTAATGGTTACCCACTTCTGTTTGAAACTTTCATACAAGTATATATAAATTCTATTAGATAATCATTTATAAATCAACTTACAGTTTTCTACGATTGTGTAAAATGAATGCGGAATAAAAAAAGTGCAATAAATCCTTTATACTTAATTTAGAGAATAAAAAACGGACCTACTAAACAATTTGTTATAAACAATCGCTTCAATATCAGCAGATGTTTTCTCAATGCTACAAGTTAAAAAATCAACTTCAGTCGGTTTGTCTATGTAACTTGAAATTGTTGTTTTGCCACTTCTATTTACATCATAAAAAACTAATTTTTTAGGTACTATTGCATCATCATTGCCATTGAATATTGCTACATTTGAGAATTTAATTTTTGTAATCATAGATTTGCATCAAACTCCTCTCTATAATTTGTCTTTCGTTAAGTAAAAAACTGCATACAATCGAATGGTCTTAATTCTATTTGCAAGCCCAAAGTTACTTGCTGTTATTTTAATTGCAGAAATCGGATTATATTCTTTAATATAATTTGCGAGACTTCTTACCTTACCTTTTTTCGACTTAACTTCTACAAGCATTGTTTCACCTTTTTCTTTTTGTAGAATAAAATCAACCTCAGATTCATATTCGTTTTTCCAATAATGCATATCTAAATAATTATGTTTAGACATGATACTATATAGTTTCGGTTAACATTTCTATCATTGTTTCGTTCATTGCCTTCTTAGAATATTTATAAATAGAATCTAGCTCACTTAAAATAATATCATACAAACTTGTTTGATTATCCCAATTCTCATACTGTTTCCTTGACTGATAAGCATTTGAAGATATGTTTTTAAATATTCTTTGGTTATGTCGTTTTTATTAGCTATATCATAGGCAAGCCAATGTTCTACCCGAGTATATCCAAATATGTCTGTCTTGCCATTTTTCAGCTACCATATCTCCACTCCATTTTGCTGCATATGAAAGAGAATTAATTGCTTTTCTTTGTTTTGTTGTTAATTTTTCCCCAGTGTTCTACTGCATCCGATCTTGTCATCATAGCCATTTTTCATCACTCCTATCTATACTACAACTAAATTTATCGTTAATCTCTTTTTCTAACTTAGCAATTGTTTCCATCATTTCATTAAAGTCAGGATAATCACCAAAGAACATATTAGTCATTTTTACATAATCTTTTTCTAGATCCTTTAAGCGATATGTTGGTGGTATTAATTTTATTTTTCCCTCAGCAGCATCTTCATATTTTGCCCATCCTCTTGTATAGAATTTTTCTTTAAATTTCACTACTTCTTTTAATAAGTCAAAATCACTTAAAGCATTATCTCTATGCTCTGATTTTGCCAAACAATACATATCATAATAATGTCTTGCATACCTTATTGGCATTTCTTTTTCTTTGGGTCTATTGGCTTCGTGGTGTAAAATAGTTGCTTTCTCCCAAAAAGTCCTTTCAATAGAAGTTGTAATAATGTTTGTAGATCTATCACTAACAATGTTAGGGTAGCATTCAAAAATATATGGAGTTATATCCTTGTTAACTGTTGGTGTCCAAGCAGCTAATGCTCCAATTTCTAATCTAATAACTGGTAGTATTGTTTCTATTTCAAAAAACTTTGGGTAATAAATATCAATCATTTGTGGTTCTTTTTCGTTTAGTTTTATTTTTATTTTTTTACAAATCAATTTTTCTAAATCTTTTTTTAATATCGATGTGAATTCTTCTTTCAAAAATTTCGCTGTTCTTTCATTTATTGCATTGTTAAATATAAATTGTTTGTTATTCGATCTTTCTTGCCATGGTTCATTCTCGGAATATCCCAAAGCTTTCCAATTGAATATTAAATCAACATCCTCAGAAAATCTTTTAATTACATTAAAGCATTTAGACAAACTTGTCCCACCTTTGAAAACAAAATATTCCTTATATTTATTTTGATGGAAAAGATAACCTAACACTAAACAAATCCAATAGTCTTTTTCAATAACGGCTTCATGAATATCGAGTTGGGCTGCTGCATTTAAAAACACAGTTCTTCTTTCTTCTTCTGGAAGTTCTAAAAATTTATTTATCTTAATTCCCTCCTACTATCTTTTTTACAACATCATATATCCAAGCCCAGCTTGATTTACTCTCTTCTAATAATAATTCCAATTCCTTTTCAGTTAAAGCCGCTCTTATTTTTTCTATTGTTATTTCATCAACTTTACCCTTTCCAAATTCCTTAATTGCTTGAATTACTAATGCTGTTTTATAACTCATACCCGATATTTCACGGTTATTCTTTTTCTTAAATTCTACATATATATTGCCTATCTTAACTTTCTTGTAGATTCCATCACTTATATAACTCCATTTAGCTGGTACCTGTTGGGATAATCCTAAAAGGTTTAGTGCTGCAACTCCAGATGGTGCTATATTCCAATTATATTTTCTTGCCATTGCCATCGCAAAATGATGTGGTGATACTACCTCATATTCTTTTATTATTTCGCTATACCTTGGTCGATAATAAAAACCTGAGACAATCTTTTTTATAATACCTTTATCAGCCATTCTATTTAGCGTAACTCTAACAACTTCGCTATTAGTAATTTCTAGGAAATCTTTGGAACTAAATACCATAATGTCAGAATTTTTATTTAAAAATTCCAATATATTTTTTTCAATTGTCTTTTCCATTACGCATCCCTCTATTGTTACGTTAATTATACAATAAACGTAACATATAAGCCAATATTTTTTCTACAAATATGTTAACAGAATTATATCGCCATCACAGTTAACACCAAAAGTAACCAACTATATAGAATTGATAGAAACTGTAGGAAAAGCAAGTCATAATATCGTATTGAACATTTTACGAAAATGTATAGAGAAAATGGATTGTGAATATCTACATTCGCCCAGTAGAAAACAACTCTATGATTAAAGTAGGACAAATAATAGGTGATAGAATAAGTGGACCATTCAATACTAATCCTAATAGAGATACTGCAATATGCAGAAAAACAATATTCAATATTCTTAATGAATTCAAATCAATAAGTGCTCCTATAGTACAAGCAAAAACTACCCCAAAGATATTGTACATAATGGCTGATAGAGCCAATTGGATAAAACATGGTAAATTTAAATTAAGACAACATGGCACTAAAGTGTCATTCGCTATTGATAAGTTTCACTTTCATCAAGCAATTAATGAAATAAGTAATGATCCAGACATTTACTCTATACTTACTCAATACAGCTATCACAATTTAAGAAAAGATTTCATCAAAGTGGTAGATAGTATCATTGATGGTAATTCAAAAATTCGTGATATAATAAGCCACACTCGATAATAATAAGAGCTAGAGCATATATATTCTTTATCAGGAATTATTAGAAATAGTAGTGTTTAATTCTTGGAAAGTAAACTGGCACGATAAAGGTATTAAAACCGTTACAGACATTTTTTTGACTGCAAATGTTAAAAAAAGTGACTTTTATAAAATATATAATATCACATACCATATTATAAACTACGAAATAATGTGAAATGTTACATATTTTCGTAATTTTTGATTGATTAAATAATTTAGTGATGTTATATTTTAAATACGAAAATGTGTGAATGATCACAATTTTTCCTAAAAGAGGATTGTATAGATGAAAAACATAAATAGAGAAGTATATTTAAATAAATTGATCGAAAGTAAAGAAAATCCTATGATAAAAGTAATTACTGGGATTAGAAGATGTGGAAAATCATATTTATTATTTGTCTTATACTATAATTATCTATTATCTATTGGTGTTAAAAAAGATAAAATTATCAAGTTTTCATTAGATCTAGATGAGAATGAACATTTAAGAGATCCTAAGATTTTAGGTGCTCATATAAGAGAACAAATAAAAGGTAGAGATATCTATTATGTTTTTTTAGATGAAATCCAATATGTTGAGCATTTTGAACCATTACTAAATGGAATAAATAATATTAAAAATGTTGATTTATATGTTACTGGCAGTAATTCAAAATTCTTATCTACCGATATATTAACTGAATTTAGAGGTAGAGGAGATGAAATTAGAGTATATCCTTTAAATTTTAGTGAATTTCTATCTGCACATTCAGGAACTAAAGAGGATGCTTGGCTTGAATATTTCACATATGGAGGATTACCGACTATTTTATCATTAAAAACTGATGAACAAAAGAGCAATTATCTAAGTGCTCAGTTTGAAAAAACTTATATCTCTGACATAATAGAAAGAAATACTCTTCGAAAAGATAATGTCTTAGAATCGCTTATCAATATACTTGCTTCTTCAGTAGGATCATTAACTAATCCGACTAGAATAGCAAATTCTTTTGCATCTAGTGGAATAAAAAATGTTTCTGATAAAACAATAAGTACTTATATTAATTATTTAATGGAAGCATTTATGATTAGCAAAGCAGAAAGATATGATATAAAAGGTAAAAAATATATCTCAACACCATCAAAATATTATTTTTCTGATATAGGACTTAGAAATGCTAGATTGAATTTCAGACAGCAAGAGGAGAATCATATAATGGAAAATATTATTTATAACGAATTATTAGTTAGAGGATATAATGTTGATGTTGGAATAGTAGAGCATATGACTACTGATACAGGAGGTAAAAAGACTAGAAAACAATTGGAAGTGGATTTTGTTTGTAATCAAGGAAGTAAAAGATATTATATTCAATCAGCATTTTCTATTCCTGATTCTAAAAAAATGGAACAGGAACAAAATTCCTTAGTAAAGATAAATGATTCATTTAAAAAGATTATTGTAGTTAAAGATACTATAAAATTATGGAGAAATGAACAAGGAATAGTCATTATGGGCTTACAAGAATTTTTGTTAAATAAAAATAGTTTAGATCTTTAAGAGGATGTGATTTTAATGATGACAACAGAAGTAATTGATTCTCCTTCTTTCAAGTTGAAATGGATTGGTGATATACTTGCTTTTGGAGTTAAGGTAAATATCTTTAAAAATACAAAAGTAGAACATAAGCATATCCACGATATAGCTAATGTTAAAAAACGAAAGTTGATTTAGAAACTGCTTTTTTAAATGCTTGCTGGTAAAAAAGATAGTATAAAAATTGGACTAATCAAAGAAATTTATATGATTTTATTTAAAGTAAATTTGATTCTATCTATGAATATCCTAATAAGGTAATGAAAGAAAATTAAAAAGGAGCAAAGCATTTTTTAACAGCTGATATTCATTTTGGACATACAAACATTATATAGTATTGCAAATAACCATTTTGTGAAATTTGGATAGGCCCATTTTTTAAGACCACTTTTATAAGTGGTATTACCTCAACCCCAATTGACGATAGGAAATTGGAGTTAGGTAGTTTAATGACCCATGTATTCTGTGGTTATTATACCAGTTTACATAGTCAAATAACTCCATTTCTAATTCTTCTAAGCTGCTAAATATTCTTCCATCTACAAACTCTACCTTGATTATGCTAAATCCAGACTCTGCCACCGCATTATCATATAGGCAGCCTTTCTCACTTAATGATCTATCAATTGTAAAGGTTCCTAATAGTGAATATATTTCATTCTAAATCAATTAATTATTCATAAAAACTTCGTTGTTGAAACTCATTCTTTTTGTATTGATTTATTCCAATTATAATTGCTTTTAAAATTTCTTAGTTCTTCTTGATAATTCCATATATCAAATATCTCCTGTATGACATATGTATTATCTGGA
>Ga0123353_10019538_pt1 | contig 10074 bp, 8 predicted proteins | sample TergutLab28metaG_3_FD_92763 | JGI IMG/M metagenome (GOLD analysis project Ga0123353, IMG submission 92763) | Labiotermes labralis P3 segment gut microbial communities from Petit-Saut dam, French Guiana - Lab288 P3 | ecosystem: Host-associated > Arthropoda: Insects > Digestive system > Gut ...
AACTTATATATGAGTCTATTCCATGAAGAATACAAGCTGTATTAGAGGCAAATGGTGGCCCAACTCCATATTAATATAGAAATGTATATCTTTCACAACCGTTTCCATGATTTTGTCCAGCCCCTGTACATTCATATACAGTATATATACATTTATATACAATACATTTATTTCTCATACTAATCAAAATATAGGAGACTCACGTTCCTAGTCTTTGGTACGGTTCATTCCTATAAGACTGGGGTAAGTCTTGCTGCACAGACACTTTAGTTCTTGGCTGAGCACTTTCTGTAATTCTATTAGCATTATCACGAATTGTACGTACACTATTATGAGCAAATCTAAAATTATGGCATATGTAAAAAATTCATTCACCTTTTTCAAGTCTTCTTATTAAGTCTAATTTCTTATTAGTACTGATTTTCTTTAGCCAACTTTTCACTTGGATTGCACTTGGTCATACAGATTTACATTTCTCACTTATTTAGGTAGCAAAAACCAATGCTGTAGAAGGGGGAACTACATGAGCCATGTGCTTATTTTATCAACGGAATCAATCCATACGCATGACTGATGGCGTGAGTGATGTCACTTACTGCTAGTCTCCAACACAAGACAAGTGCAGCCATGAATCGTGTATACCAAATTGCATTAAAAAGAAAATTAATTCATAAACACTAACAGTGGTGTAAATTTTCAAGTCACATTAACCCTTTATCACCGAAACTTCTAAAGACGTCGTGCAGTGAGCCCTTTAATAGCCAAACAACTTATAAAGATGTCGCAAACAGTGTGTCAAAGGAGAAGAAGGAGAATGAGGAGGAAGAGGAGGAGAATGACGAGAAGGAGGAGAACAACAAAATCAAGAGCAGCAAGCCTCAGCAGAAGTAGCCATAACAAACACTGGCCAGTGAAATCAACCCAACTGCTCTGCCATCAGTGTTCTTCTCGCGGCCAAAGAAAGGGCACAGTGTATAAGTGTGCCAGATGTGACATAGGCCTGTGTGAGGTGCCTTGTTTCACGGAATATCACACAAAAGTAAATTTGTAATATATCACCCTCTTTGTGAATACTGTGTGTCATGACAAAACATTGATCCAAGGTGCCACAGACCTTCTGCAGCAGCCACAGTTATCTGAGTAATGAACTATTTACACCATATTTTATATAATGCATGTGATTCACAGGCCTAAATTTACTATAAAAATAGGTGAACATTTTTTCCCGAATTAACCAATTCATAAGCAGAGTGCAAAATTTTATTTCATTAAAGTTGAAGGAAAAGTCTATGAGCTATGCTTTTTTTCTAAGAGTAAGCAATAAAATTTAAAATCCCCAGTAAAATATCCTGGCAGGCAGAATTAATTCCGGCATCAAAGGGTTAAGCTGAAATCTCGCAAAAAAGAAATTGCATAAAACAAGAACTGCCTGCATACAAATTTTGTGCGCAAAAATTTGGAATTATTGAAATTCAAGTATAAAAAAGCTGCAGGTACAATGTGCTCCATCACAGGAGAGTGCACGTAAGAGTGCCGCAACATGTGTGAAAGGAAGTGTAACAGATAGACAGAGGTGGAATAGCGACGTTACTACTAGCGACTGTTAAAATTTCAGAATACTGAATGCTTCAATCAATTGAAATCAAAGTTGAATTAATGTTATCATTACATTTTTCACTAACTGCATAAAACATGTTGTTGAACATTGTCAAGTCAAAAAGGGGCCTAAAAAACAGCCAATCTCCCTAGCTTAAGAGCTGAATGTAATAAGCAAAGTGGATGGCATTCTAAATGACTCTCACTCCCAAACTGGTGAAGAACAAGGCATTCCCGGGAGTAAGTATATTGTCAAAATGCTTGGATGGTAGGATGCAGGTGAAAATGGGTGCAAACTGCTGCAAAATACACAAATTCTGCATAAGTATTTAATGAGTTCTAAAAAAAATATATATATAACATTGCGATCCTACACTTTTAAGAGATTTTCTTGCTTAATGAGTTTGATTTCTATTTTTGGAATTTTTATAAACATTTCAACCTTTAAAATTTTTTAAAAAGACCAACAAATGCACTTACATATATGAATGTAACTTTATTACACAGTGATCACCGACATGTTTCGGCAACTCACCACCCTGAAGATGGTCACATGAGTGGCCAAAACATGTCAGTGATTACTGTGCAATAAAATTACATTCACACACCCAAGTGCATTTGTTGGTCTCCTTAAAAAATTGTATATGTCAGATTAATGTGAAAAACATGTAACATATAAAACATCTTGAAGACCATTTCACTCTATCTAAATCATATCCTAGAACCACTATATCCATTGCCATTAGAAGCTTAAATCTCATTCAACAAAATTTCCTGTTAGTAAGTTACTCATGGACACATCTATACAAGGATTTTGCACAGTCTTTTCATACAAAACACCTCTAATTTCTCAGGTCATAAACCATAACCTTCCAAACACAAAGCTTACTTGCAAAATACGATACTGCACTGAATCTCCTTCCAGCAAATAGATGTCACCTGGATCAATAATGAGGTTAGCTACCACCATCAGCTGCATCTCAATGGCAGGAACATGATGGTACTCAGCATGGGGTAGTCGAACAGACACCTTTAAAAAAAAAAGAAAAAAGAAAAGAAAAGAAAAGAAAAGAAAAAAAAACAACAACAGCATTCATCAAAGTTAATGCATGCTGATTAAAATTTTGTATGCAATTCCTATCTCTATCATATATGCTCTATGTCCTGCTCTTCTCATCTTCTTGATTTGACTGCAAAATAAAAAGTTCTGAGAAGCAGACGTCATGAGATTCCTCAGATTTTATTGTCTCTATCCCCCTTCTTAAGTCCAAATATTTTCCTCAGCTGGGAATACTGAACTGCTTGGAAAACAATTTTCCTAACTGCCACTTTGTCATAAACCCACATGGACCACTCAGCAGCAAGAAGCCTGGCCATGACACAACTTGTACGGCAAGGTGCACCAATGACCTCAGCAGCACCTGTCTTCATGGTGAGAAGCAGACAAATGTGTAAAGCAGGGTGTGCCACTGACCTTAGCAGTACCAGTCTTGACTCCCTCCAACAGCGCAATGTGGCCATGCTTCCCAATGCTGTCAAATGCTTGCACGGATGGTGGGGTCTCATATGGAGAATCCCTGAATGTAATGAGCTGGAGAACATTAGAGCCATTGCTGATGCTGTTCTCCTGATGGGAGTTCCAATTACTGAGACTCCACTGAAACTCAACTCCTTCAAGGGTTGAAAACTCGTTACCTGAAAGCATGCATGAACACAACTAAGAAATAACTAACCAGCCAACTCTAAGCAGCAGGGTTCTCCTTGACAAGCTTGGATACTCAAATTATTTCTCACATTACACTGAACCAAAATATCATCCATGTGTTCACATAAGTCTTGACAATGATATCTGACCTCAACCTAATGAGTCCAGTTCACACCATCCTGTCTATATCTAGGTTTTACAAGTGATCTCTTTGTTTCAGATTTTCTGACCAAATCTAACTATCACGTCTTATATCTCTCACGAATGCCACACCTCTCTTATCATCCTTCACTTCTGCTTCAAACTCAAATTCAAATTTATCCACTGAGTTCCATTTGTATTTTTGGACATAACTGGGTTTTCGCTAGTACACACCCATTATTTTTACTAGTAATGGCTAAAATTTACCTAACCTAATTACCATATTCTGTCAGGTGTTAATTTCATCTAAGTTTTTATATATATATTTACAATCCTCTCTCATTTCCTTCAGACCTTGCACCATTTTTGTCACTTCATTGTCACACTTGCCTTTTACTGTGTATAAATAGTTTACCTAATTTTTTTAGTTTTATAATCTTATTACATTACAGCTGATTATTTTCTTGTACGTTATTTCTTAACTTATGTACAGAGTGATTCATAGAGAACACCCATGTAGTTGATGCCTGTAATTTCATTAACGTGCAGTCGGAATGAAATGACACTAACGTGACATACATGTGAATCCGTGGTGAATTAGATGACATCACATCATGTGTTGAAAATGGCCACTGCCCTCCACTAGACACATCTGAACACAACACAGCATGTTATCTGCCATTCAGCACAGAACATCATTCTCAATGTTGCGGATCTTCAGGTGGATAGTCTTTCACGTCGTCTATGGCACATGGTTTATTCCTACACACTCTCTCCTTCAGACAGCCCAAAAGGGAAGTCTGGAGATGTCAGGTCTCCCAGGTTCTTGTTTCATGGTCCAGTATGAGACTAAAGACTTCTTTTCTTTCATTTTTTCTCTGTTTGACCGCCTTTTAATATCGTTACACCTAGTATTATTTATCTGACACATATTTTTTAAATCCTTCCCATGTCTAACCAAAGGTACTCTGGTTAAAATTTGTATAATTTATCACTTAGGTTTCTTGTGCAACCATCGCATTTCAGGTTTTCTGCCTGCCACTCATAACTGCATTTCAATAATTCATCTTTTTCCATTGGCAAAGTCCTATATCAATATTTTACTACACTACACAGCATCCTGCCTTTCCTACCTTCTCTACCAAGTTCCCATTCTGCTGCTCCTTTTGCTGTGTTCCTTGGGCTTCCTATGATTCTATTACAAAATCTTCTGAAGTTAACTGATAATATCCAATCCCTTTTTCACACCCCATACGATATCCTCGACTCACAAATCATTGCATGCATATTTTCCAATAATTTTAGCTTTATACTGGGTACTCAGGGTCACTTATGGACTGGATTGGGCGGGCCCAGGATAGAGATAGGTGGCGGATGCTTGTGAGTGCAGTGATGAACCTTCGGGTTCCGTGAAATGCGGGGAATTTCTTGACTAGCTGCAAACCAGTTAGCTTCTGAAGAAGGACTCTGCACCATGGAGTAAGTAAGTACTCTCATTAAATATCTGTCAGCTGTTCTGACAGAATGTTTGCCTTTCAATTTTATACTTTCTTTTTGTCTCATCTCTTCTCCCAACTGTCTAGCTTTACCCCTAAAAAAATAAATAAATGCATACACTTCTAATACCACCAATCTTGGACCATACATACAATACCAACATTCTCTGCTTTTCTGTTTTCCTCCTTTTCTGTGTCTGTAGTTTTATTCATGTTGCACTGTAAATTCCATTTATTAGAATATTTCAACATCTGACCTATCCTGTTTTGTAAACCACTGATGCTAAATGACCCAACTGCAAAATCAGCAGCAAACAATTATGCAGGTATTTATTTACAACATATAACCAGCAAATGAACAGTAGACTTAATATTAAATTGTATGTAAAATTAAATTAATTCTTCTCGGCATTACATACTGCATTGTATTATGCTGAATCATGCAATTTATTGCAGGTTCATACTCTTAAAGGATAGCATCGCGAATATAACTGACTCTATGTAAGGCCATCACACATGATCAGTACATTATGATAGGATTGTAATTCAAGTAATCGCTTCAAGAACTGCACCATTCTACTTATTTTACTGAAAGTTCATTTTACTATTCCATTTTATATTACTGTAACACTATATTCAACATCAACTGTGTGTTAATAACTTGGTAACAATATTCTTTTAACACTTTTAAGTGGATGCACTAATGGACTGCATGATAACTGGCATGTAACTTTGGTATAACAGAAGAACTCCCTGAAGATGATGCACTGAGGCATCAAAACATGTAGGAGGTTTTTAGATACAATTAAGTATTGAATATACTGTGCATTTGTTGGTTATATATTGTGAACACAAACAAATTGCACAGTACACACAGTTTCAAAAATAATGCAGGTATAATTTCATTTCCCACTACTGGTGCATGTGCACTTTCTTCATTAATAATACAAATAATGCCTTCCATAAATGTATTAAAAAGGTATGGGCTAAGAATACAGCCTTGTTTCACTCCTTCTTTCATTGGTTCTGTTACTTCCTCATAGCTCCATTTCATAAAGAACATTATTTAATCATACATTTTCTTTATACCCCACAATGTTCTCACTGACCCCTTTCTTTCACATTTTGTACCATGGACATTCTCTGTTTATGGAATCAACAGAATTTTCTAAATCTACCAAGCACTGATAAAGACGTCTCTTTTTGTTATAAATACCTGTTTATTTTTTGATTACAAATATGTTACTTAAGTTTCTCCTTTTCTTACCAAATCCTGCTTGACACCTCAACAATATCATATTATTCAGTAACCAACCCCACTGTCTAATGGCCCAAATAATGGAAAAAAATGTTGTCACTACTGGTAGTAAAGGCACTCCTCCGTAATTATTAGGTTCTCTTTCTCTTTATTTTTATATACTGGGCACACTACGTTCATTTTTCATTCCTGTGGGTAAGTCATCCCTCTCACTGTTTTATTAAATATATCCTTCAAAATCTCTGTTCCTGACTAACGTTCACTAAACATTTCCCACATTTTTAAAAGTATGCCACCATAACCCAGATGGTTGTTTTTCATTTTCATTAAATTCTCTCTAACTTCTTGCACTGCAAAATCTAATTCCTCTAGATATTGGGTCCCATTATTTCTAGTTCTACCAGTAGGTTTTCTAGTATATTTTTTAAAACTTTTTTGAAACAAATAATGCAAGTTTCATGTTTTACCTCACAACTCACGTTTCTTTACATAACTATTTTTCCTAATGGCTTACTACAACTTCTCAGTGTCTTTCTGGTTGACTGCCTCATTTAGTTTTTGTTCTCCTTTATTTTGCTACACCCCTATTTTTACCTTCTAGTTATCTATCATATCCTACCATCCTCTCCCAGCATTTCATTCTACTACTGTCAACATTCCTTTTTTTTTTTTGGAAGCCTGTAGAAATTTTCTAATTTTCATTCTCCTCTAAATTGATCAATAAGTCAATATTTCTAGATGTGACCTTTTCTTTTGTATTACTTCAAGTTGGCTCCTGCCCTTTTTGCCACTAGCTTAAGAATCTCTTCCACTTTATCCAGTTCATTATCATGTATCATCATTTTTGTTTCTAAGAGATATAATTCACTACTGTCACCATCTACAAGGCCCATGAAATCATCCTTTTCATCTTCTCTCCATATATGTCTCTCCACAACCCTGGCTGTCTTTCTGCTTTGTATCTCATTTATATATTCCCATTCAATTTATAAAATATCTTCCCCTCTGTCATCTTTCCCACATTTACCAGTCAGTAAGTCTATTATAATTCTTTCAGAAAATTTTACTAGCTTTTAACCTAATTATTGACCACTTGGTCTTCACTCATGCATTTCTACTCTAATAGTTTTTATTTCTTCTGCCATCCATCATGTAAAAGCTGTCCCATATGTGTGTGTGTGTGGCAAGTTTATTTGCAAGTCACTGATCCTAGCATTCCAGTCACCCAGTATTACAAATTCAGTTTTCAAAAGTCTGCCTCTTACTTTCTTCACATCTTCTTCCTGCTCACTGAAAAAATCTTGACTGCAGCATTTGAAAGATCTTGGCAGGTTATACATAAATCCAATACACCCCTGTATTGGAAATCTAACATTTTGTTTCACTACTAACCACGTCACAGCTTTCACAACTGTTCAGATCTCAATAATATTTTCTTCAGTCCTCTCTTGGGTGTCTACAAACACTGCCAATCTATTTCCTTTCACAAAGCTCTTACATCCCTCATTTCTATACATCCCATCTCATGCCCAACTTTCCACCACTCTGAATATGTTATGTTCATCTAAACAAGTAATAAAATTCTATTTTACCTATCTTATGTTTTAGAACTTCAATGATCCAAAATTCTATCTTCAATAAGCTTGCCACTCCTACTTGAAGTTATGTGGATCCACTCTGTTTCTTCTTCCTTCATATGTGTCACTCACCTTGCTGAATCAGCTGCATAGGTCATTTTGCTGCCTAGGTTGTACTTGTATAATTGATAACAGTGAGAGTACTATTTCTGGATCACCCTGTATACTTTTTCTAGTAGTTTTGCTTGTGGTCTTCTTTCCCCTCTTCTCCTCGCGACTTTTGCTTGCTTTCTCTCCATCTACCTGCAACTCCATGTGTGCTGATTGTTCTGTATTTCTTTTCTTCAATGTTTCTCTCTATCTCATTGACTGGACTCTCCTTCGGTATCTACTCCATTTCTTTGCTGAATCGTTTCTTGTCTCGTGGCAGCTGATCTTGCACCTGTATACTTCACTGTTCCTGGCATTCAACACGATACTTTTTAAAAACTAATCCAAATTATAAATTTTTCCATTCACCATCAACTTGTCCTTTCTCATAAAAGATATATACCCTCTCCTTTTGGCATATTTCACATAAGCAATAAGTCTTTTTTTATTTTTCCTATTTCTGGGCTGAATGTTCATCCACACTGACATCATTATCTGCCAGTTGTTTTGGTATTTTGCAAAATTCTCCAAGGCCGAAGTGTTCATCCTCACTGATACTGGTAACCATCAGCTCTTGGTATTTTGTTAAATTCTCAATTTTTTTTCCAGAAGTTGTGAAATTCACCAATGGTCTCTTTCTCTTCCTCTCCCCACTTTTACTATGTAATCAATATTATTATTTGATATTTCTGTCTCTAAGTTTCTTGTTTAAGAACATCACCATTCTCCTGGTAATTCATACAGTCCTCATTCCTAAGCACTTTGTCATCAGCAACATCATCATACAGCTTGCAGGGTTTAAGACCTCGTGACTAGTTTCAGTCCCATTAACAGTCAAGAAGAGTTATGAACCTAACCACTTCCCAACCAAACATTACAATATTATTTTTCTTATTGTTTTCTCCCATCCACTTCACTTTATTCTCCATTTTATGTATGTCTTCCCACTTCTTGAGTGTTTCTTCCATTTGCTGATCCTCCTTTATTGTGTCTTTTACTGTTTATTTAAATTATTTCCAGGTTTGTCCCAAAATCAGTAGTTACCTTTCTCATATTGATTTCTTGATTGTGGTTCTCCATAAGCTATTGTAAGGTTTTACTTTCTCATTCCTTATTTTCCACGGGATAATATCTGTTTGACTGTCTTGTTCTGCTGTCTGGTCTGGATTAGTTTTTGCTCCTCCATTACCAGTAATATTATTGATATTAATCCAACATAAACTTGTCTCTTCTTTCTCCCTCCTCCATTTTCACCATTTTCTTTACCACTCATGGAAGGAACAGGCCTACCCCAGCTCTATTATGGTGCTGCATCCACCCTTCTCTCTCAGCTGTTAACATACAACTGCTCTTCTACAAGGCTTGATCTCAACTATTCATCCTTCGCTTGATTGCTGTAATATAGTGTTTCCCAAACTTTTTGCTAATGGACCCATTTTGACTTCAAACAATAACCATGGATTCTCACATCCTTGCTCACATAAATATAGTGTCCAGATGATAGGTATTCATTCATTCCATTGGTATGTGCAGAATGCGATGATTCCTTGCCATTCTCAGGAGCTCCTTCCATTCCTCTCTGTTATGTACTTTTTCCTGCCACTCTTCTCCACCACCTACGTGGGGGGACCCAAAAATAACGAGAATTTTTTTTTTAAATCGTATATTTCTCTGAACATTATCAAAATTTAATCACCCTCAAAATACTCTCCTTGAGAATGAATACACTTATCCCACCACTTTTTTCATTGTTCAAAACAGTTCTGGAACTCTTGCAAAGTGATAGCCTTCAGTGCCTCCGTCGTTTTCTCCCTCACCTACTCTACATTCTGAAAATGCTTTCCTTTAAGGTCCCTCTTCATTCTTGGAAACAGGAAAAAATGTGATGGTTTTGGACAAAAAGTCTGGATTAGTTTTCAGTTGATCTTTCATTTCACGGCACACATCCAAACGATTGGCTCTCTGATCCTCTAAGAGCAAGCGAGGAACGAATTTCGCAGCAACTCGTTTCATGTGAAGTTATTCTGTTAAAATTCGTTGACATGAGCTCCACGAAACTCCATTCAATGCTTCTAACTCGTCGATTATTTGACGACGAGCAAACATTATCGCATCGCGAATTTTTTGAATGTTTTTGTCGGTTCTGCTTGT
>Ga0123353_10019540_pt1 | contig 10073 bp, 7 predicted proteins | sample TergutLab28metaG_3_FD_92763 | JGI IMG/M metagenome (GOLD analysis project Ga0123353, IMG submission 92763) | Labiotermes labralis P3 segment gut microbial communities from Petit-Saut dam, French Guiana - Lab288 P3 | ecosystem: Host-associated > Arthropoda: Insects > Digestive system > Gut ...
ACTTTGGCGCCGGATGGGGCGACAACTTCGCCTACACAGGCTTCGGCAGCCCGATCCAACTAGGCTTTATGGGAACAGGCTCACTGCTTGACTACATGTTCTAGAAATTCCGGAATATAATAAGAATGCAACCTCGCAGCACTTGAGTACTGCGGGGTTGTTCATTGCGCCAAATTACATCTGCGTTGTTACACACGCGTTGAAGCATCCTGCGTTGTTTTCTTGACACATATGAACACTTGCGCTAGAATACACAATAAACCCTCATCATTTAGCAAACTAGAGCATCCACCTCCTTAATACAAGCCCTCGTAGCTCAGCAGGATAGAGCGTCCGCCTCCTAAGCGGAAGGTCATGAGTTCGAATCTCGTCGAGGGTGCCAAAGTTATCATAATCTGAAAATAAAATCGGATCAATTACCCTGACCTGATAGCAGCTCAGTCTTGATTCTGTTTCTTAAATACTTATGAACATTTTGTCGATGCTGTCGACAAATTTGATTCAATTGTGATATAGTTGACGGGAACTCAGATACTGAAGTAATCATTAACCTGTCAGGCAATACAAAAAGGTTCGCCTTTAGATACATTCGGCGTACCAAGAGGAGGTATAATAAATAATGGAAAATTCACAAAAAAAAGAAACACAGACCAATAATGAAAAGCCGATAATTCTGGCTGTTGACGATGTTCCGGAAATATTACGAATGGTTCACTTGATTTTAAAGGATAAATATAAAGTATATACATTAGCACAGCCGGAGAAGCTTGAAGAGCTTCTAAAAACCTTAACGCCGGATCTGTTCCTGTTGGATTATTGTATGCCGGAACTGGACGGGTTTGACTTAATGCCGATAATCCGCTCATTTCCCGAGCATAAGGAAACGCCTGTTATTTACTTAACAAGCGTAAAATCAGCGGACTTTTACAATGTGGCAATGCGCCTCGGTGCCAGTGACTATATAATGAAACCGGTCGATGCAGACAAATTGCGCGAAACGATCGGAAGACATTTCACGTAATAAGGTGGTATTATTGACTTACCCGGCAAAGTATTCCAGTATAGCTTGCACAGTTGCATCAGCCATTTTATCTTGATTTACCGGGTCTATGAGCCAGACAAAATCGTCGATGTTGATGATAAATCCGGCCTCTAATAAAATCGACGGCGTCCATGCAGGGCGGCAGACGAAGAAGTTGGCGTGATTTAAGTTTCGAGTCCGGTTTGTGTGCGGTATTACATCATGCATTACATCCAGCACGGATTGAGCAGCATTAATACTGCCGGGGTTTCTGTACCAAACAGTAAAGCCCCGGATGTTCTCTGCGCTGGTTGTTTCGTCAACGCTGTTTATATGGAGTGAAAGGAACATATCCGGCCTGTGCTGCTTACTGATGTCGACCCGCTCTTGAAGGCTTAAGGTTTTATCGGTTTCGCGAGTCATGAATACTGCTGCTCCAAGCCTCCTTAGACGTTCAGCTAGCTTGATAGAGTTGAAGAGATTCATTTGTTTTTCCGGTAATGCAGTACCTAATGGTCCGATAGCCCCGTAGTGTTCACCGCCATGACCCGGATCGATCACTATGGAGATCCCTGTTAGAGGTCTGTCACCTTGAGCAAGGGTTTTTCTTTTTTTCAGGTTGATAGTAACTTCGCCGTTATGATACTCCATATAATATCCTTCGAAGTTCACATCATTTCTAATAATAAAGCTATAGTACGGCGTGCCGGCGTTTATTCCGCTGCTGTAGCTTGAGAATATGGTTTGGGACAGGTCTGCGGGGAGGTTGAGGGGTGGTACATCCGTGTGCATACCAAAGCTTAATGTTAATGTATCTCCGTCATATGATACATGAATCGCAGGAAATATACCATCGGTCTGCCATGAAAGCACATCATAATGTGTTCCTCTGCGATAGTTACCATTTCGCAGCATGTTTTCAATAAAGTCGTTCTCGTTTCGTATAGTTACATTATTTTGATTTACCCACATTCCGCATGAGAGCTTAACGAAGTTGTTGCTTGCTTCGGCTGTGATACGGTCTTGCTGTCCCCGTTCAAGCATCCAGTCAGAGCCGCCGGTAATAGAGTTTGAAGGGTGGAGCCATGCTTCGTTAGTGCTTATAGTTGCATATCTGGGTGTTGTAACTTGTGTTACGATTACATCCGGGTTGCTGCTCCCACCGCCTCTTGGGGTATTTCTCGTTATTTTACGTGTTACGTCATCTTGTCCTTCTTGAGTAAATGTAAACTCATTTTCCCCCGGTTCCAAAGAAACGAAAACGAAAAAGAACCCCTCGATCGTCCGGTTTGTAACGATTTCACCGTTTAAGTACAGAGGTCTGTCGGGTAAGCTTGTTCCGACGATATTGTACCCGGGCGTACTTGCGGCGGAAGCTGTCAGAACCTTATCAACATCCGGCATTCCGATCGATAGGGTATCAAGTATCATGACCGGTTGACGCGGCTCCGCATCTTCACCTGAAAAGAAATCGCGGATAGCATTACCGAGCGCTCCTTTTATGGAATGGAATCTGTAGAACACATTACCTTTGACAACGTCAGATTTTTCAGTCATCTCAAGCTGGCGTACCATTTCGCCTTCCCAGTTCGGCGGTTGATCTTTTTCATGTTCTCTGTACGCTGCGTGTCCTATGTAAAGGTCAACGTCCGTATCTCTGCATAAATCGATCCACCACTCCAGGATCAGATCAAAGCTTGCAGTTTGAAATCCGATGTACCAATATATTTGAGGGCAGATATAATCTACCCATTCCTCCAGCACCCAACGCCGTGTGTCGGCATATAGCAGATTATACGACTCAAAGGTACTGGGTACAGGAACTCCGAGCGGATCTTCCGAATCATTCTTCCAAATTGCGGACGGAGAAATACCCCATCGAATGTTTCTGCCATACTCATTGTTGAACACCCCGATAGTCGCTTGTATTTCCTGGATCAGGGTATTTACATTATAACGGCGCCAATCCGCCAGATCCATGCCGTCACCATATTGTTCAAATGCAACAGAATCATTAAAATCAGTACCGGGATAAAAATAATCATCAATATGTATTCCGTCGATATCGTAGTTATCTATGAGTTCAACTATTCCATCGATTATCAATTGCCTTGCTTCCGGTAAACCGGGATCCAAGAACAGGCCTTTCCTACCGTTTGATGTTGTCCATTCTACTGCAAGCCCGGGATTTATATAAACAGGGTTGTAGGGAGATAAAGAGTTTGGATCGGAACTATTTGTACTTGTATGGATTATCCTGTACGGGTTTAGCCATGCGTGGAGCTCAAGACCTTTCTCACGACACGCTTCTATCCAATATTCCAACGGATCAAAATTAAGGACTCCTTGTCCTTGTGTGCCCGAAAGCCAGTGGCTCCACGGAAAAATCTCCGATCTGTAAAATGCGTCGCCTGTCGGCCGGACCTGGAAAATTATTGCGTTAAGACCGAGCTCTGCCGTGCGTTTTACTATCTCGTCGATTTCACGTTTTAATGACTCTGCATTTAGTCCTTGTTTCGACGGGAAATCCAGATTAAGAACTGAAGCGACCCAAACCGCGCGGAAATCCTCTTCTGTCATGTCAACTATCTCCTGAGTATCGTGTTCATCATCTCCCGTTTTCGGCGGGGCATCTATCTGCGTATCTGACTGCGGAGGATCTTCCGCATCCCTGTCCGGATTATCCAAAGATTTACAGCTAACGAGCAAAAAGCCTAATAGCAAAATTGCTATTAAGCTGCGGCGTAAAATAATTCTTAAATTATTCACTTGCCCTTCTGTCTCCCTTGCGCCTTTCAGCTCCTTGCCGCCGGTCACCGGAACTTTTGCGTCTGTCCCCTCTTCGACGTTCTTTTGCCGGTCTTTGCCTGAACAAATGCCTTCTCAATATACATAAGACGGCGTCAAAATCAAGAGGTTTGCCGATATGGTCATCCATCCCGGCTTCAAGGCATTGACTTACATCTTCCATAAATACATTTGCTGTCATAGCAATTATCGGGATATTATTATCTTTATCAGATTCGAAGGCGCGGATTTTTCGCGTCGCTTCATAGCCGTCCATTACAGGCATTTGAATGTCCATAAAGACAATATTATACTCATCCGGAGCTTCGCTGTATATACGTAATGCCTCCGCACCGTTTTCTGCACAGTCGATGTCAACAAGTGTAGGTTCAAGAAGTGCCATAACGATCTCCCGGTTGATTTCAATATCTTCCACCAGTAATACGCGATATCCCCAAAAGCTGTCTACATTATTATTTTTATTACGATTGCTTTCATTGAGTATATCAACGCCGAAGCAGTTGTTTATGCATGTAATTACATCCGACGGAAAAATCGGCTTCGGTAAAAATCCTTTAATGCCTGCGTCTTTTGCTGCCGTTGCTATATCATGCCACTGGACAGACGATATCATTATTATCACAGGGTCGTCTTTTTTGATTTCGTGTATACGGCGTGACAGCTCGATGCCATCTATACCCGGCATTTGCCAGTCAACAAAGTATATATCGTAGTCTCGTCCTTTTTCTATCAACTCAAGAGCTGCTTCACCGCTTGCGGCGGAGTCGCACGGTACTTTCAGGCGCATTGCTATATCGTCAAAATACTCCAGTATATCTTTATCATCGTCAACGACTAATATCTTGATATCATTTACGCTGGCGCTACCGGAGATCCGAAGGTCTCTTATCTTATCCTCGTTTGGTTTTTCGGCTTTGATCGTAAATGTGAAGGTCGAGCCGACTCCAAGTTTTGAGGATACAGTGATATTGCCGCCCATAAGCTCTAAAATACGTTTTGTGATTGCCAGCCCGAGTCCTGTGCCTCCATACTTACGTGCTGTGCTGCTGTCTGCCTGCTCAAACGGATTAAACAAGCGGGTTTGTTGTTCCTCGCTTATTCCAAGACCTGTGTCAGAGACTTCAAACTTGATCTCATAAACATCGTTGACCTCTCCTGCCAAACTCACTTTTAAGCTGACGGAGCCTTTTTCCGGTGTAAATTTTGCGGCATTTGACAGCAGGTTTGTGATTATCTGCGAGAGTCGCTGATCATCGCAAACCAAAGCGCCCGGAATATTTTCATCTATATAAACGGAAAATTTGATTTGTTTTTCAACGATGCGGAAGTTTATTATGCTTATAACTTTTTTTATCATATCTTCGATAACAAATGTTGTCGGGTGCAGTTCAAGCATATTGGCTTCGATTTTTGACATATCCAGAACATCGTTGATTATACCGAGAAGATGAACGGATGCATCGCAGATTTTTCCCAATGCATAGTCTTTTCTTTCAATACTATGTGCTGACATTGCGATGTTCGTCATACCGATTATTGCATTCATCGGAGTCCTTATTTCATGACTCATATTTGAGAGGAACTCACTTTTCGCACGGCTGGCTGCCTGTGCTTTCTCAAGCGCTTCCACAAGCTGTCTATCTTTTTCGCATGTTTTATTGAACACATTTTCGGAATTTTGTTTGATGAGTCTTTTAAAATATTCGTTTAAAATAATACTGGAAAAAACAACAACAATAACTGCGATCGTAATGTATGTTATTATAGCCAGCTCCGCAGGGAAATCTTTGTTCATTAACCATCTGTAAAAAAATGCTGATGCAGCCAATATTATGACTGCACATATAAGGATAAGTACTATAGGTGCGGTGATCTTCCTTTTTGTGTTCATTCTTTGCTTCTCCACATTTCTCTCTGATAAGCTTTTATAATTGAGTATCGTGCTATATAGACCGTAAAATTACTGGATAAGTAAAAAGCGGCATCCGTAATCGGAAGAATTGGAACTTTGGTCTATAATGTTGACCACTCTTGCCGTTACCTTTTTTTGCTTTCTACCAATAAACAGATCCATTTGAAACATGTCTCCGACATCAAATGAATAATATGGTGCACGGAAACGAATTCCGGTCGTGCTTATATTTAACAAGACTACCTTAATCGGTGTTTGAACACGGTATACCTGTCCGTCTTCAAACAGGGCGGTGATAAGGGCGGGGGTATTTACAGGGTATCGAGGTGTGTCCCGGTCTTCCATTTCCTGTCCCTGAAACAGTGCTATATAGGTGTTGGCTCCCAGTTTTTTTACTTTTCCCAGAAACTCACATGGGGTCGGGGATGTAAGTATTATCAACCTGCAGTTTTCGTTGATCCTCAACTGACTTGGCATACTTTCCAATACGATCTGCCTTGCTTCTTTATCATGAGTCATCACGACAGTTGAAACCAGATGAACTCCGGCGGTGTTATAAACGAGTACGGTGTGGTCGGTGAAATCGCTTGATAATACTGCCATTTTAAGGTTCTCCTTCCGGAGTTATATGTTATATATGCCGCATCCGCGCAGCGAGGGTGTGTGCGCAGTTTGTTCATTCTACCATAATTCATGAAATGGGTCAAACTTCCTTGAAATTTTTTCACATAACTGATATACTTACGTGCACATATTTTAGAAGAATTTACTATCAATGGGAGGTAAGATCATGTCACAACGCAAAATCATTATTATCGGTGCTGCCGGACGCGATTTCCACAATTTTAATACTTTTTTCAGGGATAAACCCGAATTTAAAGTTGTTGCATTTACTGCAGCGCAGATACCCGATATAGCCGACCGCAAGTATCCTGCGTCGCTTGCCGGTGCGCTGTACCCGGAAGGGATCCCGATTTATGAACAGGATGAACTTGAGCACTTGATCAAAACTCTTGATGTTGACTCGTGCGTCTTTTCTTACAGTGATGTGCCTTACAATTATGTTATGAGTCTTGGTGCAAAAGTAAATGCTGCCGGCGCTGCTTTTACGATGCTGGGTCATAAGGGAACTATGATCAAGAGCACAAAGCCGGTCATTGCAGTCGGCGCTGTTCGAACAGGCTGCGGCAAGAGCCAAACCTCACGTCGTATTGCCGAGGTTTTGATGGCTAACGGCTTAAAGGTGATAGCGATCAGACATCCGATGCCTTATGGTGACCTTGAAGCACAGAAAGTACAGCGTTTTGCTACGATCGAGGATCTAAAAAAACACAAATGCACCATTGAGGAGATGGAGGAATATGAACCGCACATTGAACGTGGGAATGTGATTTACGCCGGTGTCGATTACGAGGCTATATTACGAGCTGCGGAAGATGATCCCGATGGTTGCGATGTAATACTATGGGACGGCGGAAATAACGATTTTCCGTTCTATTATCCCGATTTGATGGTAGCGGTAACAGATCCGCACAGACCCGGACATGAGCTTTCCTACTACCCCGGAGAAGTGACATTAAGACTTGCCAATGTAGTTGTGATCAACAAGATAGACAGTGCCGATTATAAGGATATTTTGACTGTCAGAGAGAGTATTGAGAAAGTCAACCCTACTGCCATTGTTATAGATGCAGCATCTACCATCAGCGTAGAAAATCCCGGGTTGATACGCGGCAAGCGTGTTTTGGTCATTGAAGACGGTCCGACACTCACACATGGTGAGATGAAAATCGGAGCAGGAGTTGTTGCGGCAAAACGTTATGGCGCGAAAGAGATCATAGATCCGAAGCCGTTTGCAGTTGGCAGCCTGCTGGATACATTCAAAAAATATCCGCATATTGAAAATATCCTGCCTGCGATGGGCTACGGTGATGATCAAATGCGCGATTTATCAGAAACTATAGAGCGCTCGGATTGCGATTCTGTTGTTATAGCAACGCCGATAGATCTAGCCCGGGTCATAACAATAACCAAACCCAACACAAGAGTCGAGTACAGTCTGCAAGAGATAGGTCATCCGGACATGGAGGATGTTCTTAAAGATATGATTTTGAAGATCAAAGGAAAAGCTTAATGAACTAACATAGCGGTTATTTGTGTTATGAAATGATAACAGTTACCTATAGGTTGAAAGGCGAAGATTTAATTGTCAGACATGAAAATATTGCTGCCCGGTTCGGAGACAGTTACCCTTACCGGGCAAACCATTGATAAGCTTATAAGAGCCGGTGATGGTGATGCTGCGTTGCTGTATTTATATATACTAAAAACACATGCGCAAAAAACATCATCTGAAGCTGCGATCGCACTCGATAAAAGCAAAGGCTGGGTAGCGTCGGCTATGGCGGTGCTTTCACGGCTTGGACTTGTACAGCTTGATGGTAAAGCCGGTGTTGATACAGGTACACAAAAAACAGACGCGGGTGAAGCTTATAATCCCCCACCCGCGGAACCGCACCGGTACACGGAGTCTGAAATCACACAAGAGGTGTTATCAGGTTCAGATTTCTCAATAGTCATCGACGAAACTCAGCGCAGGCTCGGCAAGATACTGTCACCGGAGGAAACGATACGATTGTATGGGATCTACGATAACCTCCGGTTACCTCCTGAGGTCATTCTTCAGTTGATAACGCACTGTATAAATGAATGCCGTATCACTGGTGACGGTCGTGCACCATCAGTGCGGTATATTGAAAAGGCTGCATTCACATGGGAACGTGAGGGGATATTCACTCTGGAAAGAGCAGAAGAGTACCTTAAAGCACTGGAATCTCGAAAAAGCATCCGTGGTGAAATGAAAATTGCTTTGCAGATCAGGGGGCGAGAGTTTTCTGCTACGGAAAAGCGCTATGTTGACGACTGGATCGATATGGGGTTTGAACCGGGGGCAATAGCGATCGCGTATGATAAGACTGTAGTAAAAACAGGTAACCTTACCTGGAATTATATTGACAAGATAATCAAAAGCTGGCACAGTAAAGGATTGCACACAGCTCAAGAGGTAAGAGAAAAAGATTCTCCGCAGCGGCAAAGCAATACCGGAGGGTATAAGAGCGGCAGCACGCAAAAACACGGTGAACCAAACAACAATGATATTGAACGTGCGAAGCGTATTTTAGATAAGATCAAAGATGAGAACAAGGATGAGAGCAAAAATGGCACTGGAAGGTAAGATTTTAGCACGCGCCAGAGCTGTGCTTGAAGAAAAACGCAGACAAAATGAAGAACGGCTCGACCGGCGTACTCAAGAGGTTTACAAAAAAGCTCCTCGTGTCCGTGAGCTTGATGCGGAGTTACGAGCCACTATGGCAGAATTTGTAGGCATTGCCGTGAGAACAGATGCTGTCATGTGTGTTGAAGATATCCGTAAGAGAAATGTTAAGCTGCAGGATGAGCGGCGTATCGAGATAAGACGCGCCGGGTTTCCTGATAACTATATAGCTGATGAGTATATGTGCGAAAATTGCCATGATACCGGATATACGGATACAAAAATGTGCAAATGTCTTGAGGAGATATATAAAAAAGAGCAGAACGCTTCATTAAGCAATCTGTTTAAACTTGGTAATGAAACATTCGAATGTTTTGATATCTCGTATTATGATGATGTACCAACATCAGACGGAGGCATCTCGCCGCGCCGCAACATGGAAATCGTGTATGAGATTTGTTATGAATACGCAAAAAAATTCGGAAACCAATCAATGAACTTATTTTTCAACGGTGCGCCGGGTCTTGGTAAAACATTCCTGTCAGCCTGCATCGCAAGAGTAGTAGCTGACAATGGCTTCTCCGTCGTTTACGATATGGCATCCCCGGCATTTGCGAAATTTGAAGATGCAAAATTCATTAGAACAGACGACTTGGAAGGCTTACGCAATGAAACAAGAAGGTATCTCGAATGCGACCTTTTAATAATAGACGACCTGGGCACAGAAATGACCACGGCATTTACGATCTCAACACTTTATGAAATAATCAACACAAGACTGGTAACAGGAAAAAAAACCATTATTAACTCAAACTTAACGCTTGGCGAACTGAACCGCCGTTATTCAGAACAAATAATGTCCCGTTTGGAAGGGGAATATCAGGTACTGACCTTCTACGGTGATGATATAAGAAAAAAAAGGAATGTGGTGTGATATGTTAATCAAAACACTGCCCGTAGGGATGCTGGAAACCAATTGCTATATAGTTACCGATGAAGATAGTAAAGAATGTGCGATCATTGACCCCGGTGCTGATTCCAATACCATTCTTGATTAC
>Ga0123353_10019542_pt1 | contig 10073 bp, 9 predicted proteins | sample TergutLab28metaG_3_FD_92763 | JGI IMG/M metagenome (GOLD analysis project Ga0123353, IMG submission 92763) | Labiotermes labralis P3 segment gut microbial communities from Petit-Saut dam, French Guiana - Lab288 P3 | ecosystem: Host-associated > Arthropoda: Insects > Digestive system > Gut ...
CCGGGCTGACTGAATCCATTGTCGAAAAGATATACCCTGTGAAAAAAGCATGGGCAAGGCTCTCCGATCGATAAAAATGGAGCCCGCTTTTTCTCAGGCGTTGAGCGGAACGCGAATATCCGGTTGGCCTGATAGATGGCTCCCCGTGCTTCGATTTTGCGTAATATGCTTAAAAGCTCCGGCGGGATAACTGCATTGATGGGGCGATTGCCGAGATAGGGGAAAATATTGCTGGCTATGCGTTCAAGCACATCCGCAGCGTAGCGTTCACTCCAGGCGGACTTTTTGTTGTCGTGCCATTCTCGCGCAATGGCCTCAAAGGTGTTCTCTCGGAGGCGCGAAGCGATTTTTTCTGCATGGCGGGATCGATACCTCCGCTTAGCATTTTTTTCGCGTCAGCGCAGGCTGCCCGCGCTTCTTTCAGAGAAAGTTGGGGGTACACCCCGAAGGTCAACAGCTTTTCCCGGCCTTGAAAACGATATTTCCAGCGCCAGCTTTTCGTGCCGCCCGAAGCGACAAAGAGGAAAAGGCCGTTGCCGTCAAAAAGCTTTTGCAGCTTGTCTGTAGGCTTTACGTTACAAATGGTGGTATCTGTGAGCGGCATGGGGGGGGTATCGCCTCCTTGTCGGCAATACTATACCCCCAATACAAGAGGGCGCCTGCGGACAAAAACAGCCGACCCCGGGCAATCTTTTTTACTATTTCCCTGATTCCCAAGGGATTTAAGACTGCATCGGATTCAGCTGTTTTGAAATCTGGAGCGGGAAACGGGATTTGAACCCGCAACTTCAAGCTTGGGAAGCTTGCGCTCTACCGTTGAACTATTCCCGCTCAGGTGGACTATCTACGAGAATTCGCGGCAAATGGCAAGGCTGGGCTTAGCAGCCCAGAGCACGCAAAATGCTCTCTATGTTCAGATTTTTTTCAGCCAGGGTCACGGCTAGGCGGATCTGGTCCAGATCGCGCAGTTTTTTGGAGCGCAAGATGCGCGACATGCTACGGGCCACGCTATATGTGTCTTCCCGGACCATGATCAAGGTTACGCCCGCAGCTTCGGCCTTGGTCCGGATCAGCTCGGAGGGGATGATGTTGCCGGTTAGAATAATGCACGGCGTCTTGGCGTGCAGGGCTGCCAACTGGAGATCCGCGCGGTCGCCGGCCACGATTACCGCACAGTGTGCGCGGTTGCGCAGGTGCAACATGAAGTTGTCCACCTGCATGGTGCCAAGCAGGAAACCCGTGACCATGTGTGCAGCCAGCTCGTTCCCAGCCACGATACGTCCGTCCAGCCCATAGGCCAAATCGCTCACCCGCATGGCGGTGAGTCCGGGTTCGTGGTTTAAAACGCCGTGCACGATAATGCCGTGTTCCTCCAGCCAGGGCCTCAGAATCGCATACACATCGCGCATTTCTCTTTCCGGCACATCGTTCAGGACCAGACCAATCTGGGCTTGCCCCAGCAGATCCTTCAGAAGCAGCAGTTCGTCAAAATTAATCTGGCCGGTGTAGCGCTCGATAAACAGAACCTTCAGATCAAGCTCACGCACCAGGCGCATACCGTCCACACGAGCGAAGCGTCCGGCAGCCGGAAAAGAGGCAGAGCCGGACACCAGGGCGATATCCTTGCCTTCGCTTATCTGTCGGTAAGCGCTGCGGATACGGGAGAAAGCCGTATCGTCATCCTGCTCCCGCTCGGCTATGGCCAGCCCGTGCAGATTCCGGGGCAGCATGACCGACGTGAGTACATCGGCGGGAACGTTTTGCCCCAGCACTTCCTGGATCACCAGGGCGTCGGCGTCCCCCATCAGTTCTTCGTGCTTTTGGGGGAGTCGCCCCAGAGGTTTCATATAGCCCACGGACAACCCGGACTTTTGCAGCAAAACGCCGAGCGAAAACGTCAGCAGGCTTTTACCCGCTCGTGGAGTTGTGGATGCGATGTAGAGTCCCGCCATATAGCGTCTCCTTTAACCGAGAGACTACCCAATAGTATGGCAACTTAGCAAGCCGGAAAAAATCAGCCGCGCATGGACTGCATACATGCGCGGCTGCGAACCGGACGTTTCGCCGTGGCAGCGGCGGTCCGTGGTGTGGGGAGGAGGCGCTTTACAAGCGCCTTTCTTCCATGTCCTCGGCCAGGGCGTGGAGAGCTCTGCCCTGGCTCCTACGGGACCTGAAAGCACGGGGAGTGGAGATGCCCCCGTGAATTTTAAAATTATTGCCGCATGGGGCAGGAGCCGCGCATCATACCGCGACCCATGCCGCCGCCCTTCATGCCGCGCGCTTCCCGCAGGGACACACCGGCCGCAGCGAGTTGCTGCTGCAAGGTGAGCCTGGCTTCGGTCACCTGCGCTTGCAGGCGCAGAATGTCTTGGCGCAGTGCGTCTGTGATTTTGCTGTCCGCTCCGCTGTATACCTTGGCCGTGAATTCCTTGTGCTTGGCGCGCAGTTCCAGGACCAGAGGAGCAAGCTTATCGCAGGCGGATTGCCATATCTGCAGAGCTTCAGGGCTGATCGCCCGCGCCGCGTCATTCCCGGAACCGGGTCCGGCTCCTTGCCCAAAGCCGGGGCCATAGCCGCCCCCCCCCAAGCGTGCCCCGGCAACTCCGGTAGCGCCGATAACAGTGATCAGACCCAAGGCCAGAATCAGGAAAGATTTGTTGAATGTGGACATGCGGTATCTCCCAGGTAAAAAATAGAGACAAGAGTGTAATGTTGTCTTGCCAGGATCGTGCCAAAGATAAGGATAATTTCATATTATACTAATTTTACATGGTGTTATAATAAAACTCCCTAATGACTCAGGCCCGTCATCATTAGGATATTCGGCGCTATTTGGATATATTTTATACATCCATTTCCTTTTTAATGGGTAATTTGGTAACTACTGGAACTTTCCCCCGCTGCGGTATATGATAGTGCGACACTATAAGGAGCTCTCATGCTTGATCTCAAACTACTGCAGCGCAACCCTGAACATGTGGCCAAAGCGCTGGCCTTGCGCGGATCTTCCATCCGTATAGATGAGTTCACTGCGCTGGACGAGCGCCGTCGGGCCCTTATCGCCAAAGCTGAAAGCCTGAAAAGTGAACGCAACACGGTTTCAGCCGAAGTTGGGAAGATTAAGAAAGCCGGAGGCGATGCCGAGCCGCTTATCGAGCGCATGGGCGCGGTCAATGCCGGGATCAAGGAATTGGATCAGGCTCTGGAAGCTGTGGAGACGGAACTCGAGGCTTGGATGCTTGTTCTGCCCAATGTGCCGCACGAAAGTGTGCCTGTAGGCAAGGATGAAAACGACAATGTCGAGTTGCGCCGCTGGGACCAACCGCGTGAGTTTTTCTTCACGCCCAAAGAGCATTGGGAATTGGGCGAAGCGCTGGGCGGACTGGATTTTGATCGCGGAGCCAAGTTGGCAGGCAGCCGCTTTGTGGTCTACAAGGGTTGGGCTGCCCGCCTGGAACGGGCCTTGGTGAACTTCTTTCTGGATATCCACACCCGCGAGCACGGCTATGTGGAGATGCTGACCCCGCTGATGGTCAATCGGGAAGCCATGATCGGCACCGGAAACCTGCCCAAATTTGCCGACGATCTGTTCAAGCTGGAAGGCTGGGACTATTTTCTGATTCCTACCGCCGAAGTGCCGCTGACAAATCTGCACGCGGGCGAAATTCTTGATGAGAGCATGTTGCCCCGCGCCTTCACCGCCCAGACGCCCTGCTTCCGCTCCGAGGCAGGCAGCTATGGCAAGGACACCAGAGGGCTTATCCGGATGCATCAGTTCACCAAGGTTGAAATGGTGCATTATGCCTTGCCGGACAAGTCCTATGCTACCCTTGAACTGATGCGCGGCCATGCGGAAGCTCTGTTGCAGCGCCTTGAGCTGCCCTACCGCGTCCTCACGTTGTGCGCCGGGGACATGGGCTTTGCCTCCAGCAAGACTTATGATCTGGAAGTGTGGCTGCCGGGGCAGGGCAAGTACCGCGAAATATCGTCCTGTTCCAATTGCGAGGATTTTCAGGCCCGGCGTGCCAATTTGCGCTATAGGCCCGCCGGAGGGGGCAAGCCGGAATTTATCCATACCCTCAACGGTTCCGGCCTTGCGGTGGGCCGGGCCGTGGTCGCCATACTGGAAAACGGACAGCAGGAAGACGGGAGCATTATCATTCCTACAGCTTTGCGGCCTTATATGGATGGGTTGGAGCGTATTCGGTAGTGAATGAATCCGCGTTCTCCGACCCGGAACTGTGCCGGGGCCTTTTGCACAGGCTGGAACAGGAGCTGGACCGGCCCCTGCGTTTTATGGAGGTCTGTGGCACGCATACGGTGGCGATTTTTCGCAGCGGCCTGCGTTCGCTCCTGCCCGAGGGCATAGAGCATCTTTCCGGCCCCGGTTGCCCGGTATGCGTGACCCACGACCGGGAGCTCGCCGCCTGCCTGCATTTGGCGGCAAGAAATGATGTGTGCATCGCCACCTTCGGAGATTTGATTCGGGTACCGGGACCGGGCGGCAAAACTCTGCAACAGGCCCAGGAGGAAGGAGCCGATATCGCGGTGGTCTATTCACCGCTGGATGCCCTGGAACTGGCACGGCAACGTCCGGATAGGACCATTGTTTTTTTGGGGGTTGGTTTTGAAACTACAGCGCCGACCGTTGCGGCAACCGTACAGATGGCCCGACGTGAACGGATCGGCAACTTTACGGTGCTTGCGTTCCATAAACTGGTGCCGCCAGCCTTGGATGCTTTGCTTACGACGACGACAACAGGCAGCCGGGGGGTGGACGCTTTTTTGCTGCCCGGCCACGTGTCAACCATTCTCGGCATAGAGCCCTATCGCTTCATGGTCGATACCCACGGCAAGCCGGGCGTGATCGGCGGCTTTGAGCCGGGCGATATTCTTCAATCGTTGCTTCTGATGGTGGACATGCGCAAGAATAACAAGCCGGCCATTGTCAACCAGTACACCAGGGCAGCAAGCGATACGGGCAATGCACACGCCAGAGCCGTACTTTTTGATGTGTTTGCCGTCTCGGATGCCCTGTGGCGGGGCATAGGCGAAATCCTCAACAGCGGGCTTGCCATGCGGGCGGAATATGCAAATTACGATGCCTGGAGGCGCTTTGCGATCAGCCTGCCGGAGGTTCCGGAGAGCACAGGCTGTAGATGTGGTGACGTTCTGAGAGGAATGCACACGCCGGATGAATGCCCTCTTTTCGGCACGGCCTGTACCCCGGCCAGCCCGGTGGGGCCGTGCATGGTTTCTACGGAAGGGAGTTGCGCGGCCTATTTCAAATATGCGCTGTAGCGCCTGACCCCAAACAGAGGCACTACTCGAGTGATGAGGAGCAATACATGAGAGAAGCCCGCGTTCTTCTCGATTACGGCAGCGGCGGCAAGGCGGCTCAGCGTTTTATTGCCGAATTGTTTGCCAGCTGTTTTTCCAATCCCATTCTTGCGGCCATGGATGATGCGGCTCTGCTGGAGAATATTTCCGGCCCGCTGGCCATGAGCACAGACGGCTATACGGTCGATCCTCTGGAGTTTCCCGGCGGCAATATCGGGACTCTAGCTGTGCACGGCACGGTGAATGATGTTGCCATGCTGGGCGCGCGGCCGCTCTACCTGACTTGCGCGTTCATACTGGAAGAGGGCCTCTCCATGACCGTGCTGGAGCGCATTGTGCAGAGCATGGGCGACGCGGCCCGGCACGCCGGAGTTCAGATTGTGGCCGGAGACACCAAGGTTGTGCCGCGCGGCGCTGCGGATAAAATGTTTATCACCACCACCGGCCTGGGAGAGGTCATTGCCACTCCGGGCGCTCCGGCCCCGTCCGCCCCGTCTGGTAGACGCGCCCGTCCGGGGGACGCCATTCTGGTTTCCGGCAGCATGGGCGATCATGGGCTCACTATCCTGTCCCGGCGCGCGGGACTGTCCCTGGCCTTGGCAACGGCGAGCGATTCTGCGGCCTTGAATCATATGGTGGAGGCATTGATGGCAGAGTCCCTCGATATCCACGTGCTGCGGGATCCGACCCGAGGGGGCCTGGCCACCACGCTGAATGAAATTGCAGCGCAATCCGGCGTGGTTTGCCATATCAGAGAAAGCGACATCGTGGTCCACGAGAGCGTCGCGGCTGGATGTTCGGTCCTGGGTTTTGACCCATTGTATCTTGCCAATGAAGGCAAACTCATTTGCATTCTCCCGGCGGAATACGCGGAAAAGGCGCTGGCGGTCATGCGCGCCTTTCCGGAAGGGGGGGAGGCTGTCCGGATTGGAGAGATTGAAGCGCCTGGCGAAACCCTTGGTTCAAGAACAAAGCCCGGCCAGGTGATTTTGCGCACGCGCCCGGGGGGGCACCGACTTCTCGGGATGCTCGAGGGAGAGCAGTTGCCTCGAATATGTTAAAGCAATGTTTCATGTGAAACATTACCCTTTTTGCCTCCATTGCCTACATTGTTCTTGACGGAGAGCCGCGCTTGCTCTATGACTTAATCATCATTTAACTATAGAGGCCAAGCGTTCCGCACGGTCATTTTTTGCCAGTCCTTTATGTTTCACATGAAACATTCGTCACCCTTACCAAAGGATTATTTGTGGCCAGAGTCATAGCTGTAGCCAACCAAAAAGGCGGTGTGGGCAAGACGACGAGTGCCGTCAATTTGGCCGCTTCCTTGGCGGTTATGGAAAAGCGTGTTCTGCTGGTGGACTGTGATCCGCAGGCAAACACGACCAGTGGTTTGGATATTTCCCCAGGCCCGTTAACGCTGTATCAGATATTTTTTCAGCCTGAAAAGGCTGGGCAGGCGATAGTATCTGCTGGCCCCTATCTGTCTGTGTTGCCTTCCAGTACGGATCTTGTGGCCATTGAGATGGAGTTGGTGGACAAGATCGGGCGCGAATACTATTTGGCGGAAGTGATCAAGACGCTGGAAAAAGATTATGAATATGTCATTTTTGACTGTCCGCCGTCTTTGGGGCTTTTAACCCTGAATACGCTGTGCGCGGCGCGAGAGCTGCTGATCCCATTGCAGTGTGAATATTTTGCCCTGGAAGGGATCGTCAAGCTCCTGCATACCTTTGAATTGGTGAAAAAACGCCTGAATCCGGAGCTTATCTTGCTTGGCGTGGTGCTTACCATGTATGACGTGCGCAATAAGCTGACCCGTCAAGTAAAAAATGAGGTAAGAAAGTGTTTTCCGGATCACCTCTTTGAAACTGTCATTCCCAGAAATGTCCGGCTTTCTGAAGCGCCCAGTCACGGAAAATCGATCATCCATTATGATATAAAGTCGAAAGGGGCTGAAGCGTATCTGGCCCTTGCCAAAGAGGTTGTCTTGCGCAAGCTGGCTAAAAAAGAGGGATGATGGACCGCGGCAAGGCGGCCATATGCTCTCAACACAAAGCCGGGGCGTAGCGTGCGCCCCGGCTTTGTTATATGGCGGGATTTGACTTTACCGTACAGAAGCTGATACGAAGGTTGCATTGAATAAAAGGGGTAGTGTCTCAGTTTGGGGTCAGAACACTCAGACACTACCAGCAAAGGAGGCTGCGATGGCAACACATTCTACCGGACTCGGCAGAGGGCTGGACGCGCTCATCAGGGAGACGCAAGAGCATCAGGAGGGCGGCGTGCGTATGTTGCCTTTGTGTGACATACAGCCCAACCCCAGGCAGCCTCGCCGTAACTTTAATGAAAAGTCCATGGAAGAATTGGCGGCTTCTATCCGCAATCAGGGCTTGTTGCAACCGCTCCTGGTCCGCCCCATAGGGCCGAACCTGCCCGGCAAGTATGAGATCGTCGCAGGTGAGCGCAGATGGAGGGCCTGCCAGGTGGTCGGACTAACAGAAGTGCCGGTGCTTATCCGCACCTTCTCCGCGCAGGATACGCTTGCGGCCGCGCTTATCGAAAACATACAGCGTGAGGATTTGAACCCGATCGAGGAAGCGCAAGGGCTGCACATACTCAAGGAAGAGTTCGGCCTGAGCCAGGACGATCTGGCGAGTAAGCTCGGCAAAAGCCGTTCCGCCGTAGCCAACAGTCTCAGGCTTCTTACCTTGCCTGAATCCATCCGCCCGCTTATTGCGGAAGGCAAGCTCAGCGCGGGACATGCCAGAGCGCTTTTGAGTGTTCCCGATGCCCGGGCGCAGGAGTATCTGAAAAATTTGGTCCTGGAGAGCAAGCTGTCGGTGCGCGAGGCCGAAGGCCTCGCTTCCGGCTGGAAGGAAACGGGACGTTTTGAACTTTTCGGCGTCCATGACGATGTCCATGACCATCGCCACCATGATGGGGAAAGCATTGTCTCCGCGTCGGAGCAGGAATGTGAAAGCGAGGACGCGCCTGGTCCCGTATTTTCCTCTACATCTTCAAAAGGCGAGCGGCGCGCGCCATCTCCGGCACACAAAAATAAGCCGCAAAGCGCCCGCATTCTCGAAATTCAGAATCGCATCGGCGATCTCTACAAAGCGCACGTGCGCGTGACCGGAAAAGAATCCAAAGGAAAAATCACTTTTTCTTACGACAGCAAAGAGGAGTTGGATATGCTTCTGCAGCGCCTGTCCCAGCCCGCTCTTGACAGCACGACGCATGAGGCCCTGGAGGGTTCCAATTTGGCGGCTCTTGAGGGCAAGCAAATGGATGCATTGGAGGGCGCGGAGTTCAAGATGCTTGGCGCCACGAGGCTTGTGGGAAGATAGGCGTATATCTGATGCCGGACACTCACCTGTTCCTCCCTCCCGATCTGTCCAGCTTGAGTGGGGCGATACAATCCCTCGCGAGCGCGCGGGTGCTCATCGTGGGCGATGTCATGCTAGATGTCTATCTGACGGGTGATGCGGAGCGGATTTCTCCCGAAGCTCCGGTGCCGGTCGTTCGTGTGGACGGGGAGCGCCATCTGGTTGGAGGAGCGGGCAATGTGGCCCGGAATATTACCGCTTTGGGCGGTGCCGCCATGCTTATAGGCGTGCGGGGGAGCGACAGCGCGGGCGAGAACTTGGCCCGTTGCCTTGAGCGGGAAGGGGCGGGTTTTTCTCTGTTGACGCTGCAAGGCAGGCCCACAACCGTCAAAACCCGCGTTCTGGCCCGGCAACAACAGGTGGTGCGGATAGACAAGGAAGATGCCGGTCCCTTACAAAAGGCAGAGGTGCGCGAACTTCTTGAGCGCACGGCCGGGGAACTGCCCGTTTGTGGGGCCGTGGTCGTTTCGGACTACGGCAAGGGAATGATTTCAAAGGAGTTCATGCACGGCTTGCGCGACCTGGTTAACAATATCGGGGCGTCCGGAAAAAACATTCCGGTGCTGGTTGATCCCAAGCCCCAGCATATCATGCTGTACAAAGGGGTCACCCTGCTCACGCCCAATGCCAAGGAGACCAGCGAGTCTGTCAACATGCCGGTCAAAACCAGCCAGGATGTGGTCAGCGCGGGCAGAGAGGTGCTGCGCAGACTGGGCGCGGAGCATCTGGTGACGACCCTTGGTAGCCAGGGCATGGCGGTTTTTGAAAGTGAACAGCGTATTTGGCACATACCGACAACTGCCCGGCAAGTGTTCGATGTCACGGGCGCGGGCGATACGGTAATCGCGGTGTTGGCTCTGGGGCTCGCAAGCGGCTTGCCTCTGGTCCAGGCTTGCCTGCTGGCGAACTATGCTGCCGGCGTCGTGGTGGCGCAGGTCGGCGCGGCCACAGTCAGCGCCGCCGCGCTTGAAGAAGCCATCAGCGCGATAGCGCAGACCGGGGCCGCGCCGGTCATCAGCGCCTGGTCTTAGAACAGTTTAGAATCTTGCTAATGATTTTGTAGTCTCACAAAAGGATATCATTATGTCTTTGCAATCATTTTGCTTTCGGTTGATTCCATCGCGGGCGTGCGTTTTGCTGCTCTTGTGCGCGATATTTGTTTGCTTTGCCGGGCGGGCCGTAGAGGCGACAGCTTCTTCGTCCGTCCTTGAGAGGGGTCTTGGGGGGAGCGCCTTTTCTGAAACTGCCGCCCCTGTGCTCCAGCCCCTTGCCTTCGGCGGTAGCGGCAGTCGGGACCGGGAAGCCCTGACCGCGCGCAATGTGCAGGAAACAGCTCAGGCGGGC
>Ga0123353_10019543_pt1 | contig 10073 bp, 7 predicted proteins | sample TergutLab28metaG_3_FD_92763 | JGI IMG/M metagenome (GOLD analysis project Ga0123353, IMG submission 92763) | Labiotermes labralis P3 segment gut microbial communities from Petit-Saut dam, French Guiana - Lab288 P3 | ecosystem: Host-associated > Arthropoda: Insects > Digestive system > Gut ...
GCAAATATTCTCCGGGACCAGACATGGCAGAATCCTCCTTGATTGCAATCTCAAAGAGAATAGTCTGCCAATTTTATCGATACAAGTCAATGCCAATCTAACCAAGTTGATGCTACACTGTCTCTTTCTGGCACGATTTATCGTTCCCGGATTTTCATAGTGTCTGCCGGTACGATGTCTTTTGCTTCCATTAAACGCCGGGTCATGTCGTCGTTAAGACGAATTGTGGATACTCTGGATTTATCCGTTTCGCTGTCTTTCTTGTCAGTTATATGAGCAACCTGCTGAATACCCGAAGAATTTTCCGCCACCGTAATGCTTTTGTTTGCTTCGGCAAACACTGACCGGGAGTTCAAGAACTCCCGAATGGTCGGATCGGTAGGAGGTGTCGGTCTGCGCCCCGCCAAAACAGTATTGACAGGCGTTCCTATCTCAAAGGCACCGTTCAGTTTATCGTCGAAACGTACCATGAGGCAGAGAGGTTTTTCCTCCCCGCCGATTTCGTCTATCGGCAAGAAGAAATTGTAGCCATGTCCACACGGTTTGTCGTTCGCATAGTGTTTGTCGAGTGTTTCCGCCTTGAAATGATACACTTTGAACGGCTTCGTGTGGGCAGGGTCAGTATCATTGCCATCGAAAACATAAACGGTCACGTCTCCGTCTACTTTGACTGCCCGACCGTTCTTTTGACCGTCGTAAAACTGGACTCGCCCCGCCATTCCTCGCATGATTTTTCCCTCCGGTGTTGTTTGGGCGTAGGAATTCCAAGCATCGACTATTTGGGTAGGCGTTTTAGGAGAATTTTTTGCCCAGGGATTCTTCGCCTGCATCTGTTTCACCGTTAAGGGTGTATGACAACCGGAAGCAAATAGGACAAACAACATGCCAATGGATATTTGAATGGATTTCGGCATTTTTTTTGCGCACGCATACTTTGAAAACTCTAGTCCAGGGTGGAATCATCGGGATTTTTCGCCATTGCGTCAAGAGCAATTTCCTAGGAAAATAGCGAGAGGGATTGATATATTCCGCTAGAGGTCAAGCGAATTGCGGGAATAACTCACAATTTCTTCCGTTCACTTCCTTCCGCTCACAAGGAGTGAGGGAGATTTTGTGTGCCTTGTCCAGGACGTTTTTGATACGTAGATTTGGACTTGATTACTTTTTTGGTATAATACCTCCATGCACAATATTAAAAGAATTTCCGACGATCTGATCTGGGTGGGCGCAAATGACAGGCGACTGGCTATGTTCGAAGGCGTGTATTCTGTGCCCTACGGCGTGTCGTACAATTCGTACCTGCTGAACGACGAAAAAACCGTGTTGTTCGATACCGTTGATCAGGCAGTCCGCCAGAGGTTTTTTGACAATCTTGCCGAAGTGCTGGGGACAAGACCGCTTGACTATCTGGTCATACAGCACATGGAACCCGACCACTCCGCCGTGCTCGAAGAACTGACGATGCGCTATCCGAACGTAACGGTTGTATGCAACGCCAAAACACATGCGTTGATTAAGCAATTTTTTGACGTTGACCTCAACGTTCACCTCGTCGGGGAAGGAGACACCCTCAATACCGGCAAACACACGCTCCACTTCATCATGGCTCCAATGGTTCATTGGCCCGAAGTCATGGTTACATACGATTCTACCGACAAAGTACTGTTTTCGGCGGACGCTTTCGGGTGCTTCGGTGCACTGAATGGAGCGATTTTTGCCGACGAAGTGGATTTCGACAAGGATTATATGGACGAAGCCCGGCGTTATTATACAAACATCGTGGGCAAGTATGGTACGCAAGTTCAGTCATTGTTAAACAAAGCATCAGAGCATACCATTGACATGATCTGCCCGCTCCACGGTTTCGTCTGGCGCAAAAACCTGTCCAGTATTGTTTCAAAATACCAACTTTGGAGTCAATACCAGCCGGAAGAACACGGGGTCATGATTGCCTACGCCTCTGTTTATGGCAATACGGAAAACGCGGCAGAAATACTCTCCAGCCGCCTGTGCGACAACGGTGTGAAAACCGTTATGTTTGACGTTTCCGTTACACCAGCATCGGAGATCATTGCGGCTGCTTTCCGATGGAGTCACCTTGTTTTTGCGTCCACAACGTACAACGCCGGGATTTTTGTGACAATGGAAGCATTGTTATATGATCTGGTAGCACACAATATTCAAAATCGCACAGTTGCCATCATTGAAAACGGCTCTTGGGCAGCCACCAGCGGCGGACTGATTCGACGAAAACTGGAAGAATGCAAAAACATTACCATACTTGAGCAGTCGGTCAGTCTCCAATCCAGTCTGAAGACATCGCAACTTGCTGAAATTGACGCTATGGTAAAAGCCCTCATGACAGATTTGCCTCTTTCCTTGCCGAACGACCCCTGCCCCTCCAAAGGAGGGGAACTATTGGTTGATCCTGCCGCTATGTTCAAACTTCAATATGGTCTGTTCATTTTGTCTGCCAAAGACGGCTTGAAGGATAACGGTTGCGTTATCAATGTTGCCAGTCAAATAACGGTGTCCCCCGTAAGAATCGCCATTGCCGTTCACAAATCCAATTTTACCCACGACATGGTGCTTAAAACGGGTGAATTCAACCTTTCGGTTCTTGCCAAAAGTGTACCTTTCAGTTTATTTGAGCATTTTGGGTTTCATAGTGGGAAAAATACGGACAAATTTGCCGATTGTGCCTATGTCAAGCGAGCGGCGAACGGCATCTGCTATGTGTCGCAACATACAAACTGCTTGATTTCTGCGAAAGTTGTCGAAACTCTCGATAGCGGCACACACACCTTATTTCTTGCGGATGTAACGCAGGCTACTGTGTTGTCGACGGAGCCAAGTGCAACCTACCAAGACTATTTCGACCACATAAGACCGAAGCCGCCGAAACCTCAAGAGGATCATAAGGGGTTTGTTTGCAAAATTTGTGGGTATGTGTTCGAGGGGGATTGTTTGCCGGAGGGTTTTGTTTGTCCTTTGTGTAAACATGGTTCACAAGATTTCGAGACGCTCTGATTCCGCAAATGTCTGATATGGCGGCTGACCTCCGCCAGCTCATTCCCCCTTTCTATTTGTACTGTCCAACATCGGAATCGTCCCTTCGAGGGGCAACAAGGGTCAGAAGTAACGTCCCGTTGGGGCTAGAATTCGTTGAGGAAAGTTGGACAGTACAACAAGGTTTCAAGTATCTAACGCGTGGAATATCCCTTTTTTTTCCGAAGTTTCCTCAATTTATGGAGAAAAAGTGCCGATGGCGAAACGTGAGACTCCCCCATTCCACCCGGAAAACCATCATGGGCGGAAGGTTCAACCCACCGAGAAACCTTATGACTCGCATTGCCGTTGGTATCGTCGTCGATCAAGATTCTATGCCGCTTTTGCACAAAACGGTCGTCAGTGCCCAAACAGTTTCGGAGCATATTTTTGTCCTCGCCGTCGGTGAAGACTGCAACGTTACCGAATCCGGTGTGAGCGTCCATACCGGCGGCTGGCTTGACGACGAAGCCGCCACCCGGAATACACTGATCGACATTGTTGAAAACGCCAACGTCGCCGATTGGCTCGTCTGGCTCAATCCCGGTGATGAATTCGACGAAACGACGATGGCGGAATTCCTGCACTTTGTCAGCCACGACAGCCATCGAGATTTTATCTACATGATGGTTTTGCACCGCTATTTTCGGGAAAACCGAGTCCGACATGACTTCGACGAAGAGACCATTGAGGCACGGTTGATGCCCTTACGCAAGGGTGTCCGCTTTCAAGGACGCGTCCGAGCCTCGCTCATTACCCGAAGTGCCAGTTTGATGACCCAAATCAGTGCCGCTCCCGGTCGGTTTTTGCTCCCGCCGAAAAAAAATGATCCGGCAAGAACCGCAAACCGAGCCAAGCAAACGCTCAAAACTCTCGAAATAATTGAAAACGAAGGGGAGGTCATTAAAGACGATCTCCTTGCCGCCCGCGCGGAAGCCCAGTTTATCCTCGGCAATTACGTCGACTCCCGGAAGTCGTCGATGCGGCTAATCAAGGACACTCAACGGTCTGATCTTCGTTTGTCCGCTTATTACAGCCTTTGGGAAACGTTTGCCGCCGCGCCGATCCCCAATGCGGACGTTACGAAATTGCTCGTCGAAGCGATGGATCATTTCCCGGTCGATATGCAGTTGCTTACCTTTTTGGGCTCACACATGCAGCGTATCGGTAAATTGGACTTGGCAATCCGAACCTTTGAGACCGCAGTGCAGCACGGCAAAATTTCGCTCGACGTTTGGCACCGTTTGCACATTCGCGAAATTGCCGTTACGAGTTTGGCACTTTGTTTCCGGCTACAAGACCGAAACGATAAGGCGATTGATGTTCTGAAAACGAATGCCGAATTGGTCGGAGACAAAGTGGAATTCAATCGCCATCTGCTTGATCTTTACATAGCAGAGAGCATGGAAGATGCCGCATCGGAATTGGCGACGGAAATTTGGGGGGATGTCGCGCTCGATTGGATTCGCCTTGTCATCAAAGGAGCGTGTGCGGCAAAAACAGGACGCTGGGACGTTGCTCTTGCACCACTGAAAGAGGCTCACGGCGAGGGCTGCCGGGATATACTATGTCTGCGTTGGTATGCCTTGACGTTGTTGGCATTGCAACAATTCCAACCGGCAGTCGAAATCTTGGAGCAGTGGCTTGCCCAGCAACCAGAGAATACCGAGGCGAAGTCATACTATGCGGCAGCGCAGCATCCCGACCGGTTCGGCGAGGCATTGAAACGCATCAGAGACACTCATTTGTGGTCATTGGGTATGGTTGTGGACAAGATCGCCCCGCGCAAGCCCAACGTTCGCATCGAAGATGCCGTCCGGGAAATGATCCAAGCCTCTGGTACGTGCGGCAAAATCACTGGATTCAAGGCGAAGTCGAAGCCAGTGCGATAATATAAGGATAATTACGTCGACATTCTGTACCAATTTGGTACAATTATCCTTATGCAAAAGTTATCTATTCCTCTCGGCTATCGGTTTGCGGGAGTTCACTGCGGATTGAAATCCGATCCAAATCTCCTTGATCTGACTCTGGTTGTTTCCGATACCCCAGCGACGGTAGCCGGGGTCTATACGCAAAATCTTGTTTGTGGGGCGGCAGTTCTAGTGGATCGATCCAGAACGCCCGGCACCGGGTTCAAAGCCCTTGTCGCCAATTCCCGAATTGCTAACGATTGCACCGGTGAACAAGGATACCGCGATGCCCTCGAAATGACCGAACTTGCCGCTCTCTATGCCGGGGCACCACCCGACAAGGCACTCGTCATGTCCACTGGAGTCATCGGTCTCATGTTGCCGATGGACAAAGTCCGTGCCGGTATTGCCGAATCCGCCAAACAGTTGGCAAACGATGAAGAGTCTTTTATGCGTGCCGCTCGTGGAATCATGACAACCGATACCGTTGAAAAAGTGGCATCGCGGCAGGTTACGTTGCAAAACGGTCAAACGATCACGCTTGCCGGTTTCTGCAAAGGTGCCGCGATGATTGCCCCCAACATGCGGACGATGCTCGCCATGATTATGACCGATGCCGCTCTCGATCCGCAGACGGCGCAGAAACTTTTGAGAATGTCGGTCGAAGAATCGTTCAACTGCGTTTCCATTGATGGGCATACCAGCCCATCGGACACCGTATTGCTTTATGCCAATGGAGCGGCGGACGCAAGTCCCCCGACTGGCAACGATTTGACGAAATTTACAGAAGCATTTCGGAGTTTATGTATCGAATTGGCAGTCAAGATGCCGGCGGACGGCGAAGGGGTATCGCATCTGATTACGATAGACGTAGAAGGTTGTAAAGATCGCGAGTCAGCACAAAAAATTGCCCGGCAGGTTGCCGAAGACGTTTTGGTCAAGACGGCAATTTGCGGTGCCGACCCGAATTGGGGACGCATCGTCTCTGCGGTAGGCAATGCCGGTGTGCCGCTCGATCCCATGAAAATTTCGCTGAAACTCAACGGCTTCGATTTGTTCCGAGAGGGCGAACCGTTGCCGTTTGATAAATCGGCGGTAGCACACTCGATTCGTAGCAATCGGGACACGCATATTTTGTTGTCGCTCAAAGAAGGCACCGCAGGCATCCGATTTTGGACGACCGATCTCACGACGGAGTACGTGCGTCTCAATTCGGAGTACACGACGTGAATTTGGAGAGTGGGAACTTGATTTATTTTGCAGATACCTTATAATGGCTCTCCTCACCAGTTTACGGTAGTGTGATTCATGCACAAAATTGTTTCAGACCAGTCCTTGTGCGTTCGATGCGGACAGTGTACTCTCGTGTGTCCGAACCGGATTTTTCAACGTCAAACGAATAAAGATTATCCCACATGCATCGATGATGCCGAAGACATTTGTATTGCTTGCCAACATTGTGTCGCTGCTTGCCCTGGCGGGGCATTGACAGTTGATGGGATGGGAGTCGCCGACTGCTTGGAATTCGATACTGCCATTTCCGTTCGATTTGAACAGGTTGCGCAACTTATGCGAAAGCGTCGCTCGATTCGCCGCTATTCCGACAAGCCGCTTGACAATAGCGTTGTAGAACAACTTCTCGATGTTGTTCGCTGGGCTCCCACCGCGAAAAACGGTCTGCCTGTCAAATGGGTGATCGTCAACAATGCTGATAAAGTCAGCGAACTTGCCGGTTTGGTCGTGAATTGGTTAAAAAAACAGCCGGGAACAGAAAGGATGGTGGAAGTATGGGAAAAGGGGGGCGATCCCGTCTTTCGTAGGGCTCCATGTGTCATTGGGGCATATACAAACAACTTAACGTCGCACTGGTCGGAGATTGATACGACAATCGCCGTGGAAACGCTTGACCTTTGTGCGACGGCAATGCGGCTCGGCACATGCTGGGCAGGAATCTTTGTCCGAGCGGCACAATCCTCGGATAAAACGGAGATCAATCAGTGGCTTGGATTGGACGATACGGAAACCATCCACGGCGGACTGATGCTCGGACACATCGGCGAAGAAGTCTATCGACGAATTCCCCATCGACCCGAAGCACAGAAAATATGGATACAGTGAGAACTGTATGTTATAATACAACCAATTAACCCTAACAAATTCAGTATGTCAAACATGGAATTTTCACCTCTCGCTCAGGGCGTTATTGACGGTGATTTGGACACCGTTTTGGAAGAAGTTCAGCGGTGTCTCGCGGATAAAGTTCCGCCTCAGCGCATTATGGACGACCATCTCATTCGGGCAATGAGCGAAGTTGGCCGCCTCTTTGAAGAAGGGGAGTATTTCGTTCCCGAATTGATGGTTTCCGCCCGCGCCATGCAGGCTGCAATGAAAGTCCTGAATCCGCTCATGGCAGGCTCCGGTATCCAAAAAATCGGTCGAGTAGCCATCGGTACGGTCAAAGGAGACTTTCACGACATTGGCAAAAATTTGGTGGCGGCAATGTTGGAGGGAGGCGGATTCGAGGTCGTTGATCTTGGCGTGGATGTTTCGCCGGAAAAATTCGCCGAGGCAGCCCGAGAACGATCTGGAACGCTCATTGCGATGTCGGCACTTTTGACGACAACGATGCCGCAAATGGAAAAAGTCATCGAAAAGTTAGAAGCCGATGGACTTCGCGGTTCGTCAAAGGTCATTATCGGCGGTGCACCGGTTACGGATGAGTTTGCCAAGAGAATTGGTGCCGATGGTTACAGCGACAATGCCAGTGCCGCCGTAACCCTTGCGAAGAGTTTTTTCGGATAGATTTTTCACCGATATGAACGAGGGCAAATGGCTACTGTCTTGTCCATTTTCACGGGGGTGAAGAGGGAGGTTGATTTTGCGTCTCCGGGGTTTCGTGAATTATCCCACATCCCCCAAATTTAGCACCGCACCATAGCGATTCAACATCTGCTTGCGTAACTTCGCATGCTCTGGTCGAGACAAGCCGGGATCATCACGTATCATCTCCATTGCGTCGCTTCGCGCTTCCAAAAGAACGTCTCTATCCCGGACCAAATCGGCAATCCGAAATGGCGGAATGCCATGTTGCTGGGTACCGAATAAGTCGCCTGCACCGCGAATTTCAAAATCCTTCTCCGCTAACTTGAAACCGTCCGATAGTTTTTCAAACGCCTTTAATCGCTTTTGCGACCCTTCTGTTTCAGCGTTGCAGAAGACCGTGCAGTAACCCGGGTTTTTGCCCCGTCCAATGCGACCACGAAGTTGGTGCAGTTGCGATAACCCAAACCGTTCCGCACTCTCAATCGTCAACAAATTGGCATTCGGAACGTCAACACCGACCTCAATGACCGTCGTTGCCACCAGAATATGAATCTCTCCGGTGCGGAATTCAAACATGATCCGCTCCTTCTCCTCGGTGGACATCCGCCCGTGAATTATGCCAAGCCGAAAACCTTTCAGCGGACCCGTCGATAGATGTTCGTAAGTTTCCTGCAAACTTCGAGCATCAAAGTTTTCGGACTCTTCAACGAGCGGCACAACGACGAAGCCCTGCCAATGCTCTTCGGAAATTTTTCTCGCAACGAAGTCCCACCAGGCGGCTCGGCGTTCCGACTCGGCAATGTACGTTGTAACCTTCTGGCGACCAGGCGGCATTTCATTCATGATCGACACATCGAGATCGCCGAACATTGTCATCGTAACACTCCGAGGAATCGGCGTTGCCGTCATCACGAGATAATGCGGATCAAATTTTTCGCCCGACTTACCCATCGGAACTTTCAACGCCGCCCGCTGCATCACACCAAATTTGTGTTGCTCGTCAATCACCACCAAGCCCAATTTGTGGAATGGTATCTCTCCATGAATGATTGCTTGTGTACCAACAATAATCTGTGCCGCTCCACTCAAAATGTCCTGTATCACTCTCGTACGTTCCGGCGTTTTCTGTCCGCCGAAGAGCGGAGCAATTTTGACATTACTGCCTTCGAGTATCCGCATCAGCGTCCGAAGATGTTGTCTTGCAAGGACTTCCGTCGGTGCCATAAAAACAGATTGATACCCATTGGCGGCAGCAAGGAGCATCGCATAAACGGCAACAATCGTTTTGCCGCTCCCCACGTCGCCTTGCAAGAGTCGATTCATGGGAACAGGCTCTGCCATGTCCGTAGTGATTTCTTTGACAACACGTTCTTGGGCTTTCGTGAGTTCAAAGGGAAACCGTTGCCGAATGCGGGAATTGATGTTCACATCCAAATACATGGGCGATGCTTTTAGTTGCGTTTGGTGTTGCAACCGCCGCATTGCCAGTCCCAGTTGTAGCACGAAAAGTTCCTGATAAACGAACCGCCGCAATGCCCAATGTTTTGTTGCTTCATCCGGGGGAAAGTGAATCGCTCGCACGGCTTCGTCGATGCGTAGCAATTTATGTCCCCTCAAAAAAACATCGGGAAAAACCTCATCCAACAACGGCGTGTATATCGGAAGCATATTTCGGATAATTTTCCGAAGATGAAATTGTTTGAGACCTTCGGTCAGCGGATAGATTGGCAGATACGGTTCAATTTCGTCTTCCTCTTCGTTATCGGCAAGGTACGTGATCTGCGGGTGCACCATGACCCAGTAGGGATAATCGAATTTCGGCTTACCGGTGAGCATCACCCGCCGTCCTTGTGCGAAGTCCCTGATAATGAAGTGTGCCATTTTGAACCAGAGACCTTTGAGATATGCTTTGCTCCCCTTGACTACGAGGGTCAACATTTCGCCGCGTCGGGTGGACTTGCGACTCCACTCTTCGATGGTGCCGACGATGGTTTGCTGTTTGTTGTTCTCTTCGAGTTCGTGAATTTCCCGGCGTTCGGTCATGTCTTGATAGTCGCGGGGAAAATAGAAAAGCAGATCGCTGACTCGCCGAATGCCGATGCGATGGAGTATTTCCGCTCGCTGCGGTCCGACCCCTTTGAGGTATAGAATCGGTGAACGTAGATCGAGTGCTTCGATGGACATGAGACCGAGATGACGTGCTCAAATTGTAAAAGCCGTCCCCTTTTGAGGACTTCTATTGCCTAACAAGTGGACATTTCGCTATGATTCGTTTGCAAAAAATTACCC
>Ga0123353_10019545_pt1 | contig 10072 bp, 7 predicted proteins | sample TergutLab28metaG_3_FD_92763 | JGI IMG/M metagenome (GOLD analysis project Ga0123353, IMG submission 92763) | Labiotermes labralis P3 segment gut microbial communities from Petit-Saut dam, French Guiana - Lab288 P3 | ecosystem: Host-associated > Arthropoda: Insects > Digestive system > Gut ...
ACACCTGGCACACCTGCCCGGCCAGCGGCGAAATCAACGCCTCCAACCCGTGCAGCGAGTACATGTTCATCAACGATTCGGCCTGCAACCTGGCGAGCCTGAACCTGATGAAATTCCGCCGCCCCGACGGCAGTTTCGATATCGAGTCGTTTCGCGCCGCCGTGCGGGTTTACATCATCGCCCAGGAAATCCTGGTCGATCGCGGCAGCTACCCCAGCGAGCGAATCTGCCGCAACAGCCACGATTTCCGCCCGCTGGGACTGGGCTACGCGAACCTCGGCTGCCTGGCCATGAGCCTGGGCCTGCCCTACGACAGCGACGCCGGCAGGGCGATCGCCGGGGCGATCACGGCCATCATGACCGGTGCCGCCTACGCCACCTCCGCCGAGCTCGCCAGCCGCGTCGGACCGTTCACGCAGTACCAGAAAAACCGCCGCCCGATGCTCAACGTCATCCGCATGCACCGCGATGCCGTCAACGCCATCGACGCGGGCCTGTGCCCGGCCTCGCTGCTACAGGCCGCCCGCGACGCGTGGACCGAAGCCCTCGCCGCGGGAACCGAACACGGATTCCGAAACGCCCAGGTCACCGTGCTCGCGCCGACCGGGACCATCGGCTTCATGATGGACTGCGACACCACCGGAATCGAACCGGACATCGCCCTGGTGAAGTACAAACAACTCGCCGGCGGCGGAATGTTCAAGATGGTCAACTCCACCGTGCCGATGGCCTTGGACCGCCTGGGCTACACCCGGGCGCAGGTGGCGGACATCGAAGCCTACATCGACAAACACGACATGATCGAAGGCGCCCCGCATCTTAAGGACGAGCACCTGGGCGTGTTCGACTGCGCCTTCCGCCCGGCCAAGGGCAAACGCAGCATCCACTACATGGGCCACATCCGCATGATGGCCGCCGTGCAGCCGTTCCTGTCGGGCGCGATCTCCAAAACGGTGAACATGCCCAAAGAATCGACGACCGAGGAGATCATGCGGGTCTACACCGACGCCTGGCGGCTGGGCATCAAGGCCGTGGCGATCTACCGCGACGGTTCCAAGGCCGCCCAGCCGGTGAGCACGAAGAAAGACAAGGATGCCAAGACCGACAAGGCGGGCAAGCCGGCGCAGGCCGTGGTTGCGGCCGCCGCGTCGACGGAACCGGCCATTCGCGAACCGGAACGCCGCCGCATGCCCGTGACGGCCGGCAGCATCCGGCACAAATTCGACGTCGCCGGACACGAGGGTTACCTCCACGTCGGCATGCAGGAAGACGGCACGCCGGGCGAACTGTTCGTCACGATGGCCAAAGAAGGTTCGACCGTCGGCGGAATGATGGACGCGTTCGCCACCGCGATCAGCCTGTGTCTGCAATACGGCGTTCCGCTGGAAGCCCTGGTGAAAAAATTCTCGCATCAGCGGTTCGACCCGCAGGGCATGACGCGAAATCCCGAGATACCGTTTGCCAAAAGCATTGTGGACTACATTTTCCGCTGGCTGGGCCTGATGTTCCTGGAGGAGTTCCGCAAGGCGAACCTTCCCGGACGCGGAAGCACCAGCCCCAAGGCCAGCGACGTGGTCCGCTCGCTGTTGCCCCAGGTCGATGCAGCGCCCGAGGGTGTCATGGACGACAGTGTTTCCTCGGATTTTCTCCGGACCGATGCCCCTGACACGGACGATCAGGGGCTGTCCGGAGCGTACGCGTCGGCGAATCGGTTGGACGGTTTGGGCGGAAACGGCACGCGAGGCAGCGGCGGCGCGAAGGTTCAGAAGGAGAACACCTGGTTGAACCAGTTGGTGGTCGGTCAGGACGACGCGCCGGCCTGCGACGTGTGCGGTGCGATCACGGTCCGCAACGGCGCGTGCTACAAATGTCTCAACTGTGGAACGAGCGCGGGGTGCAGTTGATTGTCAAGCTGGGAATCGGGCTGTGGACCTTGCCACGGTTAGTCGAATACCACGGCCCGTACTTGTGGTAACCGCGTTCATGGAGGAACGCGGATGTGTGCGGAGTTGCCGGTCGTCGGTTCTCGCGATTTTTGCGGGACACCGACGATCGGCCTCCGGTTGTCGTTGCTGGTGAAAAAAAGCTATCCGGTTTTCTACCTATTTTTTTTCGTATATTCCTTCAGAGATTTTTGGTTAAAGGTTGAAAATACCGTTTTCCACAGTATAATGCGGGCCATGAATCGGTAAGATGCACCGTTTAGCACGGATGCGAGAATTTGATTCGTGAGTTGATCGAGGTTTTTTACGCGGTTTTGTCCGGTTGTTTTTGTCTGTGCGGGCCGGTGGATGTTTTCGCCGGTTTCGCGGTGTTGGGTCGGCGGACGTTTTTGCCGGCCGGGCTGGCGAGATGGTGTGCCGGCTGGTTTTTTTGTGCTGTCCGCTGCACCCTTATGATGTAGGTCTCCCTCCGCCTGCATCGAGGTTGCGGCTATGTGGCGACGCCGAGGTCCCCCTCCACCTCTGGCGTCGCCTTTTTTTTGCGCGAACGACCCAAACACGACGAACGGGACCCAACGACGGTCCCGTTCGTCGTGTTTTGGGTCGTGGGTTTTCGGCACGTCGCGGATATGACGTGTCTCTTTGCGCTGTCGGGCGTGATGAACAGCGAGAGTTTCGTTTTTTCCAACCTCCGGGAATTTTCTTCTTTTGAGTCTTCGGGATTTGTTTCGAATTTCGGATTTCGAGTTTCGGATTTGAAAACGCCTCCCTTCGTCACCGATTGAATCCTTGCATTCGTCCCTCGCAGAACGTAAAACCATACCCATGCGTCTGCGACCCATGACATTCACCGGCCGGCCGAAGATTCGGCTGATCAACCCCGCCAGCGCGCTGACCACCATCACCATGCCGGAGATCATTCAAAAAATGACCTTCAGCCGGCGGGCCCTGTTCATGCCGCTGAACCTGGCGATCTGCGCCGCCCTGGCGACGCGCGAAGGATGGGACGTCGAACTGATCGACGAGAACATCACCGGACCGCACACCGCCGTCGGCGACGCGCAGGCCGTCGGAATCGGCGCGATGACCACCCAGGCCAAACGGGCTTACGCCCTCGCCGACGCCTACCAGGCCCTCGGCGTGCCCGTCATCCTCGGCGGAATCCACCCCTCGGCCATGACCGACGAAGCCCTCCTCCACGCGGCCGTTGTCTGCAAGGGCGACGCCGAATGCACCCTCCCCCATGCCCTGCGGGACCTCCGGGCAACCCTCGAACCCAATGCCGCCGCTGGCGAGGCTGGCACAAAAGCGCCCGACGGCCTGATCGGCGTCGACGCCCTGCCCAAACGCGTTTACAACTGGCAAAACCACGCCGACGCCCCCATCGCCACGCCACGCAAAGACCTGCTCAACCCCAAGGACTACCTCGTCCTCAACCCGATCCAGACCACCCGAGGCTGTCCGCACGGATGCACCTTCTGCACCACGCCGGCGATCTTCGGCCGAAAGTACCGCCAACGGGCCATCCCCGACATCATCGACGAAATCCAGGAGGCCCGCGAACGGTTCAACACCAAAACCTTCATCTTCAGCGACGACAACGTCGCCGGAAACCACGCCTGGGCGATGGAACTCTTCGAGGCGATGAGGCCGCTGAACATTCGCTGGGCCAGCCAGTGCGACATTTTGATCAGCCGCAGCGACAAACTGCTCGCCTCCATGCGGGCCAGCGGATGCATCGGCCTGATCCTCGGTCTGGAAAGCCGCTCGCCCGAAACGCTTCGCCAGGCCGGCAAACGCTACGTCAACGCCGACGAGTACGTGCAGCGCATCCGCAAAATCAACAGCTACGGCATCAGCATCTGGGGGAGTTTCATTTTCGGCTTCGACAGCGACCGCTGGCAGGAGTGTATGAACACCGTCCGCTTCGCCCAGAAGGCCGACCTGGTGATGAGCTGCTACCCGATTTTGACGCCGTACCCCGGCACGGCCGTGTTTGAGCAATACCAGCGCGAAGGCCGCCTGCTGACCACCGACTGGGACAAATACAACGGCGCGACGGTGGTGTATCAGCCCGAGCGCATGACGCCCGACCAGCTCCGCCACTGCCAACTGGCCGCGTTTAACGAGTTTTACAGCCCGCCGAGCATGTTCCGCCGCCTGCGCGTTTGGCCGTTCAAGCGCAACAGTTGGCTGGCCAACCTCGCCATCCACCGCGGAATCATCTACTACTACAACAAAAAAGGCCGCCCGCTGCCGAGATTCGCGGACCTGGCGGAACCGGACTGGGAACGGCGTGTGCGACGGTGTTTAGGCGTATGATTTTTTGCCGCGAATGATGCCTCGTGACGCGGGCGTCCCGCCCGCGCGTCTCGCGGACGTCTCGTCCGCGTCAGGCAGCGAAGTAGATTGGACGTTCTTCAGTGACCAAGCCAATGGAACGCACAACGCGGGCGAGACGCCCGCGTCACATATCGCGGCTACAGGGAATACCGTTCGAGGATTTTCGCCCATAGGCCGGTGGGGCGGAGGATCATTTCGATGGCTTCGCGGACGGCGCCCTGGCCGCCGGGGAGTTTGGTGATGTACGTCGCGACTTCGTGGAGTTCGGGCACAGCGTCGGCAACGGCGATGGGGAGCGCGCAGGTTCGCAGCAGGGGCAGGTCGGGCAGGTCGTCGCCGATGACGGCGGTTCGGTCGGCGGTGATGTTCAGTTCCGCCAGCACCGACCGCAGGGCCGGCACCTTGTCCAGCGCCATCGTGCGGTAGGTGTCCACGCCCAGATCGGCCAACCGGCGCGACACGGCCGGCGACCCCCGCCCGGAAATGACGGCCAGTTTTTTTCCCACCCGCCGCCAATACTTCATCCCCGCCCCGTCACGGGCATGAAATTCTTTGATTTCGTCTCCGCCCGGCGTGAGAATAATCTTCCCGTCCGTCAACACGCCGTCAACGTCCAGAATGAGCAGGTCAATGCGGGCCAGCACGGCAGAATTTGGTAAATTGGTCATCGTTATTGTCCTGAAACATTGCAAAGGCAAACCACATTCACACAGGGCAAACGCATTCTCGTGGCGAGGGCGTCTCGCCCGCGCGACGGTGCGAAAGCCTTGACATTCTTCACATCGCCAAGCCGTGCGGAACGGTCAGCGAGGGCTGCAAGCCCTCGCGACGCGCGGGCGAGACGCCCGCGCCACGAGAATGTCGTCGCTACTTCGCGCCGTTGTCGCGCAGCCATTTTTTCGCTTCGTCACTTTTCGCCTCGGATAGCGGCGTCCGGCCGTCGTTATCTTCGGCGTTGACATCCAGTCCCTGTTCCTTCAGCCACGTCATGGCCTTGACGTTGCCGCGCTGGGCGGCGACGAACATCAGCGTCCGGCCCCTCTTGTCCGTGACGTTGACGTCCGCGCCCTGCTTCTTCAACCATGTCAGGGACTCGACGGAGGTATCCAGCCAAAACCCATTCCGCCCCTCGCCGCGGATCGCCGCAAACATCGGTGTCCGGCCTCTGTTGTCTTTGGCGTCGAGTTCCAACCGTTGCTCCCACAGCCACGCCATCGCCTTGGCGTCGCCGCGCTGGGCGGCGACGAACATCAGGGTTTCGCCGTCGTTGTCCCTGGCGAAGAGGTCCGCGCCCTGCTCCACCATCCATTTCACGGTGTCGGCGGAGTCCTCCCAATCGCTCCGGTCATCCCCGATCATCGCCGCGAAGATCGGCGTCAAGCCCTGATCGCTCCGGGCATTGATGTCCGCGCCATGTTCCTTCAGCACCTTCATACACTCGATCCAGCCCGACCGGGCCGCATGGAACATCGGCGTCCCACCATCGTGGCTGCTCTTGACGTTCATGTCCGCGCCCTGCGATTTCAACCACGTGATGGCCTCGACCTTGTTGCTCATGACGGCCGTAAACACCGGTGTCCGACCGTACGTGTCCTTGGGGTTGGGATCCACGCCCTGCGCCTTCAGCCACTCCATGGCCTCGACGCTTCCTCCGTTGGCCGCGGGGAACATCGGCGACCAGCCGTTATCGCTCCGGCTGTCGGCCTTCACCCCCTGCTCCTTCAACCACCGCATCACCTCGACGTTCCCGCTGTAGGCGGCGCGGTACATCGGCGACAAGCCGCCCGTGGTGACGACGTTGATCTGCGCACCGTGGTCTTTCAGGCACTTCAAGACATCGAGATGACCGCCATTGGCCGCCTCAAACACGGCCGACTCGCCTCGCTCGTTTTTGGCGTTGATGTCCACGCCCTGCTCCACCAGCCACGCGATCGCGGCGACATGACCGTTCCGGGCGGCTGAAAATATGGGCGTCGAACCACCGGAAAAGCCATTGTTCCTGCTCCTGACATCAACCACCGCGCCCTGCGCCTTCAACCACGTCATCGCCTCCACGTTGCCCCCGGCGGCGGCGGAATCCATGATGGTGTCCAAATTGAATTTCACGCCCTCCGCCGCCAGCCACTTCATGGCCTCGAGATGGCCTCCACGGGCCGCACTGGACACGTACCCGCCGTCCTCACGGATTTTTACGCCCTGCTCCTTCAGCCATTTCAACACCTCCACGTTGCCTCCGGCGGCCGCCATATTCATGAGTAGGATGGTCTCGGACATGGCCTTGGCGTCCTGCTCCTTCAACCACTTCATGACGTCGAGCCGGCCTCCGCGGGCCGCGTACGACATCGGCGTCCCGTACCGCGGGCCGCCTTGCCTCCAGGCGTTGAGGTCCACGCCCTGCGCCTTCAGTTGCTCCAGCACGTCAAGCCGGCCTTCCTCGGCGGCGAGGTCCACCAGCGACCGGCGGTAGAGGTCGTCTTTTTTGTCGATCTTCCGCTGGGTGGCGGCGATCCACTCCTCGGCCGTCAACGGTTTGTCCGACACCTCGACGGTTGGCGGCGCGTCTGATTCCCCGGCCGATTGCGACACATCCGGTTCCTCGGCGGGGTGCGGCTCGTCGTCCAACGCGTCGATGGTTTGCGAATCGTCCGACTCCTCGACCGTTTGTGATGCGGACGTGTCCCGTTCGTCGCTCGCGTGCGACTGGCCCGGCGTTTCGAGGATTGGCCGCTCGCCCGGCTCCCCGGCCGTTCGCGGTTCGTCCGTCGCCTCGACCGTCTGCGACGTGTTGGTTTTCTCCGCCGGCGGCTGGTCGTCCGCGGACCGGCAGGCGGTCGTCATGAGCGTCAGGGCGACGACGGGAACAAGGAAACCGAGGCACGATTTTTTTACCACAGAGGCACAGAGACACAGAGGCGGACGTTGGTGTTTGAAAAATGTTTCGCGATGGCTTGCCGGTTCGCGATGCAGGATGTGGATGTGCCGGCTCCATATCGTTCCGCGGCCACAATCACGATGGGTTGGCATGGTGCGTTCCTTTTTCGAAATCATTTTACACGAAATGTGATTTCGTCTTTCGTAATAAAATGGCCGACGTCTTCTGTGGGATTCAATAATTCCGTTTTGAAAAATTCAGGGAACAAAGGATAGTCCGACAATTTGTCCAGCGGCAGCCAGTGCAGTGACTCCGCTCCTCCGCCTTCTCCGCGTGAATGGCAGCGCAAGGCGGCCAGGCTTTGGTTTTTCTCCGGTTTTACGCGATAAAAGAAGGCGATTTCGTGGTACGGCTGGTTGCCGATTTCCCAGAGGAAGAAGTTTTCGTGAACAAACGCCAGCCGCTCGATTTCCATCGTCACCTGGGTTTCTTCATAGACTTCCCGCAACACCGTTTCGGCCGAGGTTTCGCCGAACATCACGCGGCCGCCGACGGAATAGTAATACGAAAAATCGGCGTTTTTCACCATCAACAAACAATGATTATGAATAATGATTGCTCCAACTCTATAGTTAAATCGGCCGTGATCGGTGTTGAGCGAAATATCTTGATTTTTCATAGAAAAAAATTCGCGTAATTCGCGGCAAAAAGAAAATCGTACAGCGCAAAATGGCAGGGCCATATTCACATTTTGTCACTCATTACTCTGTATCCGCCGCCTTGATGCCCAGCAGGTCCTGGATGTCGATGATGCCGACGGGTTTGCCTTGGGCGTCGAGGACGGGGAGTTCGTCGATGCGGTGGCGGTTCATGATGGCCTGGGCCTTGCTGGCCAGTTCGCCCAGGCGGATGTGCTTGGGGTCGCGGATCATCACGTCGCGCACCGGGCGGTCGAGGACGGCGGCACCGTCCGTGGCGTGTTGCACGCCGCCGTCCTGGCCATCGGTGGCCTGCCGCACGAACAGCCGTCGGAGGTCGCCGTCGGTGAGGATGCCGCTCAGCCGGCCCTGGTCGTCCACGAGCAGCATCGCGCCGGCCCGGCGGCCTTGTTCGGCCTGGGCGAGCGCCTGGCCGAGCGTCAGGGCGTCGCTCACGGCGGTCAGCCATTTGTCCTGGCCGTGGATCATCGCCTCCTCGACGCGGAGCAGTTTCCGCCCCAGCGCCCCGCCGGGATGGAACTCGGCGAACTCCTCGGGGGTGAACTGCCGCATGGACATCACGGTCACGGCCAGGGCGTCGCCCAACGCCAACATGCAGGCCGTCGAAACGGTCGGGGCCAGGCCCAGCGGGCAGGCTTCCCGCACGTCCCCGTACGCGACGCGGATGTCCGCGTGGCGCCCCAGCGGGTTGTCCGACGTCCCCGACACGGCCACCAGCGTCACGCCGCGGCCTTTGACGTAATCCACCAGCCGGATGATCTCGTCGGTCGTCCCGCTGTGCGAAAAGACGATCATGACGTCGCCGCGCCCCACGCGTCCGAGGTCGCCGTGAAGGGCTTCCACCGGGTGTAAAAAAATGCTCGGTGTTCCGGTGGAGGCGAAGGTGGCCGAGATTTTCCGCGCGATGATGCCCGCCTTTCCGATGCCCGTCAGCACCACCGTTCCCTGGCAGTCATGGACGGCCCGCGCCGCGGCGGCGAACTCCTCGCCGATCCGCCCGGCGATCTCCAAAATACACTGCCCTTCCAGGCGCAAGGCCTGCCGAGCGAGGTCCAAATTTACCATGGTATAATTATCCTTGTGCTGCCCCGGCGGGTCAAGTACAACGGGAAATTATGGATGTGGACCCATACAATCTGGTCATCACGGCCGTGGCGGTCGTGATCAGTTTGACGATTCACGAGTTGGCCCATGCGCGGACGGCGCTCGCCTTTGGAGACCCGACGGCCAAGAACATGGGGCGGGTGACGCTCAATCCGCTGGCGCATCTGGACCCGATCGGAACGATTGCGATGCTGCTGTCGAGCCTGGCCGGGGCGGGGATCGGATGGGCCAAACCCGTTCCGGTCAATCCCGCCAATCTGCATCCGCAGCGGCTGGGGAACGCGATGGTCAGCCTGGCCGGACCGATGAGCAACTTCGGTCTGGCCGTCCTGGCGGCGGGGGGCGCCCGGCTGATGATGCACCTGGGGGTCTGGAGCAGCCAGGACGTTCACATGGAGACGCTCTCGGATTTTCTGTGGAAACTGCTGATCGTCAATGTCAGCCTGGGCGTGTTCAACCTTATTCCGCTGTTTCCGCTGGACGGCCATCATATCCAGCGCGAAATTTTGCCTCGCCACCAACAGGCCGAGTTCATGCGATGGCAGATGCAGTACGGGCAATTCGTCCTGCTGGCGATCATTTTCCTGCCCGTACTCCTGGAAAACGTGATGCGGCTGACCATTGAGATCAGCCCGCTGTACTACCTTGGAAAATACGCCATCGTCCCCGTCGTCCGTTTCCTGATCGGCGTGTAGGCGATTTTCTCCTTGTCAAAGCCGGCCGTCGGCGTACACTATACCTGGACGACAACAGTTGGATTCCGCTTCGAATTCCCAATGACGAACTCGCCAATCCGCTTCAAATCGGGTGGAGCGACACGGTCGTACTGGATCAGCCGATCGAGGCCTGCTACATCAAGGTCGTCGGGTACAGCAACAGCGGCTACCATCTGACGTCGCTGATGGCCTTTGCCACCACCGAGCCCGTTCCCGAACCGGCCACGATGGTCCTGTTGGCGTTGGGCGGCTTGGCGCTGCTGCGACGGCGGCGGTAGAAAACGACGCGGAGAGGACCCATATCCCTACTCCGCGCCCCCGCGTCGTCGTTACGTCCGTCGCCGCAGCAGCGACAGGCCGCCCAACACCAGCAGG
>Ga0123353_10019546_pt1 | contig 10072 bp, 3 predicted proteins | sample TergutLab28metaG_3_FD_92763 | JGI IMG/M metagenome (GOLD analysis project Ga0123353, IMG submission 92763) | Labiotermes labralis P3 segment gut microbial communities from Petit-Saut dam, French Guiana - Lab288 P3 | ecosystem: Host-associated > Arthropoda: Insects > Digestive system > Gut ...
TATATATATATATATATATAAACTTATGTATGTATATTATGTATGTGTGTATGCACGTATGTTTATATATATATATATATATGTGTATGTATTTCTTACGTATATGTATGTATTACGTATGTATATGTGTGTGTGTGAGTGGACATAATGCACATATTTACTGAATTTATATTTTTGAAACTTTATTGTGCTTCTTTGGTTTAATGTAATAATTCTATTATTCACAGCCTCGGCACACCAACTGAAAAACACTTCTCACATTACATTAAAAAATACATCGTTAAATAAGAAATAAACCATTGATTTCTGACTCCAACCTGTGACTAGCATTTCACGAAAAGCAAATTAATTAACGCGTTAAAATATTTTCTTTGTCCTATTCCGATACCCAATTTGATGTGAACGCAGTTTGTAGGCATGAATTTCCTGGGAGAATTTTGGAAGTCAGAATACAAGTTTATTGTCTGCTCTCTCCGGCAGTTAACGGCAGAATAGTAGCAAACCGTATATGTAGGAGATACAAGTGACCTAGAGAAGAGAGGAAAGATACACAAGAGGATTTTGGCAATGGACACTCAAGTTTTAGAATATAATACGCGCTGAATAATGTTAGAGACTGGAAAACGAAGGCATCGGAATGATATGAAAAATACCACATTCATAGGTTTGTGCATCGCTTCTAGCAGCAGGTAGCAGTAACGGTCTGACAAATGACTGACGCTGTATGTGCAGTTTTGAACTCCTGATGATGGACGGAAAAACCGTCTGAAACATGTAGAGCTTCTTACATAAATAAATAAATTTGAGAAAAGTTGCATCTTGTTGGTTGTACTCTGAGAAAAATACCACCTTTACAAATTTTTCCAAACAAAACGTAGACCTGAAGGGAAAACATGTACTCAATCACAGTATCATCCTTGATGTTCTGATAAAGTCAAGTTAGACAACTAGCAGCAGTACCTGTGGAATGAACGTAATAAAAGCAACAACACGTCCATAATGTCACTCTGACTACAACGACCACGCAAAATATATGCGTATACAAATTAGCAATGTCACAGACAGCAAGTGTTGGTACTTACTTTCGAACAAGTCAAAATAAAACAAAAGGACATTTCAAGAACACACATATTTCACGTTACCCACCTAATAGAAGAGGTCGTAACAATTACAAAACTTTCCTAATGTTTGAAATATACGAAGAGGGAATGTTTCTTTACTGCTGCCTCTAGTCTTTTACAAAATATAAACCTTCAGTAACCGCTGCTTTCATAAATATATTTGACAAACACTGTGAAAGGTTTTCTAAGGCTCAGTCGCATTGTTCTATAAAAATGGTCAGGAAAGATTGAACACATATTTGAATTAGAAATACATGCACTGCAGCAACAGACAAAACCAATTATATACATTAAAACAACACAGAATTTCAATTCTATAGGGCCCTGATGACAATGTTTGACCCACAGGTATGATCTTTCTTTCTTTTGACACTGTCCATCGTTTAATTCTCTTATTCCAGAGCGTAGTTTCTGAAGTAGGCTTTGCGCAGTCCGCTAAAGCAGTTTTAAGTGAACATAGACGTTATACATCAAACAGTTTACATAAACACAACGAATATTCACGAGAATTTCATTCCCCAAAATGTGATTCATAGCGTTTTGTCTTCGTTTGTAATTCTATTCACCGAGAAGAAAATTTTCAGAATATTTCTGAAAAGTCCGGAGCCTGAGGCAACTAACAAACAACATTACATCCACACAAGTGTGTAGTAAACACCTAAGATAGTTATGTCCCCCTGCAGTAAGGCCTCATTTATTCGGTCTCAGTGCATAGAATTCTTCAGTTGAACCAGCATCAGACGAAATGAGAAATAGCCTAATATTTCTATGAAAAAAGTCCTTGTTTAATTCTAATTATTTCAAGCCTTGCAGTAATAATATATATCGCCTACTGTAACAAGAAAATCTGAGTTCGCCACTCAGTGTACTGATGTAACCATGTGTAAGGATTGTTTTCCTATAAGTCACTAAGCGGTTAGGTCTTAATAACAGACACGGAGTGCATTTTGTTTGTGAATTTATTATTATTATTATTATTATATGCACGCAGTTGAAATGAATGCCAATCTTCAAAGAATATAGCATGTAGTTTTCTTTCGGATACCCGCGAGGAATGGGCACAAAGCTTTGACAATGTCAGTATTCATACGTCTTTTAGGAAGGAATGGACTAAAAGGGCTGCCATCAATTACGGTTTTACCGGAAACAACTTTTTAAAACACTCTTTCTTTCGAAACTGTATCTTTCTACTTTGAAGTTATTTAAATGGGCACGATTTTTTAATTATTATGTACAAATAAAAGACAGGCAATGTACGTAAGACGTAACTTTGAGGGGCGTTCGTGTAATCATTGTTGCAGTGGAAAAGCAATAAACATTACCTATACCGGGAGTGTGTGTTTGTAGCCTTAGGTACTCGGCGTGAAATGCGCATGCGCCGTATTTTCCTTGTGGACTCTCCGGCTCCTCTATATTTTTCCACATGATTTCATACATGGTACGATTTTTAAAAAAAATTACTGAACACAAAATGTGTGTCTTGATTTTATTCATAACTTTTGTCTCGAACAATTCTCATTCTAAGCAGAAATGACCGCGATGTGATTAAAAAATATACATTAGTCCTCATGTAAAGCACACATTATTCTTTTCCGATTTTAGTGAATTTTGAACTTTCTGGCCAGATATTCGAAAAATACTCAAGTATCAAATTTCACCAAAAAGTCCTTGTCTAGTGGGAGCCGAAGTGTTCCATGCGGACGGACAGAGAGACGTGACGAAGCTAATAGTCGCTGTTTGCAGTTTTGCGAAGGCCTCTAAAAACAGAACATATTTCTAAACGCTGAAGCTTTGTCTACAGTAAATATCAATTTCCGTTTTAAAGAAGAATGTGCATGTCCGTCTGTACCTTCAAGAAAATTTGGTGCTCTGAATTCTGATTAAATTTAAAGTTTATCAGTTTTTTCTTACGCGGTTTGTTTACTAGACTGTGTGACGTCTTTATTGTTTGTTTTGTAGACTGGCTGCCTCGTATCTCGGTTCGTTAGCTAGAGTCATACGCGCCGTTGTTGCCTGTTGGACCAGAAATACAAGGCTTTAGTGCACGTGATGCCGCAATGGGTAGTGATATCTTGGGTTCAGAGAACACTGCGTCCTTCCGTCCAAACCATGACCAATTTGCACGTCACACAAAATGTACTTAAAAGAGTTATGTAGCTCTGATATACAAGACCGGAATTTTACTTATGGTCAGAATATTTGTAGGCGGGATAGCGTACTCGATATAGCGACTCGCTACAGGCTGGACGGTCAGGGGATCGAAACCCGGTGAGTGTGAGATTTTCTGTACCCGTGCAGAACGGGCCTGGGGGCCCAAACAACCTCCTATACAACAATGGGTACCGGGTCTTTCCCTAGGGTTAATCGGCCGGGGCGTGGTCTTGATCACCCACCCCATCTATTGCCGAGGTTAAAGAAAGAATAGAGCTATATCTCTACTCCCCTTCAGGGTCTTCGTGGCCTGTTCTAGGGTAAAAATTTACTCTTTTCCTTTTACAGTCAGAATATATTCACGGAAGGTCAAGTCAGGATTAAATTACATCTCGAGAAATTTTTGCAATGTAATAACAATAATAATGATAGTGATGATAATAACGACTATTATTATGAAATGCTTCGAAGGTGCCCAAGTGTTATGTCACAAAGTTGAGTATTAGTATGTGGAGGTACAGCTCCACGCCTTCTTGATCTACGGATTGGGGAAATAGCCTCTCAGTATCCAGGGTTAGCAAAGTAGCTCCCAAAACGTGCTTCGCGGACCCCTAGCAATCACCGAAGTTATTTTCCTTTTCCTTGTATAAATCAGAAAGGAAGCACATAGTGCCGAATGCTTTTAATATCACACAAAAATTCCTGTCTGAAATAATGGTCTAACTTAGGTTTCTCAACAAGGAGTTCCCGCATCCCTGCGGGTCCTTGAGTTGCGCTAAGGCTCGCTCGAGTTGCGTGGATTCTGTTCAGAAGAATGTAACTTCTTTTCCTATGAGTTTTTCATTATCATTAATTTATTGTCATTCTGTTACAAAAACCGCAGTCGTTGTTGTGCATATTTGATAGTGACTTAATACAGGATGTTTGAGCTTAAACTTTACCCCGTGCTGTGCTCCAGGGATCGGGGATGCAAGAAAAGTTGAGAAACAATGGCCTAGAAGGCTGTAGGTTTACGAAACACAGTCTTTCTGGTCTTCGTGAGAAGAGCAAAATTTGTGGAATTAGGTTCTGTTGGAATCGAAAGCGATTATGATGGTGATGATGATGATGATAATATGTAATATTAAAAAAGATGATATATTATTGTGTAGCAATGTGCGAGCATAACTGTTGAATGAACCACAGCCTGAAGGGCTCTTTTAATATTTCAGAACTCTAAATTTATTGCCTACAAAATTTTTGAAAATGCTGCGTCCTATATGCAACGTGTGCTTTAATATTTCAAAGCCCCCCTTTTTACTCGTAATGTTTATTTGTGTTTTTATTACTCTCAGAATAAACAGTGTCATCAGATCCTTCCTTGTGGTCGACAGACTGTATTCCTATAAAGATAGGAACTGAATTCTTTTATGTTTATTTTCGGGTGTCAGTTCGTTAATGGAAACAAAGTATTCAAGCAATGGCTCCTTGACTACATTAACATGAGGTCATGCAAACTCTGCGAATAGCAAACACGGTTTATAAAAATAACCTGCAATATATATTGTCGTAGAAATTTGAGTAGCATATGAACAAAGGGCAGAAGAATATAGTCTATTTTAAAAATCGTTAAAACTATAAATACATAAGAACATCTCTCTGCAGAAGTTAGATATTTTGAAACAGACAGGAACATTTTCCAGAAACAATGGTATAAAAACTCTGTTTACCAAATGTACAGCACATTATTGCAGACAGACAATCGTGAAATGTTTTGTTCATGCACAAGAAAATGAGATTGTTAGGTTTGGTAAAAGAATTTTCAGTGAAGAAAGAAATGTTTGTGCACGTAGCGCTATAGCAGGTGCAGACGGTACGTGCTTTCTCTCAAGATATATGAATATTGGAGAAATTACCGATTAATGAGACAGTTCTTAAGACTCGAAAGTTAAAAATTTTGGCAAAGAAATGTTCATTTTTGTCACTGTGGGCATGTAATTTTACGTCCAGAACAACGGAACTTTTTAACTGCTCTTAAAGAAAACAAAAGCATAGAAAATATATGACTTCAGAGAGAAAACTAAGAACATTTACGACGTAAAGAAAGTGATGCCATATCGCTACACGTTATCGAAAATTCCTGTAAATAGTAAATCCTACTTGCATGTGGAATTGCGTGTTCACTGTCATATTCCAAAAACGTGTAACGGAATTACATTTTTTATGCACTGAATAGAATAATTGAAGGCTGTGGAAGTCTGAAACTCACATAATTCATACACGACATCAGTGTATACACATGTTGCACTTACTAAACTTTCATTGGTGCTCATTTGTAGTCCAGAAGGGTTTCAAAACTTCACTGAACTTTTAGAATCGTCTTATAGTAAAAAAAAAAACGCGACTTTCTAAAAATATGTACGTATATATATATATATACACACACACACACACACACACACACACACAAACTTATATGGAAACTTGAGGGTTGTTTGAGCGTGCGTCTTCCTCATGAAATAAAGTGAAATGCCAGCTTGATGCAACTAGGTAATTTTATTGATGTATTCTTAGCTCGACATGTTTCGGGCATATACGCCCATCATCAGGAGCATTAGATGTTGAGTTGCAACATATTGTTTTCTGCACCGTAAACACGACCTACGCAGCGGCTCTCAAGACCACCACCCATCCAAAAACTGGGTGCAGAAAACAATATGTTGCAACTCAACATGGGCGTATGCGCCCGAAACATGTCGAGCTAAGAATATATCAATAAAATTACCTAGTTGCATCAAGTTGGCATTTCACTTTACTTCATTCACTTATATATTTGCGCACGCGCATGTGTGTGTGATATTAAAATATACAAGTTATAATTCCAGCATGCCCCTACCTGAACGTCTAACGTGTGTACAATAATTCATTTTAATTCAGTAATAATTATAGCTCCAAAGTTGCTTAATATAAAACAAGTGTTCCCTGAAGTTGTAAGAACTTTACTGTTAACAACTGACTTGCGGCCTGCACTGGGTTTGGAATTTTTTTAAGGTCAATTTGTAATAGAAAGTTGGCTGTATATTGCTCTAAGTGAAGTTGTTCCACCTGCTTCACCCAGCTTTGACATTTCTCTGTTACACCTTTTTATAGATCTTTGTTATACAAATGCTCGGTCAAGTTTATACGTTCATTTTTTCTGTCCTTTTCTTTTCCAGATCTGCAGTCTTCACCCACAAGCTTATTATTTATAGCTCGTTTCAGTTTATTTGAATGTTGAATTTGTCTCCTTAGATGAGACCACCAACTTATTGCATTTCATCCTTTTCAATTCCCCTCTTGTCCGTTCTATTAACTCCACAATAATGGCATTTTATTGCCATTGCAATGAAAAATTAACACAAAAGATAAAGGTATATAAATTCCTAGAAAGAGCTTTTGAAATACAGGAAAATTTAATTAAGCGTCTATTGCTCCTTTTTAATTCTTTTATAAAATCCATGCTTTAATATTTCGGAAAATATTGCGCACATTTATTTGGATAATCTCATCATACCCTATAGAACAAACGATTATAAGAAATTTGACATAAAGAAATAAGCCACTGTAATCGAATTGAGTCCGGCAGAGTTGAATCGAAACGTATTCACTTACACGCTGTGAAAGAAGAACCATTTTGTTTGTAGTCGAGCCCATTCGTGTTCAAACTGGCAGTACTTCTTTTTTCCCCAGGATTTTGCCGGCCACTTTTTGTTCCGCGTGATCGGATTCATTTTTTTAGGGTGCTGGCAGCACAATACAAAATAGAGCACAATGTACTTCTAAACGGCACAAATTTTTTTAAATATGCATTTTAAGGATATTCCGAAAACAAAAACAAACGAGGTTGCAACTTGTTCATGATCTCTCCTGATTTGTTTCGTGACAATACAAATATCATGTATTGATACTGTCGGGAATTAAAGTAGTTGAAAGCCATAGTTTTTAATGTCGACATCCCCCAACGGTGTCCTGGGGGGGGGGGGCGGCAAGTGCTACATAATACGTGTCTCTTCCACACTTAGAGACAGCTCGAGTGTCCTGGGGTCGGGGTCGAGAGCAGTATGTCGATATTTTTCCATGTGCAAAACGAAATCCAAAGGCTATCAAAAAGAGTGCTGCGTGGATTTGGCCTACAGGAACATGAATACGGACAGAGGGGAGAGCACTGTATGAAAATTTGTATCCCTACGACTAGGATAAACATTACTGAAGAAAAATCCCTTTTATGTGCGTTTCTTAAGTCGGTCAACAACACTGTAGTGTACAGCTGGTCAAGAATTTCGCCGAAGAGCCCGATAATGCCGTTTTCAAGAAACCACGAATAGGAAAGCTTCTGTAACATTACAAAAATTGCGTAGTATTTGACAACTGATGAATAAAAAACTAACTACATGCCAATTTTTATTTTAATGTACTTCTTATAGGCTCAAAATGTTTCGGGCACTACTATGCCCATCATCAGGAGCTCGCGACTATGATGTTGATTACCACATTGGTCGTTTCGTTCTTGGTTTGTTTATGTTGGCAGTTAGGTGCGGTTAGGCTGGAGTAGTGTTCGGCTGCAGGCTAAAACCAAGAACGAAACGACCAATGTGGTAATCAACATCATAGTCGCGAGCTCCTGATGATGGGCATAGTAGTGCCCGAAACATGTTGAGCCTATAAGAAGTACAATAAAATAATTTTGGCATCTAGTTGGTTTTTTATTCGTCAGTTATCACAGTGATGCTCGGTCCAATAAACATCAGATGCGTAGTATTTATTTTATTTACTTATTTACACATAATTATTTTAACGTTTGATTTACTAGCTACTGCTAAATATAACTCACATATATACCAAAAGCAATAAATAAAATAATAGATAAAGGAAAATATCATCTGTCAAAACACAACTTATATTCTCTATCTAAAGTTTTGGCTACATGTATCAGATTAAATCATGTTGATTTAATCCGAAACAGTCTGTGTTCTGACGGATGATTTAATATTGTTTCTTTTATTTAGTTAATAATACAACGTGATATGCACCAGCAATATAATATTAACTATTGATATGATCATGTACGTACCTGTTCTCAAAGGGTTAGCACAAGCAATAAAATTTATCTTGCTCGGTATCCATTCGCCGTCTAACACGCAATGTGCATGCCCACACTCGCGACTCGAAAAATTGCATTCTTTTGATCTTCCTTCCCCGATTATGATATTCCATATATATGTACATATTCCGTGAGAAAGGATAAAGCTGAAACCATTCCGTGTTGTAGTAATAACCAAAGAACGTAATATCCACTCTTTTGTGCTGCTAGAACTCAAAGAGCCAATTAACATCTCATAAAGACATAAACGCAGACTTCAGTTTCATTATGAAATATTATAAAATCTTGTAATTGTGTTTTCTCTATATTGCAGTTTATATGTCTGTCTGTCTGTGTAACATGGCCCTTTAAACAGGACAAATGCTTATTTTATTATAAGCCATAAGGCAAGGGTCAGAGTAAACCAAGATGAACGGAAATGACACCAGCTGAATTAATTTTTGTGTAAAATAGATAATAGAAATCTCTTTATTATTTGCCTAGGAGAAAGGGGAGATAGAGGCCATTATTACGCGGTTATTAGACGCAAGCAAAACATAGAAGGAAATTCTATTTTTATTTTTAGCCTTCGGATCCCTCTTTGAATTAACTGCTAGTCTCCACAGAGTTACCTGATTTTACTTACGACGCCCATTCACAAGAACTGCAATTTTATATTTAGAACTGCAATTTTATTTTTAGAACGGCGAAATGTGTTTAAAGTGCAGTAGACAAACTTTGTAAAATAATTCGCCGTGACCAAAAGAAACCGTACCCAATAAACGTACCAACGAACAATTCAGTATTACTGATATAGCATCTCCATTAAGTGGCCATTATCTTCATCTGAGATGGTATCACTAACATCTTTACACATAGGGGGGCAGGATGAGTTGGAAATATGGATAGGACGAGAAAAGAAAAATGCTTCCGAAATTTTAGTACGAAAAAGCGTTTAAAATAATCGCTTGGTAGAGAAGATTGTAGTGTTACAGAGATGAGTTTTGCGATAACAGGTTTTGAGGGTGGGAAGTGAGAGGAATCTGCTAATGGCTGCTTCCAGTGGCGACTTTTGATGTTGGGGATGTTGATCCTTAGGGTTATTACTGTATACCTCGTTAACGTTACTCTGATATTCCTGAGGGAAAGTTGCTCCACAGTCCGGTGCAGAAATGGTGAAGGCAGATAAGAGCCTTGCAAGAAGTAGTTAAGCGGCCTGTACAAACCTTTCCGCATTGTATGTAAGAAGATGAGGACACTCCAGGCAAGGGGCAAGTTTAGACAAGAAAAGGAGCTAGGTAGAACAACTTCACTATCACACGGGTTGTGGGATTTGTGTGGGTTGTGTTTCCTTCGGTAGCTTTAAGGTGTCTTGTTCCAAGTTACACGAAAATAAGACTAGTTTGTGCCTTCGGTTTGTAAGAATTAGTGACAATAAAATTAACCCTTCAGCCATAAGGCTGACAAAAACTAACACACAGCCGTACATCAAAGGCCGTCTCGTGCACAGGTTGAGAGAGGACTCTCTCAACCTGTGCACGAGACGGCCACCTATAAGTGTGATGATACCAGAGGCTGAGTAATGCAATTTTGACCTCCTGATGATGAGCACATGTGCTCGAAACATGTAGAGGCATGAAATAAACTTATTGTAAAACAAAAATTTTGTGCATCAAGTTGGTTAATTACTGAGATAAATATA
>Ga0123353_10019547_pt1 | contig 10072 bp, 11 predicted proteins | sample TergutLab28metaG_3_FD_92763 | JGI IMG/M metagenome (GOLD analysis project Ga0123353, IMG submission 92763) | Labiotermes labralis P3 segment gut microbial communities from Petit-Saut dam, French Guiana - Lab288 P3 | ecosystem: Host-associated > Arthropoda: Insects > Digestive system > Gut ...
TAAATATTAGACTTTTTCAAGATACAATATCGGGCACATTTTCTGTCCGCTAACGATACAATGGACTGTCCGTTTTTTGAGCCTCGATATTTTCTTGTGTCCGATTTTTGGGGTACAGTGCACCCTTTTATATGCAGGTAGAGGAACAGATTCTGCAGTGGATTCAATTGGGCGTTTGCGAACCCCATGCCCAGCTTCCCTCCATCCGGGAAATCGCGGCGGCGGCGCAGTTGAATTTCAACACGGTGAAAAAGGCGTTTTCGGAGTTGGAGACGCTGGGTGTCATCTATACCGTGCCCGGAACGGGCAGCTTTGTCAGCGAAAACGCTCTGGAGAACGAGCGGCTTCGCCACAACACGCGGCGCGACCTGGCCGCCGCAATCACTTCGGCCCTGGCAAAGGGCCTCAGCCGGGAAGATATTCTGGCCCTGTTGGACCAAATAGAGGTCAAATAAGGCGCGTTTTGCGCGTTCGAGGAATTTATAATTGCCTATTTATTAATTATAGAAAGGATAAAAAGGAGAACTATGATTGACGTTCAAAACCGCCTCCGGCGTGTATAAGCCGGAGGCGGACGAGGTGCGCCTGTTCGGCGAGCCGGTATACGACAACGCGCCCGTGAAGCAGCGGCTGTTTTATGTGCCGGACGAGCTCTATTTCGAGGCAAACGCCACGATGGAGAGAATGGCGAAGTTCTATCGGGGCTACTATCCAAAATTCAGTATGGATACTTTTCATAAGCTGCTGGAGGTCTTTGGCCTGGAAAAGAATAAGCGCATCAACGGCTTTTCCCTGATACAGCTTATGCCCCGCCGTGAAGCCGACACAAAATTTCAACAAGAATGAGCTTCCCTCTCTGCAGTTCCAGGGCCTGTGTATGCGCAGCCGCAACGAAAAAAGCTACGACTTCCGGAAATTTATGGGAAAACTCCCGGAGAACAGCTACGCCGTGACGGATCCACGGTTGGTGGCAGAGTTGGAACAGCAGGCGCATCTGAACTATTTCAACAGCCGGGAGGGCTACGTTGTGGAGTTTTGCTCGGACACCGGCGGGCTGACGATTCTGTATGTCCCGGCGGAGAAGCTGCCGAAAGCGATGGCCGAGGGGGTTCAGGCGGCATTTTAGAAGACAAGCGCAGGGGGCACTGTTCGCAATGTCCCCTGTGCTTGCCGAAAAAATGGGCTTTCATGTGGCGTGCCAGGGGCGTCACGCCCTACAATCTTTGTGTTTACAGCATTTCCATGTAGGGAGCCACGCCCTCGTCGCTCTAAAATTAAGTTCTTTTCGACAGTTAGCGCTTCAACAGTACCTCTTGTTCATACTGCAGAATGCGCTCCGTCAGTGTCTGGCCGGCGGGCACGCCCTGCTGCTCGCAGTAATGCGCCCACACCAGGCCGAAGGGCAGGGTCTTCAGCTCCTCCTGCAGCAGCAGCAACTCGGTGAAGCGCATCTCATCCTGCAGCTTTTTCAGCGTATCCCGCGGCTGCAGCAGCGCATAGAGCAGGGCTTTCTGCATGTTACGCGTACCGGTCACCCAGGCCGCGACGCGGTTGAGGGACGCGTCGAAATAGTCCAGACCGATCAAGGCTTTGTCCAGCGCACCGTGATGGACGATTTCCTTGGCGATCTCCTTGAGCTCGTCGTCCAGAACCACCACATGGTCGGAGTCCCAGCGCATCGGGCGCGTCACGTGCAGGGGCAGCTTGTCGAAGTAGGCCAGCATGCTGGAGATTTTGTCGCTCACCGTCTCCGTGGGGTGATAGTGGCCGTTGTCCATCAGGTCGTAGACTCCCGGGTGCGTGAGGGCATAGCCTAAATAAAATTCAGCCGAGCCCACGGTATAGGACTCCAAGCCGATGCCGAATACCTTGCTCTCCACGCAGTCCACCACGCCTTCCAGCGGCTCGGCGAAGATGGCGTCCAGGCTCTCCTTCAGACGCAGGCGGGGAGAAAGCCGGTCGGCGGGGACATCCTTCAGCCCGTCGGGAATCCACACGTTGCAGAGGCTGTGTGTTCCCAGCTCCTTTGCGAAGTAGGCGGCGATTCTGCGGCAGGCAATGCCGTGCCGGACCCAGAATTTCCGCGTCTCTTCATCCGGGCTGGAGAGCGTCAGGTTGTCTTTCACCATCGGATGGCTAAAAAAAGTTGGGTTGAAATCCAGGCCCAGCCCGCGCTGCTTCGCGTAGTCCACCCAACGGGCGAAATGTTGGGGCTCCAGCGCGTCCCGGTCGGCCTTCTCCCCTTCGAAAATGGCGTAGCAGGCGTGGAGATTCAGCCGCTTCTTTCCGGGAATCAGCGCGAGTGCCTGGTCGAAATCCGCCATCAGCTCCTCGGGCGTAGTCGCCCTGCCGGGGTAGTTGCCCGTCGTCTGGATGCCGCCGGAGAGCGCCTCTCCCCGGTTCTCAAAGCCTGTCACGTCGTCCCCCTGCCAGCAGTGGATACTGATGGGGGTCTTTTCAATCGTGCGCAGGGCTTCGTCTACGTTCACGCCGTAGGCCGCGTAGAGCTGCGTCAATTCTTTGATGTCCATGTAATACCTCCCAGTTTAAATCGATTTCGATAGTTGCGAAATGATTGTAACAAATAAATCCAATTTTTTCTACACGAATACAAAATTTTATTTTTGGGCTTGCAATTTTCAAAAAGAAGGAGTATGCTTTACAAAATCAAAGAAAGGGGCTACTGCCCGTGCCGACCATCCGTACCCATAAAATGACGAAGCCTGCCACCGATTTCCGCGGAGCACAGGCTTTAGTCCTTATTGATTTTTATGAGAAATAGGTGTCAGGGTATCGGCTTATAAAAGCGGTAAGCGGCTAAGGAAACAAACACCTTAGCCGCTTTTGATTTTTCAAGAAAGCGAGGCAAGAACTATGTGCGAGCAAATCAAACGCTACTACGAGAACTACGACGAGGAGGGGCGGCTCTTCCGGGACAAGGCGCATCTGCCGGAGTACCTGACCACCCTGCGGTACTTCGACCGGTTGTTCGCGCCGGGCAGCCGGATTCTCGACGCCTGCGCCGGAACCGGCCGCTACGCGTTTTACCTCGCGGAACAGGGTCACTGCGTCACGGCCTGCGACCTGGTGGAACACCACGTCAACCTCATCCGCGCCAAGCCGGAGGCGGAGAAGCTGGCCGGCATCGCGGTCTGCGACGTGCTGGATTTGTCCCGCTTCGCGGAAAACAGCTTCGACGTGGTGCTCTGTATGGGCGCGATGTACCATCTGCCCTCGGAGGGCGAACGAACGCAAGCCATCCGGGAGTGCGCGCGGGTGTGCAAACCCGGCGGGCTGATTGTATTGTCTTATTTAAACTATTTCGCCGCGGTTGCCGCCGAACTGGAACCGGGCCTCGGCAATCTTGGCGATTTGCTGGCAGAATTCGGGGAGGGCGGCGACTGCCTTTGGAAGGCAACCACCCCGGTGAAGATGGAGCGCTGCGCGGAGGCCGCGGGGCTTACTGTGCTCCACAACATCGGCACGGACGGGATATCCTTCGTCCTGGCGGATAAGGTAAACGCCGCGAGCGACGAAGCCTTCGACAAATGGATGGACTATATTTATCAGCATTGCGAGGAGCCAGATACAATCGGCTACAGTATGCACGGGTTGTTGATTGGGAGGAAATAGGGATGGATAAAACAACAGAAGTCATACGGGATTTTTACGACAGCTTTGTGCAGGGCGAGTGGGAGCGTATCGCGGGCAGACCGGAATTTTTGCTGACCTGCCGGATGCTTGACCGCTACATAAAGCCGGGCGACAAGGTGTTGGACATCGGCGGCGGACCGGGGCGCTATTCGCTCTATCTTGCGGAAAAAGGCTGCGATGTGACATTGCTGGATTTATCCACCGAAAATACAAAATTTGCGGCAGAACGTGCCGCTGAGCAAAGGCTGATGATTTATATCGTCACCGGCGACGCGAGAGAGGCCGATTCCCTTGTGTGCAGTCAATTTGACCATGTTTTGCTCATGGGGCCGATGTATCACCTTTTGGAGGAAGAAGACCGCATCACAGCGGTAAACGCCGCGCTCCATCTGCTGAAGCCGGACGGAATCATTTTTGTATCGTTTATCAATGTATTCGCCGGGATTATTTATGCGATGAAACACCAACCGGACATAGTCTGTGACCCAATTGAGCAGGACTTTTACAACACTTATATTGAAAATCGCAGCTTTTCCGGTCAAGCGTTTACCCAGGCGTATTTTGCAAAACAAGACGAAATTCTACCGTTTATGGTACAGTTCCCGTTGGAAAAACTGCACTTTTTCGGGCAGGAGGGCGTTACATCTCCCTGCGAGAGCAACATCATGTCACAGACAAAAGAAATTGTGGAGTTATGGCTCGAACTCTGTGAAAAGATTTGGGAACGCGAGGATTTATTAAGCTGGTCAGAGCATTTGATGTATGTCGGCCGCAAAACAACTGGGAGGAAACAAAGATGATTACCTACCGCATGGCAACCCCGGACGACCTGGAACTGCTCACACAGACGCGGGTAACATTTTTCGCGGATGTGCACCCAGAAGTGACAGACGCGGAAAAAGCGGATATTTACGCCTTTACCAGGGCGTATTTTGAAGAGACCCTGCAGGACGGCAGCTATATCGCCTTCCTCGCCTTTGACGGGGATAGACTCATCGCGACGAGCGGCGTCAACTTCTACAGAACGCCGCCAAATCCCAAAAACACCACCGGGAAAACGGCCTACGTATCCAATATCTATACCAGGCCGGAATACCGGGGCCAAGGCATCGCGACGCGCCTGTTCGCCATGGCCGCGGCGGAGGCACAACGGCACGGCTGCGGCAAGGCGGTGCTGCACGCCACCGATATTGGGCGGCCCCTCTATGAAAAATATGGCTTTTACAGCCCGAGCAGCGCAATGGAATATTATTTTGAATAAATAATTCAGGAGGTCAAAGGGATGTCTGCAAGAGAAGAAACGGCGCTTGCCCTGTTCGCGGGCGGCTACAACTGTGCCCAGGCGGTGTTGGGCGCGTTCTGCGAGGAAAGCGGCCTGGATTTGAGCACCGCGCTCAAGCTTGCCAGCGGCTTCGGCGGAGGGATGCGCTGCGGGGAAGTCTGCGGCGCCGTCACCGGCGCGGTGATGGTCATCGGCCTGCAATGTGGATTCTACAAAGAAAAAGACTTCGAGCAAAAAAACTTCTGCAACCAGAAGGCCCTCGCATTTATGGAAGCGTTCGCGCGGGAAAACGGTTCGGTCCTCTGCCGGAAGCTGCTCGGCGCGGAGAATTTTTCCACAAGCATGTTCAGTGACCCGGCGTCACGGGAACTGTTCCAAACGATATGCCCGGAGATGGTGGCCTCCGCCGTGCGGCTGTTGGAAAACATGGAATTTGAGAGGTGAGAAAACAATGAGCCTCAACCATGAAATTATCACTCTGTTGCGGCAGGAGGGCTGCGGCATCGTCGGCTTTGCCGATTTGCACTGCCTCTCCAAGAAGGCGCGGCAAAATTTTGATTGCGGCATCGTCATGGCACTTTCTTATAGCAGGGAAGCCATGCGGGACAACAAAAACGGGCCGCCGCAGCAGTATTATGCGGAATTTGTTCCCGTCAACAAACGCCTGCCGGAGCTCGCCGCGCTGACCGCGGATTTTTTAGTCGATAGAGGCTATAAGGCCCTGGCAAAAATTACGTCAACAGTGGTGCAAGACGAAGACTACCGCACGGTCTTACCCCACAAGACTGTGGCGACGCTGGCGGGTCTCGGCTGGATTGGCAAATGCGCCATGCTGGTGACACCGGAAGTCGGCTCGGCGCTGCGGCTGACCGTTGTACTGACCAACGCCCCGCTGGACTGCGGTACGCCCGTGACGAAATCCATGTGCGACCCGAATTGCACGGTCTGCGCCGACGTCTGCCCCGGCTGGGCTCCGCTCGGCGGTTTGTGGGAGGTCGGCGTGGACAGGGACGCATTTTTCAACGCTCAAGCCTGCCGCTCCGCCGCCCGCGCCCACGCGAAAGCAGCCTTGGGCATCGACGAAACCCTATGCGGGCTGTGCATGTCCAACTGCCCGTTTACGAAACTGGGACTGGGCTATGAATAAAAAATATATCGACTGGAGGATGGAAACCATGGAATTGATTTTCCCGACAATGGAACATAAGCAGGCGGCAATGGAATACCGCCAGGAGCACCTGGACTGCGGAGAATCCTGGATTCATGGCAGCGGCAATCTGATAGACGCCGGGGATTACGAAAGCTGGCTGTTGAAAATCACCGTCTCACAGACATTTGCCACCCCAGATTGGGTAACCGCCACCACCTATTTCGGGTTTGTGGAAGATAAACTGGTCGGCACCATTCAAATCCGGCACACACTGAATGAACGGCTTCTGAGGAGCGGCGGCCACATCGGCTACGGCGTCCGCCCGTCCGAACGGCGGAAGGGCTACGCCACGCAGATGCTCGCCCTTGCCCTTACAAAATGCCGTGGGCTGGGCATTGAAAAAGCCCTCGTCACCTGCGACAAGGGCAATCTCGGCTCCGCCGGAACCATTCTGAAAAACGGCGGCGTGCTGGAAAATGAGTCTGTCGATGAAAAGGGCGTCGCCGTACAGCGGTATTGGATTCAGATTTTTTGAGAAAATTTTACTGCGGCCTCGTCCAATAATTTGCCGAACAAGCCGCAGGTCTTTCGGGTATTGTCCTTCCAGGCGGCGTCCTTGCACCACATCTCGGCAGTGTACATCCGGACGCCTAGCCCATACGCGGTTTGAATCACCGTTTGAAAATCCACCTGCCCCTCGCCCGCCACTATGTCGCGGAAAACGCCCGGAACCGTCTCCTTCAAGTGCAGCGCGGCGATGTGTCCGCCGCCCGATTCCAGGTCGGCCTTCAGGCTCGTTCCGTACCGGAGAGCGGCATTGTTGAGGTTGCCGGAATCTGGATATATTTGCAGGTAGGGCGACTTTCGTCTTTCTCATGTCTCTATTATATCACATTCAACGCTATTTGTCCACTCCTTTTGAGATGAAATACCATATGGAGTATGAGACCAAAATATTTACAGACTTCATGCAACTGCATTGCAATTTACTGACAGGCATGTCATAATACTGTAAACAAATAAAAACAATCAAGGAGGAAAAAACATGTTTTCAGCGATTCAAAAAGGGTTCACGGTCTTTCTCGCGGCGCTCCAGCTTCTGCTTTTCGGCGTGGTCCTGAGCGAGCTCCGGCCACCGGAACTCATCCCGGAGCCGGAAGTCAATTTGGTCAATCACATTGAAGGGGATTCCAATTTGTCCGCCTCCGTTCTGTACGCGGCGGAGGCAAAAAACGCGGTCCAGGCCGTGTTCAGATCGCCGGATCGCAGCCAGTACCAAATGCGTAACGCGCAGATGTCCCTGACGCACAACCTCAAGGTCAAGGGCAACGCCACGGCGACCCTGTGCAATATCGAAGGCGGTATCTATCTGGCCGACACGCTGGACCCCTTCTGCGTCACAACTGGCGGCAAGCGCTACTACGCCTCCGCTTCCGTGGACAACGCCAGGCCGAATACCATCCGCCTGGGAGAGTACTACTACGAAAGCCATATTCGTGATTTGCGCTTCAACTGGCTGACCAGCCCCCGGTTCTGGGTGGACAAGACCTATCATATCTATGCGGACCGCCTCTATCAGGAGGTCATCCTGATGGCGGACACGGCCACCACAAAGCTGGAAGCCTTCGGCATCGAGACGAAAATTCCGGCGGCGAACGTAACCGCGCTGCAACTCCGCGACGCGGGCGGCGTCAAAAACACACTTTCCGGTGTGGACAGCGCGACGGTGGAATATGTAGCTTTTGACATCAAGAATGTCGGCGTCGTGGGCTTTATTATTCCGTCGGACGGTTCCACCGCCTCCGTCAGCGTGACCCTGGAGGGCGGGAACTATAAGATCGTACAAATGGCGAACTATACGCCGGGCACCGGCATCAACAAAAACGACGAGAGCGGCGGCTACGCCCTGAACGATGTCCGCTTCGGCAACCGGATTTACACAGATACAACGCACAGCTTCGCGGATATAGACCGGGAGGCCTATTTGGAACGCCACCCGCTGGAAAATCTGAGTGCCACGGGCGGCAACGCGGCGGCGGCCTATCTGGGTTATGAGTACCTGCGCGGCAGTTACAAGTTCCAAATGGACGGGACGAGTTTCAGTACCGCCTACGTCAATCCGGATGTGCAGTATGCTGCGCCGATTACCATCGAAAACGACGCCAACGACCGCGACATCTACATCCGCATGAACGGCAAGAGCGGCGGCTTGGAGGCGGCGGTACTGTTGGACGACGCCGGCCAGATGGCGGCCATGGACGTGCAGGTTTGCAAGAACTTCCAGGGAGACGGCGGCGAGCCCTTCTACAGCGTGAAGGATTACCAGTATGGGGATTCTATCTTCCCGCTTTCCCTGGCGGCCAACGATACCACGCAATTCACATTGCTGAACGTCTATCAGAACTGGGGGAAATTTCCGCTCAAACAGCTCTCCTCCATTGAGTTCTTCGTGCCCTATTATCACCTGTCCACAGGGGTGACGGAGTCCAACTGCATTGCGCCCTATTTCGTCTCCGGAAAAGATCACTGGGTGCTGCCCGATTTTCGCGGCTGCAGCGGCGACATGTGGGAAAGCCAGCCCCAGTTCAACTCCGTGGGCAGATTGTATTTCGCGCAGTACAAAAAGACCCTTGGTAAAGTAGGCAGCGAGTATACGGGTTCCAAAATCAACTCCTCCGGCCTGGCCTATGCCGATGTGGACTACAGCTATACCTCCGACTGCGGCTCCTACGACTACACCCTGCGGCATGTGGAGTTCCCGCAGACAGACGAAAACCGCACCTACTACGAGATGAACCTGAGCTTCAACCGGGACATGACCTTCCAGAACTTCCAGAAGGATTTCAGCCTGTTTTCCTTTGACGGGCGCTTTGTGGCCTTTTCCAAGGCGGAATACCTCGACGAGCAAAACAAGCCGCAGACGGATTCCCTGCCGAGCTTTTTCCTGCCCCTGCCGGATAAATATTACATCCTGGGCAAAGAAAAGCCTTATTTCGGCTACTACGACATCCGGCCCCTGTTTGTGACGCTGTACCAGAACAACATCTTCGGCGCGAATTTCGGCCTGATTGTCAAGGACAGCGCCGTCACGGTGGGCGGGGAGCCCTGGGACGGGAATTTCTGCGTGAAGAGCAGCTTCAACGGCTACCTGAACACCGCCTCGCTGACGCTGAACGAAAAGAACATCCAATTCCAGGCGGGAGACACCATCCGCCTGCAGCTGATTCTGCTGCCCTGGGGTAAGCTTTCCGAGAAGGAGAACGGCACGGTGCAGCGCGTCCGGGAGGACAGCGCCCTCAAGGCCCTGCAAGCGGCGGCAACCGTCGGCACGGTGGTTCCGGACGCCTATCTGCCCATTATCCACTGCGAAAACAACCGGGCGGAGTTTACGCTCAAAGGGGGCAGAAACAACAACGCGGTGCGCGTCAACGGATTTACAAAGAATACCTGCCCGGCGGTTTACCGGAATACTGCTTCCGGCTGGGAAGCGGTGGAATTGGCGAGCGATAATGGCTATGACGGCTACACGGTGTATTATGACAGGCTGACGGGTCTTTACGATTTCGCGTTTGTGTATGAAGCGGCGAACCCCACGACGGCGTACACGTTCCGCGTTGTGCAGGAGTAGCATCTCTTAAGTCGCGTCACACAGGCCTGCAAGGCTTTGTTTTGTAATAATTATTTTTGAAAAAAGGAGGTGATGAACATGGGCGAGTGGAGCTGGTTTGCTTTATTTTTGTTATTCGCCGGTATATTGACTTTTCTCTTCACTGGCAGATGGCCATTTTAAGGCATAGTTTATGATTCTTTTGGTAAAGAGGAAGTGATGAGTATGCCTACTACAGAATGGGGTTGGTTTTTTTCTTTGGAAGTGTTTATTAAATAGCTATTTCAATGGTTTTGTTGACGTGGTAAGCAGCATATAGCATGGTAGTCAGTTCAATCATCTCCATGGAACGAGAAACAACACAGGTTTTTCTCCTAAA
>Ga0123353_10019548_pt1 | contig 10072 bp, 7 predicted proteins | sample TergutLab28metaG_3_FD_92763 | JGI IMG/M metagenome (GOLD analysis project Ga0123353, IMG submission 92763) | Labiotermes labralis P3 segment gut microbial communities from Petit-Saut dam, French Guiana - Lab288 P3 | ecosystem: Host-associated > Arthropoda: Insects > Digestive system > Gut ...
ACTTCGTAGACACCCGTAACCCCGAACAAAGTAAAAACGCACCAAAGGTACCCGTTTTCGTGCGCGCACTAAGCCTGCACGGTGTAGAGCTGCGCGCAAGCATGTGGACAGAGACAATTTCCAACAATTTCGCCGCTTGCAGCGATGCCCGCAAAAATATAATCACAGAATTCGAAAATGCAGGGGTTAAAATCGCTGTAATTAAATTCCCTCAAATTCCCAGTTGATAAACTTTTCTCTTTTGAAATTACATGTCAATACGCCATTGTCTTTCTCAATAATTTCATCGAACTGCTTTTGCGAGACTTGAAAGCTCATATATTTTTGTTTTTCGTGAATGTAAAAGGTGACTATGTATGTATATGTTTCCAGTCCGTCGCCTTTTTTTGTGTCGAGGCGTATTTTTGCCACCTCGGCCTTAAAATTACATGGCGGGTCTTTTATGTTTATGAAAATGCTCCATGCCTTGCCCAGTAGTCCGGCGAGCCCGACAAAAACAAAAGCGGTCCCAAGTGTAAACATAATCGCCCCGCATCAATACATAAATAATTTATTATATGTTGCAAATTATGACATCATGCCATATGCGAACACTGCGACTATTGCAATGCACGCCAAAATCATCATGATATTAAGCATAAAATCAAATGTGCTGGCTTTCTTCTTTGTGCCAGTACGCGTGGCGGGCGCGTTGCAGTTCGAAGGAACGGCTTGCGAAATTTTCTGCGCATGGGAAGTGTATGCGGCGGGGGCGGCAGCCTTTTTTTTCATGTGGTTGTAAATAATCTTCTCTGCTTCTGCCACGAAATCCACGGGCATTTTCGTTGCCGGAGTATCTTTGTTCAAAATAAAAATCGCTTGATTGTACCATTTCGTAGAATCTCCTTTTACAAGAATAACGCGCTCTGCGGGGTTCATCATTTTTATTTGTCCTTTCACACTGTTTATAAGAAAATCTTCGCCATTAAAATGCGTGTTTATACCTTACTTATGTAAAAAAATAAGAGCCGGAAAAATCCGACTCTTATTTTTTATTTCGTTAAATCAATTATCCAAGTGTTACTGTTCCTGCTGTGAACTCAATGGGTATACCAAATGCGTTAGCAAGGAAGCGTGCGGGAACATATTGACGGCCTGCGATTACTACAGGGCGAATATTTCCGCGAAGTGCCGGTTGCATTGCTGCTTCCGCGATGTCAACGGTTTGACCGTTTACGGTTGCAGTTGGGCTGTCAAGCGTAAGAACAACTGTTACAGGTGTTCCTTGTCTGCTTGTGCCTGTGAATGTTGCTGTTCTTGCTGCGTCATTCCAATCCATGGTTGCGCCAACAAAGTTTGCGAATACGCGTGGGTTCATCATGGATGATACAACGCCCGGTGCAACTGTCGGGAATGCAACTGCTTGGATTTCGTGACCGTCAACATTAACCATTGTGTTTACTGTGAAGGATTGACGTCCGCCGATACCGCCGGGGCCAATTAAGACATTGTCATCAATGTGCGCTTCGCCTGTTACTTCAAGGAGTACCGCGCTGTAGGGAAGGTTGCGGAATACAGCACGTTCAAGCCAGCGGTACGGGGAAGCGATATTGTTGGCTGAGTTTGTTACATATCCTAACCAAAGTGCATTGGGGTTAGGAGCGTCGCCGGCTGAGTTTTCGGGAACTTGACCCGGCAACAAGTGGTTTTCGGTTATTTCGGGACCGTGTACAACTACGCGCCATTCGATACCGGGAACCGTAGGACCTGCCAAGAATACTTCTTCAAATGTTATGCTTCCTGGTTCACTGTTCGGGTTGGAAGGCCTTTGGACTCTCCAGCCGAGACCGTTTGAGCCGGGTATTTCTCTTATGGCAAATCCACTTTCACTTTCGTTTACAATCGGGTCACCAAGGAACAAGTCCATTGTACCCATGTGGATATTAACGATACGTCCGTTTTGTACGCCTTGTATGCCCAACCAGATTTCGTCGCCGCTTGTTAATGTGTCGGGTTCGACTTCTGAAATGGTAAAGGCTGCAACAGGTGTAAGGGCGAGAACGTCAAATTGGTTACGGTAGATTTGTGCCGGCTCGTTGTAAGTTACAACTATCGGGTCTATTACGCCGCCGACGGTAACTGTGCCGAGGAGTTCGTTGTTGCGGAATACTTCGATGTCAATATCGTTTGTGCCGTATGCCGCTACATAACCGGCTTCGATACTCATTGCAAGACCGATGTCCATACTGAGAACTTTGTCAGGGTCGTCGAGTTCATCCAAATCCAACGTTCTTGGTGCAAAGAACAGCGAACCGTCATTGAAATCGGTAAGTGCCGCTATGAAGTCGGCGTTGTTCATGTCGGGTCTTGCCCAATCAACTTCAACGGCGCGGTTGTCTTCGTTACCTACGCGGATTCTCGCGTCTATGATTCTTGCGCCTTCATTTGCCGGGCGAAGTTCATAGATGTCAAACGCGCGGAACATTGCGCCGGTGTGGTTTTCAATCAAGCGGATTGTGTGGTTGCCTGCGTGCATCCATGGGGTGTTTGCATTTGATGCGGCAGATGTGATGGTATTAAATTCTGCTGTAGGACGACCGGATATGCCGCTAAACTCTCCCGCAGGTCCTACAACGGTGATATTGCCTACATCGTCAAGGTTTGCAACTACCAAGTTATATTGTCTCCAGTTGTTGATTCTCCAGCTTTCAACAAGTTTACCAAAAAGCGGACGCATGATTCTGGGACCTTCGGTTGTATTGCGGATGTCACCAAGACCGATCAAGTCTTCAAGTCTGTCGCCGCTTACAGGCACGGAGTCACCAGGCAGAGCCCACTCGGTACCATTGCCGACATACACATCTATGGTAACATCTCCGGAAGTAGGTGCACCGGGCAGTGCTATAAGTGATAAACCTACAATGTCAACCCACAATCTTTCAGACAAAGCCGCAATTCCTTGTTGTCTTGGGGGGATATTAAGCCTGAAGTAAAGTTCTTCCCTGTCGTTTACGGGGTTAAGCCATGAGAATGTGTCGCCACTGCCGGCGTTGGGATTGCTTATGGTAATCCACGGGGTATCCAATTGAGCATTAGTTGTCGTACCTGCGTGAACAGGATTACCTACAGCTGTCAATCTGTTTGCGGTCAAGCCGGGCATCGCACCGGTATCCCAACGGAATCCTCTTGGTGCTACAAGGCGTACTGTGCGACTTCCTTCCAAAAGACCGTTTCTGTCTTCGGTCAAACGAATCGATTGCAATCTGCCTCTGCCGCTAAGGGGTACAACGCCGCGTGAAGTGATGGAAATACCGTTTGCAAACCCGCCTACAAGGTCGCCTTCCAGCAGAGTATTGCGATAAGTTGTCGCACCTGTGCTTGAAACCGCGCCTAAACGGATACGTATACCGGCTTCAGGGTCGCCTGCTTGGATAGGAATGGTAACATTAATCCAACCTTCCATACCTATGATGGAATCCCCGTATACCAACGGACTCAAGTCAACAACAGCTCTGCTCCAGATACGGGTTTCCGTTCTGATTCCGTGGCGGTTAATGTCTGTGCTGACACGTTCGCCGTGCCAAGATAAGTTCGGAGTTGGTCTGTTTGCACCAACATTGCCGTTCATACGAGATACATTACCGGTCGCACCGGCAGCCGTAGCACTGAAGTTGAAACTCTCATTAATCTGAGGAGACACACGCCATTCCACGGGAGAGTATGATCTCAGAAGTTGTTGATTTTGTTCTGCCCATGAACTTGGTACTTCATTGAAATTACCCTGCAATGCTTGAGGCGGACCTTGAATCCAGTGTATGTCGAAGCCGCTGTTAGCTAAAACTCTGGAGCGTATACTGGTGGGGTCTCCGCTTCCTCCCGGACTTCCGACGGCTCCCAGTTCAAGCATCGTCAGTTCCAAAGCTGCTGCTGCTTGGGCGTCGGTCACTCCTGCGACCTCGGCACCAAGGTTAGCTGTGCTGTTATTTGCATCCAGGTGCACCATCGCACCCAACGCTTTTAATGTCAAAGGTTGCCAAACGGCAGGCGTAACAGCCGTGAATGCACCGGGGCTTGTCAAAGCAAAGCCCGTACCGGGCGAAAACCGCAACATTAAACTGTTATCGTTGACAGCATTCGATGGAATGGGAGAAGAAGAATTGCCGTGAGTCCTTCCTACCATACCTACCATATTTCCGCCGGATGAAGGCCCGCCGGTTGTTTCAATTTCCAAGAACAAATGCCCACCTGTGGGTACAGGCTGTTCTGACAGCCAACTCGCGTCAATTTGGAAGGTGTAGTCTACACCGCCATCGTGGACACCGTGCGGATGTGACCTGGGTGTGATTACGCCGGGTCTTTGTCTTGCTCCAAACACATTCATTGGTAACATGGAAATAACCATAACCAATGCTAAGAGTAATGCTACTCTATTATAACTAAGGAAAATATTTCTGAATTTATCAAAAATGAAATCGTGAAATATGAGCATGAATATTCAAAAACAGTTTCTCCATTGATGTTTAGGGCGTTACTTTTCCGGTTCTTACAAAATAATCAAAACAACAAAAGTAACGAAATATCACTATAATAAGGGCAACCCCATCATTCATTTACATGCATTATATGTTCATGCTTTTGTCGTGGTGCGATAAATCTTGCGCTTGACAATCGTAAAAAACCCCAATATACTTGCGAAGCCATAGACAGTAGGTGTGCATTCTGCACGTAAATCCTACCGAGGTTCGCGACAATACGATTATTTTTCACATCAGAACTTTAGTTCTGAATAGACGTGTTTATATTTGCGTATTAAAGCCCCGTACTATGGTTCAGCCATATTCGGGGCTTTTCCTATGCCCCCAAATAAGGAGGTGAATAAATGACAAATTTGGAACACAACCGTGAGGCGAAGCAAGTCGTTGTAAATGAAATCCGCGAAAGGCTCGGGCGCACGAAGTCGGTAGTTCTTGTAGATGCACGCGGTCTTACCGTGGCTCAAGACACTACTCTTCGTAAATCTTTGCGCAAAGCGGGCGGAATTGATTACAAGGTGTACAAAAACACCATGATTGAATTCGCAATCAAGGATACGGAATATGCGGGTCTCAAAGAATATCTTTCCGGGCCTACAGCCGTGGCGTTTTCATATGAAGATGCAACCGCAGCGGCGGCGGCAATTTCAAAGAATTTGAAAACAATGCCGGCGTTAGAATTTAAAGCAAGCGCTATGGAAGGCGAAATATACGACGCGGCGGCTACAAAAGCCATTGCGGAAATCCCGTCACGCGATGTGCTTATTTCAAGACTTCTCGGCTCATTCAAGTCGCCGATGGCAAGCTTTGCCCGCGTAATTAACGCAATCGCCGAAAAAGGCGCAGAGTAAAACTAATCTAAAAATTTAAGGAGAAAAAATCTAATGGCAAAATTAACAATTGCAGAAATCATCGAAGCGGTAAAAGAGCTTTCGGTATTAGAGCTTAACGACCTTGTAAAAGCAGCCGAAGAAGAATTCGGCGTAAGCGCAGCGGCAGGCGTAATGGTAGCAGGCCCGGCAGCAGGCCCGGCAGAAGCCGCTGAAGAAAAAACCGACTTCGACGTAGAACTCACCGAAGTAGGCGCAGAAAAAATTAAAGTAATCAAAATCGTTCGCGAAATTACAGGTCTTGGCTTGAAAGAAGCCAAAGAATTGGTAGACGGCGCACCCAAGATTCTGAAAGAAGCCGCACCGAAAGCCGAAGCCGAAGAAATCGTTAAGAAACTTGCCGAAGTAGGCGCGAAAGCAACCTTGAAATAAATTAATATATAAATATGGAGGGCTACACAATGGGTCACAAGTATGTTTATATGTTCAAAGAAGGCGACAGGTCCATGCGCAACCTTTTAGGCGGAAAAGGCGCGAACCTTGCGGAAATGACCAACTTGGGCGTTCCCGTGCCGAACGGTTTTATTGTTACAACAGAAGCTTGCACGCTTTACAATTCGTCGGGCAAAGTGATGTCAGACGATATTAAAGCGCAAATTGACGATTGTATCGCACAACTTGAAAAAGACACGGGCAAAAAATTCGGCGACCCCTCGAACCCGTTATTAGTATCGGTTCGTTCGGGTGCACGCGCATCTATGCCGGGCATGATGGACACCGTTCTTAACCTCGGTATCAGCGACGCAGCAGCCGAAGCTTTGGCAAAAGCCGCAGGTGAAGTTTTCGCATACGATTCATACCGTCGTTTTATCATGATGTACGCGGACGTTGTAATCGGCGTAAGTAAGCATAGCTTTGAGCATGCTCTTGGTGAATATAAAGAAGGCAAAGGCTATGCATCCGACGCGGATATGACCGCAGAGGACTGGAAGGCCATTGTTGAAATTTTCAAAAAAATCTATCGCGACGACCAAGGCAAAGATTTCACAACAGACGCGAAAGAACAACTTTACGGCGCAATTACCGCAGTATTCGAATCATGGGATAACGAACGCGCATTTGCGTACCGCAGAATGCACGATATTCCCTACGATTGGGGTACGGCTGTAAACGTTCAATTAATGGTATTCGGAAACATGGGCGAAACCTCCGGCACAGGCGTTGTATTCACACGCAACCCCGCTTCAGGCGAAAACGCAATTTACGGAGAATACCTCATGAACGCACAAGGCGAAGACGTTGTTGCCGGTGTTCGTACGCCGAAAGACTTCCTTGAACTCGAAAAAGATTCGAAAGCATGCTACGACGAATTTATCGCAATCTCTCGCAAGCTTGAAAAACATTACAAATACATTCAAGATATGGAATTCACAATTGAAAACGGTAAATTGTATATTCTTCAAACACGTAATGGAAAGTGTACGGCGCAAGCCGCGCTTCAATTTGCAGTTGACCTCGTAAAAGAAGGCATTGTTACCGAAAACGAAGCGATTCAACAAGTAGACCCACGCGCACTTGACCAACTTCTTCACCCGATGTTTGACCCGAAAGCTTTGGCGGCAGGGCAAGTTATCGGTAAAGCTCTTGCGGCTTCCCCCGGTGCAGCGGCAGGTAAAGTTTACTTTGAAGCAAAAGATGCCGTTGCTGCAAAAGAACGCGGCGAGCGTGTAATTCTCGTGCGTATGGAAACTTCACCCGACGATATTCTCGGCATGGAAGTTTCTCAAGGTATTCTTACCGCACGCGGCGGAAATACAAGTCACGCAGCAGTTGTTGCACGCGGTATGGGAACATGCTGTGTTTCCGGCTGTGAAGAAATTAAATTCGGTCAAGGAACATTCACCCTTGGCGGCGAAACCTTTAAAGAAGGCGACTATATTTCTCTTGACGGTTCTACCGGTAAAGTTTACAAGGGCGATATTCCCACCGTTCCCGCTGAACTTGCAGGAAACTTTGGCACATTCATGGGCTGGGTAGAAAAAGTTCAAGGTAAAATGGCTGTCCGCGCAAACGCAGACTCTCCGAAAGATGCAACTAAGGCTCTTGAATTCGGCGCAACGGGTATCGGCCTATGCCGCACAGAGCATATGTTCTTCGACGCTGACCGCATACCCAAAATGCGCAAAATGATTCTTTCAGACACAGAAACAGAACGCCGCGCGGCTTTGGACGAACTTCTTCCTTTCCAAAAGAAAGATTTCATCGGAATCTATGAAGTTATGAAAGACCTTCCCGTTACAATCCGTCTTCTTGACCCGCCGTTGCATGAATTCATGCCGACCAAGGAAGAAGACTTTGCAAATCTCGCAAAAGATATGGGCAAAACTGCTGCGCAAGTAAAAGAAACCGCCGAATCCCTTCACGAACTTAACCCTATGATGGGACACCGCGGCTGCCGTCTTGCAGTAAGCTACCCTGAAATTGCGCAAATGCAAACACGCGCAATCATCGAAGCCGCCCTTGAAGTGAAAAAATCCAAAGGCTACGATATCAAACCCGAAATCATGATTCCTTTAGTGGGTGACGTTAAAGAAACTCGTTTCGTAAAAGAAATCATAGAGAAGGTAGCAAAAGAACTCGTTGCCGCCGCAGGTGTGGAACTCTCTTACCAAATCGGTACGATGATTGAGATCCCACGCGCTTGCTTAATCGCAGACGACATCGCCGGCGTAGCGGAATTCTTCTCCTTCGGCACAAACGACCTTACCCAAATGACCTACGGCCTCTCACGTGACGACGCCGGCCGCATCCTCAAAGACTATATTGATAACAACATTTATGAGGGCGACCCTACCGCACGTCTTGACCAAACAGGTGTTGGCTCACTTATGAGAATCGCCATCGAAAAAGGTCGCAAAGCAAGACCCGGTCTTAAAATCGGTATCTGCGGCGAACACGGCGGCGAACCCTCCAGCATCGGTTTCTGCCATAAAGTTGGGCTTGACTATGTTTCATGCTCGCCCTTCCGCGTGCCTATCGCAAGATTGTCGGCGGCACAATCCGCACTTGCCGGAGAAAAATTTGACTAAGTTTTTTATGGCAGTTGATAAAAACCTTGGGGAGAACATTTTTCTCCCCAAGGTTTTTTTTCTTGCTAAAATCTCCGATTAATGTACAATAATCGGAGCGATAATTTTTTTACATAAAAGAAAGGAATGGTAGTATTGGAAAATGAAAAAGCCTATGTGTTGCTTGATGAATTTATCGGTGGATTGCAAACGAAACAGGGTGCGTTAATTTCGGTGCTTCACAAGGCGCAGGAGCTTTTTGGATATTTGCCTGTTGATGTGCAGGATTATATTGCAGAAAAATTAGGCATTGCGACAAGTAAGGTTTACGGTGTTGTTACGTTTTATTCGTTTTTCACGATGCAGAAAAAAGGGAAGTTTCGCGTTAATGTTTGCATGGGAACGGCTTGTTTTGTTAAAGGCGCGGAGAATATTCTGGACGAATTTAAACGGCAAATTGGCGTGGAAACGGGCGGCATTTCGGATGATGGGATGTTTTCTGTTGACGCACTGCGGTGCATTGGCGCGTGCGGACTTGCGCCTGTGATTACTGTGAACGGAAAATATTACGGACGCATTACAAAAGCTGATGTTACAGGAATTATCAGCGAACTCACGTCGAAAGGGGAAACCGTAAATGCTTAAAATTAATTCTGCCGTGGAGCTTAACGCGTATAAAAATAAAGCATTGGCGGGTTCTTATGTTTCCTCCGAATGTGGGAAAACTGTTATCTATGTAGGAATGGCAACTTGCGGAGTAGCGGCGGGCGCGGAAGCAGTCTTTGACACGTTGAAAGACGAACATCAGGGTAGGGGAGATGTTATCGTTGTTCCGACAGGCTGTATAGGGATGTGCTATGCGGAGCCGCTTGTTGAAATAAAAAAACCGGGCGAGCCGTCGGTTTTTGTGAGCGGGGCAGACGCGAAAACATCACGAAAGGTTGTTTCGGAATACTTAAAAAGCGGCGAATCTTCAGCTGTCCTGCCAAATAAGGGTTACGGAAAGCAAGTTAGAATCGCGCTTCGCAACTGCGGAATTATTGACCCATCCAAAATAGACGATTACATTGCCGCGGACGGATACGCGGCTTTGGCAAAAGTTCTCACAGAAATGGGACGCGAGGGTGTTATTTCGGAAATGAAAAAATCGGGGCTTCGTGGACGTGGTGGCGCGGGTTTTTCCACAGGATTAAAATGGGAATTTGGATACAAAAACGAGGGTGCGAAAAAATATATAATCTGTAACGCCGACGAGGGCGACCCCGGCGCGTTTATGGACAGGTCAATTCTTGAAGGCGACCCGCACAGCGTGCTTGAAGCTATGGCAATCGCGGCGTTTGCTGTCGGCTCCGATGAAGGAATTTTTTACATTCGCGCCGAGTATCCGCTTGCAGTAAAACGACTGGAAACGGCAATCGAGCAAGCCGAAGAACTTGGACTTCTCGGCGAAAACATCATGGGAACAGGCTTCAATTTTAAATTAAGTATAAATCTTGGCGCGGGCGCGTTTGTTTGCGGCGAAGAAACCGCTCTTATGACGTCTATCGAAGGTAAAAGAGGCGAGCCCAAGTGCCGTCCTCCGTTCCCTGCCGTCAAAGGTTTGTGGGGAAAACCTACCGTTTTAAATAACGTTGAAACTTTTGCTAACATTCCGCAAATAATA
>Ga0123353_10019550_pt1 | contig 10072 bp, 13 predicted proteins | sample TergutLab28metaG_3_FD_92763 | JGI IMG/M metagenome (GOLD analysis project Ga0123353, IMG submission 92763) | Labiotermes labralis P3 segment gut microbial communities from Petit-Saut dam, French Guiana - Lab288 P3 | ecosystem: Host-associated > Arthropoda: Insects > Digestive system > Gut ...
TCCGACGGGATTACCTTCTCTGACTTTGAAATTCGCAATAGATTTCTTGGCTTTGGTCACCACAGGTCTCTGTCCTGAAATAAGACCGAGTTCCTCAACTGCAGTTTCCATAATTTTGGCATTATCTTTCGCATCACCCAGCCCCATATTGATCGTTATTTTTTCAATCTTCGGAACTTGCATGGAATTATTGTATTTAAACTTTTCCATTAATGCTTTAAACGCGTCATTTTTATAAGTTTCTTTCAATCTTGCTGTCAATTAAGTCTCCTCCTTTCCTTATCAATCAAGCTCTGCGCCTGACTTCTTGGATACACGAAACTTTTCGCCTTGTTCGATCTTGTATCCGATCCTAGTAGGAGCTTTTGTTTTGTTATCATAATACATAACGTTACTTACATCTATAGGACCTTCCTGGTGCTTAATTTCCGATCTGGCTTTTCTGGTCTGTTTCTGATGCTTTGTCTGAACGTTGACTCCTTCAACTATAACTCTGTGTTCTTTCGGGATAGCCTTAAGGACTTTTCCCTTTTTCCCTTTTTCCTTGCCTGTGATAACTACCACAGTATCATCTTTTTTTATCTTCATGTCTATGCCTCCCCCTACAGTACTTCCGGTGCCAGAGACACTATCCTCATGAACTTCTTCTCCCTGAGCTCTCTGGCAACAGGTCCGAAAATTCGGGTCCCTGCGGGAGTTCCGTCCTCTTTTAAAATAACTGCTGCGTTTTGATCGAATTTTACATAGCTTCCGTCTGTTCTTCTTTCGCCGGTCTTCGATCTTACTACCACTGCTCTTACGACTTCTCCTTTTTTGACAACGCCGCCGGGAGTCGCTTCTTTGACAGAACAAACGATTATATCGCCGATATTCGCATATTTTCTACCGGTACCGCCAAGAACTTTTATACAGAGAATTTCTTTTGCCCCTGAGTTATCGGCAACTTTCAATCTTGTTTCCTGTTGTATCATATAAGTTGCCTCCTTACTTGGCTTTCTCGACAATGTCTACAACGCGCCATCTTTTGTCTTTGCTTAATGGTCTGGTTTCCATTATTTTTACTTTGTCGCCTGTTTGACATGTATTGTCTTCATCATGTACTTTAAACTTCTTTGTCTTCTTTACCGATTTCCCGTAAAGAGAATGCCTAACGAAGTCCTCGACCGATACTGTGACTGTCTTGTCCATCTTGTCGCTTGTTACCAAACCGACTCTGGTCTTTCTGCTGTTTCTATCTGCCATCACGCACCCTCCTTTCCTAGCTTTGCGCCTTTGATTGTTGTTCGTCGAATTCATTTTCCGCTTCTATCTGTTTTTCTCTCATTACCGTCTTTACTCTGGCAATATCCCTCTTTATGTCCCTCATTTTTATCGGGTTTTCGAGCTGTCCCGTAATGTGCTGAAATCTCAGATTGAAAAACTCGTTTTTCATTTTGTTCAGTTCGCTATTCAGTTCTGCCTCATTCATTTCTCTAACTTTTTCTAACTTCATTTGACTTCACCACCCTTTGAAATTTCGTTTACCGCTTCCTCTTCGCCTTTGGCTGCGAATCTTGTTCTGATCGGAAGTTTGTGTGCTGCAAGTCTCATTGCTTCTTTTGCGTTAGAAGGGCTTATTCCTTCTATTTCAAACAATACTCTGCCCGGCTTGATAACAGCTACCCAATATTCCGGGGCACCTTTTCCGGATCCCATTCTTACTTCAGCAGGCTTCTTCGTAACAGGCTTATGTGGAAAAATTTTGATAAAAACCTTTCCGCCTCTCTTTATCGATCTTGTCATAGCGATACGGGCTGCCTCTATCTGATTAGATGTGATCCATCCCGGTTCTGTTGCTATTAATCCAAATTCTCCGTAGGTGATGCGATTTCCTCTTGTCGCAACGCCCTTCATTCTTCCTCTATGAACTCTTCGGCGTTTAACACGTTTTGGCATTAACATCGCAGGTCACTCTCCTTTCGTCCGTTTATATTTATCTTATGTATTATTCTTCAGTTTTCGTTTCTTTATTTTCTGTCTTCGGGGTTTCTTTCACCTTTTCATTTTCGGCTTTCATGGCTGCTTCTCTGTCTTCAGCTGTTGAAACCTTACTCTCCTCTTTCTTTGAGGATTTTCTCTTTCTGGGGTTCACAGCCTTTGGGATTTCATTCCTGTCGTCCCGTCTGCCTCTGCCCTTGCCGTATGAACCTCCTGAAGAATTCCTGTCTCTGCGCCCGCGGTCATCTCTTCTGCCTCTGCCGCCCCGGCCTTCTCTTCTCTCGCTCTTTGTCTCTTCCGGAACGGAACTCATGAGTCCTTTTTCAAGTATTTCACCGAGATTGATCCATACCTTGACCCCGATCTTTCCGTATTGTGTGTCTGCCTCGGCGAATCCGTAACTGATATTCGCTCTTAATGTATGAAGCGGAACGTTACCTTCACTGTATTTTTCGCTTCGGGCAATTTCAGCGCCCCCAAGCCTTCCTGCGACCAGAACTTTGATTCCTTTGGCGTTAGCCTTCATCGTGCGCTGTATGGCCTGTTTCATTGCTCTTCTGAAAGATATTCTTTTCTCAAGGGCCTGTGCGATACTCTCGGCACTTAACTGTGCATCAAGTTCCGCTCTTTTTACTTCAACCAATTCAACATCAACTGATTTCTTGGTTTTTGCTTCGATTGCTGCTTTCAGTTCCTTGATACCTTCTCCCGATCTTCCGACAACGATACCGGGTTTGTCTATCATGATCGTTACTTTGAGCTGATTGTCTGCGGCTCTTTCAATTACTGTCTTTGATATTCCTGCAGCATAGAGCTTTTTCTTGATAAACGCCCTTATCTCATTATCTTCTATTAAATAGTCTGCAAAATTTTTCTTATCCGCATACCATTTGGAGTCCCAATCTTTTATAACTCCCACTCTGAGACCATGTGGACTAACTTTTTGACCCATCGATTAAGCCTCCTCTTCTTTTTCTTTAAGCGTAACACCTACGTGAGAGCTTCTCTTCAAAATCATGGCTGCTCCTCCACGGGAACCTGCGCGCCACCTCTTCATAGTCGGGCCCTGATGTGCGTATACTTCCGCAACATATAAATTGTCCGGATTCATATCGTGGTTATTCTCCGCATTAGACGCTGCGGACTGTACTACTTTTTCTATGACCTCCGAGCCACGTCCCGGTGTATATTTAAGGATCGTTAATGCTTCCTGTAGGTCTTTCCCTCTTACCAGATCGGTTACCGGTTTTAGCTTGATAGGAGACATTCTGATATATTTTGCCGTTGCCTTGGCTGTTGGTGTATCTATGATTTTAGATTCAGTCATTTGCTATCTCCTTCCTATTCCGCTGCCGGCTCTGCTGCCGGAGCTGCTGCTGCCGGAGCTGCTTCAGCCCCCGAGTCTCCTCCGCCACCTGCTGCAGCTGCACCTTCCGCTGCCGCCGCTGCTGCTGCTGCCGCTTCTTTGAGCTTGCTGGTTTTTTCCGAGGAATGTCCCCTGTATGTTCTTGTCGGAGCGAATTCCCCCAGCTTATGTCCTACCATATCTTCCGTTATATATACCGGTACATGTCTTCTTCCGTCATGAACCGCGATAGTATGCCCAACCATCTGCGGAAAAACCGTGGATGCTCTTGACCAGGTTTTGATAACCCTTTTATTATTTGAAGCATTCATATCTTCTATTGTTTTAAGTAGTTTCTTGTGTGCAAAAGGACCTTTTTTTAAAGATCTACCCATTAGTTTATGCTCCTTTCCTCTTACTTAACTCTTCTGTCTTTTACAATATACTTGTTTGACTGCTTGTTTTTCTTTCTTGTCTTATATCCCAGAGCGGGTTTGCCCCAAGGTGTAACAGGACCGACTCTTCCTATTCCTGCCTTACCTTCGCCTCCGCCGTGGGGATGATCATTGGGGTTCATTACCGAGCCTCTGACGGTGGGTCTGATCCCCATATGTCTCTTTCTTCCTGCTTTTCCAATATTTATCTGTTCGTGGTCAATATTTCCTACTTCTCCTATAGTCGCCCTACATCCGATACGCACTTTTCTCACTTCTCCGGACGGTAATCTTACCTGGGCAAAATCTCCCTCCTTGGCCATGAGCTGTGCTCCGTTTCCTGCTGTCCTGACCATCTGTGCACCTTTTCCCGGTTTCAGTTCAATGTTATGTATTATAGTACCGAGCGGGATATTGCTCATCGGCAGTGCATTACCTATCTGGATATCTACGTCCGGGCCTGATATGACTGTCTTACCGACAACCAGTCCGTTTGGAGCTATTATGTATCTCTTCTCTCCGTCTGCATAGACGATGAGTGCAATGTTTGCACTTCTGTTCGGATCGTATTCGATGGAACTTACCTTCCCGGGGATATTATCTTTGTTTCTCTTAAAATCGATAATACGATACTTTGGTCTGGTTCCGCCTCCTCTGTGTCTGACGGTTATCTTGCCTCTTGCATTTCTTCCGGCATTCTTTTTCAGTGTCTTTGTCAGTGATTTTTCCGGTGCCTTTTCAGTGATTTCTTCAAAGGTTGAAGTAGTCATTCCTCTGAGTCCCGGAGATGTCGGATTATATTTCTTGATTCCCATGATTAACCTCCTTATAGACCTTCGAAGAACTCGATCTGCTTGCTCTTCTCCGTTAGAGTAACGATTGCTTTTTTCACGGAAGATGTACGGCCTTCATTTCTGCCCATTTTCTTTATCTTGCCGCTGTAGTTCATTATGTTGACTTTCTCTACCTCAACACCGAATATTTCCTCCAGAGCGTGTTTAACTTCCGTCTTGTTTGCATTCGTCGCAACCTTGAAAGTATACTTCCTTCTCTGTGCGTCATCCATACTTCTCTCGGAAATGACGGGCTTCAGTATTACATCGTAAGGTGATCTCATTATGAATACACCTCCTCTATCTTCTTGACTGCATCTTTTGTCACAATAAAACTTGTATGATCAATAATGTCATAAACGTTTAGCTGTCCTACATGTGTTGTTTTGATTCCTTTGATATTGTTTGCAGATTTTAGAATGTTATTATCTGTTTCCGGGGTTACTATCAGTGCTTTCTTCTCCGAATTAACTTTGCTGAGAAATTCAATCATTTCCTTGGTCTTTGGCTCTTTGAATGTGAGTTTATCTACAACTATGATCTCTTTTTCTTTCACTTTGGATGATAAAGCTGATTTCATAGCTACTCTTTTGAGTTTCTTCGGAAGTTTATAGCTGTAATCTCTCGGTTTTGGGGCAAATACGATACCGCCGCCGACATGATTGGGTGCTACTCTGCTTCCCTGTCTGGCACGGCCTGTACCTTTTTGTCTAAACGGTTTTGCTCCACCGCCTCTGACTTCGCCTCTTGTCTTTACTGACTGAGTGCCCTGCCTTTGATTAGCCAGATAATTCTTTATTACTTGATGAACAGCATATTCGTTTATCTCCGCACCGAAAATATCATCTTTTAAGGTGATTTCTCCGGCGGCGCTGCCATTCATTTTCAGCATCTTAACTTTAGCCATCTTAACTGCTCTCCTCTCAGGTTATTCCTTATTTTCAGCAGTATCTTCTGCTTTTGTCTCTTCTTTTTCGGGTTTTTCTTCTTTTTGCTCTTCCGCAGGCTGTTCTTCTTTTTGATCTTCCGCAGGTTGTTCCTCTGCGGGGTTAATATCTTCCGGTGCTTCTGCTTCGGGCTCGGTATTCACCTCTGCCTCCGGTTCTTCGATTTTTTCTTTCTTATCAGCCTTATCGACAGACTTTTTCTTTGTCTTTTTCTTAGTATCATCTGCTGCTTCTGTGAATTGTGGCTTTATATCCTTTGCCTTGAGACTCCTTTCAAGAGAGCCCTCATCCTTTATTGCATAACTTATCGTTAGGATGCTTCCCTTTTTACCCGGGAGAGCTCCTTTGATCAGCATTACATGCCTTTCCGGTATGACCTTGATCAGTTCCACATTTTGAACGGTTATAGTGTCATTACCCATTCTTCCCGGGCCTTTATTGCCTTTGAATACTCTTCCGGGATAAGCCGCCGCAGCTAATGCTCCGACCAGTCTCTTATGTTTTGAACCATGGCTGACAGGACCTCTGCCGTGTCCGTGTCTCTTAATATTTCCCTGGGTTCCTTTACCTTTTGAAATCCCAGTCACATCAAGAAGACTTCCTTCTTCGAAATACTCAACTGTTATGATTTGTCCATTCTCAAATGATTCTCCCTCGTCCAGTCTGACTTCCGCAAGATGCTTTTTGAGTGGAGTATTCCATTTGTCAAAATGTCCTTTTGTCGGCTTGTTGGCTCTGTTTTCCTTTAGATTCTCAAATCCTATTTGTATGGCATTGTAGCCATCGTTTTCCACAGTCTTGACCTGTGTCACAATGGCAGGGCCTGCCTCGACGACTGTTACGGGAACCATTTCACCAGTTTCCGTAAACACCTGCGTCATGCCTACTTTTTTTCCTATAATCGTTAACATTCTTTTATTGTCCTCTCTTTCTTACAGCGGATCGCTTTTCCAAAATTATTTATGTGCGATCATACTAAGGGAGATCCCTTATATTTTTAATTTATACTTAGAGCTTCAACTCTATATCTACTCCGGCCGGCAGATCCATCTTAGTCAGTGCATCAGTTGTCTTTGTCGTTGTATGCGTAAGAACTATGAGCCTCTTATGAGTCCTCTGCTCGAACTGTTCTCTGCTGTCCTTGTACTTATGCACTGCTCGCAATATAGTCACCACTTCCTTTTCTGTCGGAAGAGGTATCGGTCCTGAAACTTCGGCCCCGTTTTTCTTGGCGGTTTCCACAATGTCCGCTGCAGCCTTGTCCAGGATCTCCGGCTCGTAAGCCTTTAGCCTGATTTTGATTTTCTGTTGTTCGCTCATTTCATCCTCCTGTTTATTATTCCGTATGTTGCGCTATTCCTATACGGGGGATTCGCAGTCATCTCGTTGAAATTTCAGGTTTTTCCGCTACACAGGTTGCGGTACACATAACCTTGCGTTTCATACTACCATGAGGGCTCGCCCCTTGTTTCCTCAACGGGAAACTCTATCCACAGAAATTACCTGATAGCTCAGCAACCTCCTGCTTAAGCCCATGATCACAGGCATAAGAAAAGCCTGTTGTTTTCACAAGCTTTGTCATTATATTATAGTAGAAAATAGAGTGCAAGAGATTTTTTTGATTTTTTTATGGTTTTTGGGGATTTTTTTCAGGAAAATGTTGATATTTCAACGATGTACAAGATATTGTACGCACACGCTCCCATGTGTTCAATTTCTGTCGATTAATGGTGATTTTATTCGTTTTTCTATTTATAGATGGCCACATTAAAAAAGTAAGGGGCTGTCTCAAAATAAAATTTAAGACAGCCGCATCGTGCAAGAAAAATTCGTTCGTTTTGGCAATGCAAGAAAATTTATCATATTTGGGCATTTCCCCGAGAAAAGGGTGATTCTCGTTCCATTTTTCACACTTTTCTCTGCTTTTTGTCCCCGAAGCTCAAAAAGTCCACAATTTCCACACTAAAACGGAGAATTTGTCCATTATATCAAAATTTTCCAACATCATCATGATAAGATTTTCTAATATCGTTTCACAGTACTAAAAGGGCTGTCTCAACCTTTATTTTGAGACAGCCACTATTCCTATCCTTAGGAACCGTCCCTAGGAACCGTCCCCTAATGTTAGTTCGTCTTTCGCTGAGCTCTGGTTCCGATAACTACCATTGCTGCTGCAATAAGGAAGAACAGTATCAGCATCATATTCATGGTGTCACCAGTCTTGGCTTCTTCACCGAGTACCTGTTGCTGGAACGGATCCGGTGTGGATTCTTCACCTAATACATTCCCATCGTCGCCGCCCGGGAGACCTTCCTCTCCCTGGACTTCTACGGCTTTGTTATATGCCTGGAATGATACTTCCTGTTGTTCTTCATCAATGATGAATTCATCGGTATCGCCTTCAAAGGTCAATGAACCTGCAATATAACCGTCCGGAGCCTTTCTTTCGACTACTCTGTATTTACCCCATTCAAGACCTTCGATTGAAGCTTTTCCGTCTGCACCTGTTATCAATACTGCAAGTGCATCATCAATTAAATATGGTAGATACACTTCAAGCTCTTCATAGAATTTTTCTATTACGAATTCTGCACCCTGAAGTTTGACATCATTATTATCCACATCCATCTTCTCAAGCTCGAAGGCTCCCGGAATTCTTTCATTAAATCCTGCAAGATCCCATTCCAGTTGCTGATCTTGACCCGGGCCTATTGAAATTACCGTCCCTTCCAGGTCAAATGAATCCTTGTCATATCCCGGTGATGCACTGTTTTCATGTATCGTATAATCGCCCCAAGGCAATTCGTCGATCACATAGAAACCGTCACCTTTCGCTACTAAATCAAACCTGTTTCCATCTTCGTCTAACAGATAGAACGATGCACCATCAAGTAATTCTTCATTAAAGCCATATTTTTCAAGCCCTACTTGACCGAGGATCCTGTCATTTGTTCCGGAAAGTTCATAGGACAGCTTTTCTGTTTCCTGTTTTCCGATAATTATTTCGTCTCCTTCGAGACTGAATGAACCGCTCTCATAACCATAAGCGGCATTATCCTCGTGGATGGTGTATATGCCCCAAGGCAGATCCTCCCACTTGGCTATTCCGTCAGATCCTGTGATCGCTCCGTATGTGGTTCCGTCTTCTCCTTTAAGATAGAATGAAGCTTCATCAATGGGGTCATCGCTGGTTGCATCAAGTTTTTCAAGCTCAACTTCACCGAGGATCCTGTCGTTTTTCCCGATCAATGCATAAAACAGTTGTTCTTCGGATCCGTTTCCGATAACTATTTCATCATCTTCAAGAGTGAATGAACCGCTCTCGTAACCGTATGCTGCATTATCCTCGTGAATGGTGTATATGCCCCATGGCAGGCCATCCCATGTGGCTTTACCGTCCGGTCCGGAAATAGCACCATAAGTGGTTCCGTCTTCATCTTTAAGATAGAATGATGCACCATCAAGCGGGCTGTTATCCGTTCCGTCAAGCTTAGTCAAAGAAACGGTTCCAGGAGTCCTGTCGTTTGTACCGGAGAGTTCATAGAACAACTTCTGTGTATCCAGATTTCCGATGATCAATTCATCTCCTTCGATACTGAATGAACCGCTCTCGTATCCATAAGCTGCACTATCCTCGTGGATGGTGTAAATGCCCCAAGGCAGATCCTCCCACTTGGCTATTCCGTCCGCTCCGGAGATCGCTCCGTAAGTGGTTCCGTCTTCTCCTTCGAGATAGAATGCCGCATCGCTTATAGGTTCTTCACTGGTTGCATCAAGTTTTTCAAGCTCGACTTGACCTAGTATCCTACCGTTTAGTGCAGACAATTCCCAGAAAAGTTTTTGTGTTTCCTGATTGCCGATTACTATAGTAGTTCCTGCAAGACTGAATGAATCCTTATCATATCCATATGCAGCACCATCTTCATGAATCGTATATTCTCCCCAAGGAAGACCATCCCACTTGGCTATACCGTCAGATCCGGAGATCGCTCCGTATGTAACCCCGTCTTCATCTTCTAGATAGAATGATGCTCCGTCAATTAGTTCTTCACTAGTCGCATCAAGTTTTTCAAGCTCGACTTGACCCAGTACTCTGGCATTTGTACCGGAAAGTTCATAGAACAGCTTTTCTGTTTCCTGTTTTCCGATAACTATTTCATCGTCTTCGAGACTGAATGTACCGCTCTTGTAACCATAAGCTGCATTATCCTCATGTATGGTGTATTTGCCCCAAAGCAGGCCATCCCATTTGGCTATTCCGTCAGGTCCGGAGATAGCACCGTATGTGATCCCGTCTTCATCTGTAAGATAGAATGATGCTCCGTCTATGGGATCATCGCTCGTTGCATCAAGTTTTTCAAGCTCAACTTCACCGAGGATCCTGTCATTTCCACCGATCAATGCATAAAACAGTCGCTCATCTGATCCGTTACCGATAATTATTTCATCTCCTTCGATACTGAATGAACCGCTCTCGTAACCATAAGCAGCACTATCCTCATGGATGGTGTAAATGCCCCAAGGCAGGCCATCCCA
>Ga0123353_10019551_pt1 | contig 10072 bp, 4 predicted proteins | sample TergutLab28metaG_3_FD_92763 | JGI IMG/M metagenome (GOLD analysis project Ga0123353, IMG submission 92763) | Labiotermes labralis P3 segment gut microbial communities from Petit-Saut dam, French Guiana - Lab288 P3 | ecosystem: Host-associated > Arthropoda: Insects > Digestive system > Gut ...
GCAACGCTGCCTGCCATAATTTTTTACTGCGGCTTTTAAATTTTAATGCTTACTCTTAGAAAAAAAAAAGCGTATCTCATAGACTTTTCCTTAAAATTTATTGAAATAAAATTTTTCACTGTGCTTATGAATTGGTTAATCTGGGAAAAAATGTTTACCTGTTTTTATAATAAATTTAGGCCTTTGAATCGCATGCATTATATAAAATGTGGTGTAAATAGTTCAATACTCACATAATTCTGGCTGCTGCATAAGGTCTGTGGCACCTTGGATCACTGTTTTATCATGACACACAGTATTCACAAAGAGGGTGATATATTACAAATTTACTTTTGTGTGATATTCTGCGAAACAAGACACCATGCACAGGCCCACGTCACATTTGGCATACTGTGCCCTTTCTTTGGCCACTAGAACACAGACGGCAGAGCAGTGAGTTGATTTTGCTGGCCATTGTTTGTTATGGCTATTTCTGCTGAGGCTGGCTGCTGTTGTTGTTCCTCTTCTTCCTCAAAATAGTCTTCTAACATTGCTAACTTTCACACCTGATTCTGAGGCCATGTCAGCAACCACAATTTCACTGATGGCTTCCTCCTCAAGTTTTATTTATTTTTTCTGGCCATTGCTCAAGACCCACAAACATCTGCCTTGTTTAGACTACTATGTATGACTTGGCAGTTTCATAAATGTAATACCAGTCAGATATGAACATCTTTTACAGTGACAGCAAAACAGATCTAAAGCTATGATGTGATTGCTGTATAAAAATTCCAGCTATTCGAGGGTGCCCAAGAAGTTGTTACTAGATTGATGGCTGTATGTTGCATGTTACTACTCCACAACCCCTACAGATTACCCCTGCACTACAAGAGGCATGTCTGTGGGCCCTTCTGTAGCTGTAAACATCGAGTTTTGTGGATATTTCCAATCTTTTAGCACTAGTTTTGTCTTAATTATATGGGTACAGTATGTCACTGACAACCTTTCTGGCCAACAACTAGAGTTTGCTTAATAGGCCAGTGTTGATATTTCAACCCACAGTGAGCCCCAGAGCAAGTGATAATCAAAGCATGTAGTGTCACAACCATATTAGTCAGCTGGGATAAATGAACAGTTACTAAGTGTCTGCATACATATTGGTGTTTACGGAGGAGTTTAGGAGCTGGAGGGGGTACATTCTGGCTCCTGAATGAAAGTCTGACCTTCATGGGTCCTGATGCACAGTAAGCCACAGCAGTTAACCGAATAGGAGTGAGCAAAATTCCTCCAAACTTCAACACGCTGTTTACGATGTATATATAAGTCATCGGCTATTTAAAGGGCTCACTGCACGACGTACATATAAGTCGTTTGGTGTTAAAGGGTTAGCAATCGGCCAAGGTACTGGATCAGTGTGTCACAAATCGTTATTGTACTGACAACTTACTTTTGAGCTGGCCTTGAGATTTTGGTGCTGACGATTTCTCCAGCTGCACAGCACTTTCATTCATTGCTCCAGCATCAGGTTGAGATGCTGTTGGTTGAGAAGGTGCAGATGATGCAAGCTGAAATGAACTGTTGGAATTAGTCAATGTTAAGAATACTCTACTGGTCAATTTATACAACTCAACAGCAATTTCAATTTTACAAGCTGTGTACAAATCAGACAGCAACAATATATCCAATACTTAATTTATTCAGAAAAGAATACATAATTAGAAGGCATAAAAGAGAAGTTCACCCTAGAACAGGCCATGAAAGCCCAGAGGAGTAAAGGAATGGGTCTCTCTCTTTAACTTCAGCGATAGATGGGGTGGGTAGTCAATGTCAAGCCCCACCTGCCTGACAGCCAAGAAAGAGATCCGGTACCCACTGTACAGAAGGCTGGGTGGGCCCCAGGGCTGGTCTGAATGGGTGCAGAAAATCTTGCCCCCACTGGGATTCAATCCCCAGGACGTACAGCCTGTAGCAAATTGCTATACCACCTAGGTTATCCCAGCCCAGATTACTACATAATGGACAGATTCATGTTATTAACTGCTTGAAAGACCAGACATATGCTTGTAACAAAGACAACCAAACACAGAATGAAATTTCAGGATTTCACAGATGAAAACTTAGATTGTGTTCTGCTTTATGATGTTGGGGATCAACATTTTGAAGGAACCTCCTGCCACCATTTCTGTCTTAAATCACAAACTAAACCAGTTAGTTTTCATGCCCAATCACATTACGCATGATGCCAGCACGTTTAAAACTTCAGTCCACATGATGCAACACAGCCCTCCTAGAAGACAAATCTTGCAAAATCAATTACTACTATCCTATATGAATCTGACAAGCAGAATGTTTTTCAGAAGCAAGGCAATCACAGAAAATAAATAAACAAATACAGGAAACATCAACTCCAGCAGTGTGGTCAGTATCTTACCATGCAAGATCTGAAATTCTTACAGCAGTGTTGCTAAAGCTTCAAGTCTTCTGGGATGTGGCACTGTGTCACTAGGTGAATACTTCCCCCCAGTGTTTCAAAGGATCACAGTGCCTTCATCTTCAGAGTCAAGCAGAAAAACCCTGAAGATGAAGGCACTTTCATCCTTTCAAACATTATGAACTATTCGCCCAACGACACAGCATCCCATCCCAGAAAACTTGGATTTTTATTTTACTGGTCAAGAAGGCAATGCCCACTCAGTTCTGTCACATTCCTTATATTTCATACACAGTAGAAGAAACACCTATGTAACTGCAAATGGGGAGAATGTCATACCTTTATTCATTTTTTAAAGAGCACAAAAACATATGCAAGAAAAGTGGCATCATTTCACAGTCCATTGCTCTGGCAAGCCACTTCCCATGTGCAATAGTTCATGTTTGATAAAACCTTCTCAGGCTAGTATCCACATCAAGTGGATGAATGGCAAGTAAACCAATGTTCAGGAACAGAGATAATTCTCAAAGTGTTGGTTTACTTGCTGTTCAACCACCTGACACACCTGCTAGTCTGGAAAGGTTTTACTGAACTGAGTCACCATGAAAGCTTTAGATTATATAAGAGCTCGTGTCTTTCTGATAGATTCGGACATATACGATTATTACAACTTAGTTTTCCTTACAGAATACATTCCTTTATTTTACTATTATTTGCATTTCTATAACACATCTGTATATTTTTCTTATCACAGCACAGACCTGCACATTGGAACCTTGACGTTCGGATACTTCTTGGCTTTGTATTAGATCTTCTCTTTCATCACCAAGCATTTCATATCCGTCCGATTCTGTAACACACCCATATGCAAACCCAGAGCGTCAACTAGTATTCCTTAAGGTTTTACACTTGCGTTCAGCGTGGACAAGCATATGTAAGATGTAATCTTACTATGTGCTATAGGTAATCTTGATCTTTAATAGAATACAGCAAGAAAAACTGGAACTTCCACTTTTCAGAGGCACAATAGGACCACGGTCGAAAATCGACCTTAACATTAGGCCGTTTCACTGTATTTGTTATTCTTCAAATTTCGATTAATAAACTTCGTGTACTAACAACCACATGATTATTACATAGATCTGCTATAGAATTTGATTCGAAAACTATATACACGCGCCGTTTTGTTCGCTGATGCTATGTAATGAATGAACACACATTCCAGCTTATAAGAACAGTAACATGTATTACCATTTTCTACAGGTGTATCGGGATCATTATCAATAACAGCAAACTCCATCTGAAATACACTCGAAATTACACGCCTTTTATGCCCATCAAATCAATCACAGCTGTTCGCGCCCTACGTATTCAAAGATTTTCGGAGATACATTATCAGCCACTATCGGCCATCATTCAACTGTTCACGGAGTACAGATCATATATCCACGGAGTATTATGAATAACAATGTAAGTACCGTGCTACAGCCGTTAGCTCTGTTACGTAGGCTCTACCGCCAATTTCAAAGTAAGCCTACAATCACAACAGGCCCATATGCCTGGAAAAAATTAGGAACGGCGGACAAACCTGTCAAGGTAGATGGTAGCCCGCTCGACATTCGGTTTTGAAATACAGTAAACAGCGCGAATACAATAACCACATTAGATGGCGATGGACTTTATACCAAAAATCATGGAAGCATTAGTTGTTGAGACTATCTGCTTCATCTGTGTTTCAAGTAAGATTAGAGACGCTAAGTTTCTGGGAAAGGGTAAGTGAGGAGTACAAGCTACAAAGCTCCTCAGTATACAATAGAATAGTATAGAACAGCAAATGGTTTCAAGCCATTTTGATCCCAATGCATGTAGGTCTTTTTGACAGGTCCTTCGTGCCTCTTAAACTGACATACATCATGGGAGAAGTCATGTTCCTTTAATAATGTTCCAGACTGCAGCCAGACTTAGGTTTCTAACAACCTCTGGTTCCAAGAAGAGGAACACATATTATCTAACCTTCTCGCAACAGCCGTGATTAAGGCTTGAATAGGTCGTGGGTAAGTTTTCTCCATAATATCTGGGTTCCGCCTGCTTGAGCCCAGAGAGAAATATCCTTTAGGATGATGTGGTTAAAAATAAGACCACAAAACTCTAAGTTATATGAATCCGAAAAATATATCACTTACAAGTTCCGGCCCAATAAACATAATGGATGAGCCTTCCCTTGCTAAGTGCCTTAGGTTCTTCTTATAGAGTCCTGTAAGAGAATTGAGCCATTCCCAGAACCTTCCATTACATGTCTGTCAGAGTCCTCACTATAGGAGCCCTCCCTCCGTCCTCCCTTCATGGAGCCTCTATAAAGAGAGGAATGCTCTATTTCCAAAGACTTTCTTGACATGTCTTACATAGCTATCAGAGTTCCCACCAAAGAACCCCTCCCTCCAGTTTCCCTATAAGGAGAGACGCCACGTTTACCCAGCGTTTTTGTACTGTCTGTCAAAGTCCCCGTCAAATGATCCCACCTCCGGGTTCCCCAAAGGGGCCCCTTGCAAACTATGTTACGTTGCATGACTGCAATATAACATAGTTTGCAACTGCATATACAGTATATATATATATGTGTGTGTGTGTTGTCCATGACTCATTCGTGTAAGTTAAATCACAAAATCTAGTCTTCCTGCAAACTCTGCTTTCTTTTTACTTTTGCAACCTGGCAGGCCCACCTTCGAGTGAATACATACATATATCATTTCGTAGGTCCATAATTCTGTCGTACAACAGTCGGACATGAAACTACACCAACCTCCTTACTATGACTAATACAGTTTCAAGTTCGTGACTCCTACTGCCCCTTGCAGCATGGTACGTAATTGTGACTAATGGTCAAGGGGTCCTTAAGACTATCTACGAATATCACAAAGCATACAATTTCTTGAGCATAAAAGTGCCTTCAGCTTGGAAGCCTTTCTTCTGTCCTTTCAAAGCTGCTGCTCCATCCATACGTATGTTGACTAGCTGAAGACCGATTAGCTTCTGGTGAAGTTCATCGTGCCGCATGGTGAGAAAAATTTTACTTCAATGCGCGCATTCTTAGCTCCTGCCTAGCTATATTCCATGGTACCCTATCTGAGTATCTGACAATTGCATTCCACTCCCAATCCTCCAAGTCGTATCACGGATTAAAGGGCTGTGGTCATATGGTTCAAAATGGCGTTAGGCTATTTTGGTTTCTGGGGTTGTGATCACATGTGATAAAATCAAATCGGTAAGATGTATCAATTTTTTGTAATTTTATTTTAATAACAGTAGTCCAACTCTGCGGTGCATTCTTTCCACGTGTCGTTATATTATTATTGGCTCATTCACGATTCCCAGTTGCAAGAGTCCCTGTAATTTATCTCTGGACTGCAAGACGACGTATACATCTGATGTGAAGTGACATACAAATCAGTCGATGAACTAGTGTAGTAAATGAGTCTGGAAGTGGTATGGGATTGGACCAGTTCTACCGAAGTAGTGCTTACTGCATTAGTTATTATTATTTGTTTATGGCATGAGCCACACCCTTTTAGGAGTAGAGTAATGCCTTTTTAAGTAGTTTTAGCAGTAGTACGAACAGGTAATATGAATGAAGGTGTATTTTGTTTCATACACTCCATGTCTGGTTGGTTGTTCTTGGAATTAGTGTGTGACAGTTTGATGGTTGCACGTGAACTGTCCGTGTTCCTTAATAAATAAAAGACACCAGGTGACAACATACACAAACGAACCCCCTTTTTTCAGGTTTTGACAGTTTGCTCCTCAAGTTTTGGCCATTTGTAAAGTGACTGAAGAATCTTTAAAGAGAAATCACCGCATTTTACGGTAGGTGAGTTTAATGTACAGTCATTTTTTATTCATTGCAGGTCACATCTGTTGTTTTACAAGGTGTTATTGATGTGTGCATTTTCAAGGTTAGTTGATTACAAAAACCTTGCTAGCATGTTATGATATGCCGCCCATTAGATCAAAGTGTGTAGATGGTCAGCTTCTAATGTTACTGACTGCTTGGGTATGCCCATGATGTTGACACAGGAATGAGAAGTGGAAACACAAATTTGTGTTGGTCGATTAGTGTCTATGTCATAGGTTGGTTGCTTGAGGCATATCTTGGTTATACGGGAATGTTTTTGTATTTTTCTTATTTGGGATTCAGTCATTTGGTCATGTGATTGCTAAAGTGTTTTGACACTTTGTCTTCTGACAAGCAATAATTTAGGCAAGCAGTATTTTATACATTTTATGATTTTATGCTGTTCGCACGTGAACCACAGATACATCAGTAATTGCTGCAGAAATTAGGTATTAGTTTGCATGGTATTACAGTTATAGACAAACCCCATTAGATATTTATTTCATGCATAGCAGAGTTTCAGTAAGAAAGTTAGCCCAAGTAGTAGTGCTTCTGACCTGTATTTGGAAAGTGCCTAGTTTGTATCCCTGTCCAGAGACTGACTATTCTGACCATTTTTTTATGTTGTCTTCACTGCTGTTGGGGCAGATGTTGGGATATTTCTTCCAATTAAGCAACAATTGCTTGCTTCCATATTCTTTTCAATTCATTGTTTGTTGTTCATTCTATGATTTACACTATTTAGGCTGAGCTACTGACAGCAGTGTTAAATAAGTTATAAATAAATAAATGTCAGTGGAAGCATTACTAAATGATAAATCCTGGTAAAGTGATTAGATGTGCACCAAAAAAAATTGGACAGTGCAGGAAATAGGGTTGAGTGTAGATAAAGAAACTCTGTTATAACTTACAAATGAGAGAAATATGTCAGAATTAACCGTTTGCTAAGCTTTTGACCACAAAATGATTGAATGCCTTGCAACCAAATGACGTTGTAAGCAATATGTTTTGTAAGCCACATGTTCAGTCCGTTAACAGTGGTAACCTGAACCCACAGTTGCTTGCTGTTGAAAAAATGTGATTTTGGTGCCATGAACAACTGTTAATGAAACTATAAGTTTTGGGGTTTTCGTAGTGGTTGCTGATCAGATAATGATCTTCTTTGGGGTTTCTGCACCTTGCAGTGGTTAAATGTGGTGACATTTCAGAGGAACTTACTACCTCAATCTTTAGGGCAACTTGATTAAAAATGCTTGTGTGTAGTGAGGATGATTTGAGGTATCATTGCAATTGCTGACTGTCCAGATAGTGGGAGCATGCTTCTCAGAAATGTTACTGCACTTTTACCAGATTACACATTGACACATCTCAGGAATCATGAAATCTTACATCTGCACTAAAGTTTTTCAGGATTTTCCTTGCAGGAAAGTGTTGGGATAGCATCTGATCTTGAACATAACTGTTATGATCCACTGCTCTTCCAGACCATTATTCACAGTCCATATACACAATGTACACAATGCTATAGTCAAAGATCAGTTTTATTTTTAATAGGTTTTTGCATGTGTCATAAAGACGCAGAATAAGAAACAATACAGTAGGACTGTAACACTTGCAAAGACAGAAACAGTGTAAAACTTTGCTTAGGATCTGCCCAGTTAAACCCACTGAATTTTTCACAGTGAATGTGCTTACATAATACAAATCTTCATATTTTTTCGTTCATTGTAACTAGTATTATGGTCATCAGACAAAGGAAATGAAGATATCCAGGGAATGTAGTACACATGGGACATCTTAAGATGTTAAAGAAAATTGTAGGCAGGAAATCATACTGGAATGATTCTTATCAGAAATATGATGTGAATGGATTGTGCTGGCCCAGGATAGGGTTCAGGCAGGATGTTTTGAATGTGATATGGACCATTAGGTTCCATGAAAGATTTTGAATTTCTTGAACAGTTTAATTAGTGATCATAAGTTCCTCAAGAAGCACCCTTCCGTATGGTCTTAGGTTTTATTACTTTTGATGTGGGAACATTTAAACTTATCTTTATTTTTCAAAATATAAAAAATCTGTGTAAATATGAAAATAGATAATTTTATCTGGCAGAATAGTATCTGCATAATTAGTGTCCATTCCTGGGCTTGTACATACATGTTCTGTGCAACTTACCAAAGTTGTGGACCATATTCCAAGACAGTATCCATGTGAAGAAGAATGTGATGATAAAAACTAGTTTACAGATTTATTTTGTAACACTACAAATTTTGGCCATGTTATATTCTCAGTAATTTTATTGAGTGATTAGTTCACTTAATCTTATGATGCAAAAGATGTTTTATGAACAGATGAATATTTTTGGATGCTTCTGTTTCATTACCAGGAAAAATGCCCTTGTACAAATTGAATAGGAGTCTGGGTGGGCTACAGAGCCAATCTGAATCAATTAGTGAATAAAAAAATCATGATAAAGAAACAGTAAGTATCCATTACACAAAACATAAATTTGTTATATACCACCTAACAACAGCTACTTGTTTCTGCTTTTAATTATGTCATCATCCAGTTGTACTAGATAAACTAAGGTGTAATGTGCAACAGTATAAGTGGTATTAATCAAGATTGAGATCTCACAGTTGTCACATTTATTAATGTTACTTGCATTGATGTTCATTAAGCCTTTTAATATCTTGTACAGCCTGATGATGGCACAATTAAAAGCTGAAACATGTAGCTGTTTGTAGGTTTTCTATTTCAAGTGTATGTTGTTTTTGACATCTGCTTATTGGTACTTTATATATTAACACAACAGGATCAGTCACAGGAAGCAAAATCTCTGCTGAGAATCTGTTCTAGTTACTATCGTGTAGTTGTCACTTGTTGACTGAGCTGTCCTGGTTTATTTCACCATTTGGACAGTGGAGTGGAGTACTAATGTATACAGCATTTAGAAGCAGTGTGATTGCAGAGTAGTGTGTGATAAACTACATGAATTTAGTTTTTATTCATGGTCTTCGTAACTCAGAGCATCTAGTGTCACCTCCCCCCTCCCCTGCCACACACATATACATACACACACGCACGGTTCTATATGTGTGATTCTATATACCTGCATTTTTTAAGGTGCATTTGCAAAATTGCAAAAAGTGGCTATTGGCTTCATCATGTCTGTCCCTCCGTTTCCTCTTTGTTTCAGCTTTTATGAGATAGATTTTCATGAAATTAGATATTTGAGCATTTTTTTCAAAAACCTGTCATGAAAATTCAAGTTCAGTTAAAATCTGACAAGAATAACAGGTACCTTACATAAAGACATAAGTACATTTATTATGTAATTCAATTTTTTGTAGAATGATAAATGTTTCAGACAAACGTGGTACATGAAATGAAGGCACACATCTTATGTTCAGTAAATTGCTGTTTGTGAGATAATGTGGAAAAATGCAGTAGAGCCAGAGAGGCCACAGATGTCAATATAATGTGTTGCATGCACATTGCATGCTGGATGACTAAGGCTGCAGACAGCATGGTGTCAGGTAGCTGGGTGATAAGTGAATAATGTAATGGAAACACATGGAATTGAATATCTGTGATCTTATTTGATGTGCATGTGCATTGCATGCTGAATGACTAAAGCTACAAACTGTATAGTGTCAGATGACTGAGTGATAAGTGAATAATGTAATGGAAACACATGGAATTGAATATCTGTGGTCTTATTTGATGTGCATGTGCATTGCATGCTGAATGACTAAAGCTACAAACTGTA
>Ga0123353_10019553_pt1 | contig 10071 bp, 9 predicted proteins | sample TergutLab28metaG_3_FD_92763 | JGI IMG/M metagenome (GOLD analysis project Ga0123353, IMG submission 92763) | Labiotermes labralis P3 segment gut microbial communities from Petit-Saut dam, French Guiana - Lab288 P3 | ecosystem: Host-associated > Arthropoda: Insects > Digestive system > Gut ...
ACCATACAATACACATGAATCAGTTCCAACTCAACAACGAGAGCACATGGTAGTAGATCTGGTTAATCAATACCAGAAGCTGTAATTACAGCTGTACCAGCTCCTGATGATGGGTGTCAACACTTGAAACATGTAGAGCTGCCTACAGAAATGTAATAAACTGAATAAGTTGCATCTTGTTGGACAAACATTAAATCCAATTCAAGATGCACGGACCCATGTATGTAAAAATTAACACTGACATGTTAGATATTCCAGCACTAATCTTTGATCACCTGTCCAGTAAGAGAATGTATGCCTTTTTGCAGCAACGCTCATACAGCAAACATTTCCATGCATTCACTATGTGAATAAAACTCACAAGTGCATATGAAGATATGTGAATTAATTCTGATAGCGAAGCATAAGCACATGGTCTTGAAGTATTTAAAATTTCCATGCATTGTTTAGAGAGTGTTATTGGTGAAAGAATAGTACACCAGGGATTTTAACCTACATGTTTGCCAAATCTGAACCCATTCACTTCTATTTAAAGGATACAATGTACGTAGGTTTTTTGGAAAGTAAGTACCTTCTGCGCATATCTCTCGTGCATCCTCCAGACTGTCACTTTGCACGTGTGCATTGACTTCCTCTATCAATTGAGAATTCACGGATGCCATTTCATGAAATTCGTGTTATGTTTATGTTTGTTCCTGTGCGTTAAACATGTTTAAGACAATTGAAGGGGCCGCCGACTGAAATATGGTCTGTAATTCGTGTTTTGAACGCTAGGAATGTGGTACCAAGTGAGATTCATCACCAGATGTGCCAAGTGTATGGTGACAATGTGATGAGTGATGTCGTGGTTAGGATATGGGTTCGGATGTTCAATGAAGGACAAGAGAACATGCACGATGAGGCATGAAGTGGGCATCCATCTTTGGTGAATGATGATTTGGTGTGTAAGGTCAACGAAAGAGTGCGTGACGACAGACGTTTCACAATTTCTGATCTGTCCCTGCACATTCCTCACATTTCAAAGACTCTATGACATGTCAGTAGTGGCTAACATCGCAGGAGGTCACATTCTATGAGGAGGGTATACAAAAACTTGTGCCCCACTATGGTAAGTGCCTCAATAATGGCGGCGAATATGTGGAAATATAGTTTGAAAAATGTAGAATCTGATAACAATAAAATTTTATACGAAACCTTACTCGATATTTTTTTATAGCGAAATGGTACTTACTGTCTGAATAAGCCTCGTATAGTAATAACTCTTGCACTAAAGACATCTGGGGGGGGAGTAAGGGGGGGAAATCTTTGAGGATGTAATGCCTTCAGATTCATGGGCGGAATTTCATTGTGCAGTGTGTTTGTTGGGTGTGATGTGTGTCTGTGTTCTGTCTGAAGGAACCCATTTTTCTAGCATTCTCTTTAAATGACAGGTTTTCTGACAGCTTTGCGATCTGTCGGCAAACCTGTATGACATATACCATTGCTGTGTGTACAGTGAAAAACTCCTGATGATGGACAGAGGCACTGTCCGAAACATGTAGAGTTTTATTCCAAAAATAAATTTGAGAAATTAGTGCATCTAGTTGGTTTTATTATAAGAATGTAACCGTAATATTAACTGCAGTGCATAGAACTGAAACTTTCCAGCACCTTTTTCACTTTAACTATCAACCAACTAATGCACTTACATAAAATTTCACACAAAAACACTCAAAATCGCTCCAACATGCTCCGATCCTTAGATCATCCTCAGGGAGCTACGTTGTTCCTTGCTAAAGTTATTTTAAAAACATTCACAAATTAATTCCTTTATGTTAACAGGGTGTTGTGGCAGCATGTCATGTTGTGTAAGAGTACGTTGTTGGGGGTGCGTCTGGCTATATAGCCAGCCGCATTCTCAGCAGTGTACTCTTACACAACATGACATGCTGCCACAACACCCTGTTAACATAAAGGAATTAATTTGTGAATGTTTTTAAAATAACTTTAGCAAGGAACAACGTAGCGCCCTGAGGATGATCTAAGGATCGGAGCATGTTAGAGCAATTTTGAGTGTTTTTATATGAAATTTTATGTAAGTGCATTTGTTGGTTCATAGCTAAAGTGATTCTATGAAATGCACGGTGCAACAATAAGGATTTCAAGCACCTGCTTAATGTTTTAATCATGACGATATTTTGAAGCGACATTTCAGTTTTGAGGTCATTATTCTGATTCTACAGAGTTTGTTTTTTTCTGCATAACAAGGTTTAGTATACTTGCCTGCATGAAAGTCCTACTGACAGTTTGGAATTGAGTTCATTCATTGAAAAACTGAATACCGGTTGCTTTTAAAAAGAAATAAGGAAGACATTCTGATGTGGATACTTCGCAGATCCGACCCGAGCAGGCACTAGCGGCTTTTGAGGCCAAAATGGAATTTGATGAACTTGCTGCATATCAGCATAATATGGAACAGATGATACTGCAACCACAGAAGGATTTCAGGTTGGTTATCTTCGGTGTTTTAGAAAAGGTTTATGTGCTACTAAAGGCACCAGATGTTGGCTTCCAGACATTTCAGTCTGATGGAATTCAGCAGTTCATATTCCTGGCTACATAGTCCCATTAGTTACTGCTTTCACACTGACATTGCAATGGAAATATGTGCATGGCCGCCATGTTGTTCTACATTACTGTAATGTAAGCTGTTGTTCTGTAGTTATCTATTACTATTTGTATGTCAGAATCCTGCAGCACATTAAATGGGGCTAGTGTTTGACAAGTTTTTTGCACTCATTATATTTATTTGTTTCTGTAGAAAATCAAAATGTGTCAATTTGTGAAGAATAAAAACCAACTAGATGCTATTGATTATTTTATTGTACTTCTTATAGGCTCAACATGTTTCAGGTACTACTGTGCCCATCATCAGGAGCTCGCGACTATGATGTTGATTACCACATTGGTCGTTTTGTTCTTGGTTTGCTGTAGGTTGGAGGTTAGGTGCGGTTAGGCTGGAGTAGTCGTGCTTTAGCCTGCAGCCCGCACACTACTCCAGCCTAACTGCACCTAACCTCCAACATACAGCAAACCAAGAATGATACGACCAATGTGGTAATCAACATTATAGTCGCGAGCTCCTTATGATGGGCATAGTAGTGCCCGAAACATGTTGAGCCTGTAAGAAGTACAATAAAATAATAAGTGGCATCTAGTTGGTTTCTATTCTTCAGTTATCACAATGATGCATGGTCCAGCACACATCAAAACTGTGAATTTGTGTTGATTTCCATGGTCATGACATTAAGCCATATGTTGCTAGTCATTTGATCCAGAACTTGAAAGAACACATTTACATAGCATGGTGATCTTTCAAGCTTTCTTTTTTGCTTTATGATATACAAGTGGGCTCAACAGTGTTCTGAATTCTGTATGATTTGATTCTTTGATTATCATTGCATGAATCCAAATTTATCTTAAAATCAGATGCAAAAATGTTGCAGCTATATTGGGCTTGTATCTTATATGTGAAAATTTCTTGAGCAAGGTTGTCATGAGTGGGTTTTACTGTAGCTCCCTTATAACTCTGTCTACTGATTGCACCATCATCAGAAGCATTGCCGCAAGTTATTTGTTCAACCTTTGAATATTCTTGAATGATGATAAAGGTAAAAAGGTAAAGCAATCCCATGACAAGCCTGGACAGGCCCTGAGGGTTCCAGGAGGTTGAGGCTCCCAGATATCAAGACAGTCGCCACATGAAGGTGGTAAGGTTGTCAGCCTTACGCACTGGCCATCTTTACCCCCAGGAAATATTCCTGGTACACATTTCTGTCGGAGGCTGAGTCAACCCCAGGGCCATACTGCGGCCAGAAGGATTATGTCAATGAAAATTTCCAATGACCACAACCTCCCGACTTGTAGCGCAGTGCCTCAACCAACTGTGCCACTGCCGTACCCCTCTTGAATGATGATACTGTCATCAGATCTCGTCCCCATAAATGCTAGCATGATTTGCCGAGAAATAACAGTGTTTCACAGTGTTTGACGTGGTGAGTTCAGGGGGTGTAGGTCACCAGTTGTGAAGTATTTAGCCAGAATTTCAAGAATACTTAAAGCCGAGCGAGCAAGGTCTTCAGAATACGTTTCCGTTCATGGCAGCGTTAACTGTCTGTATCCAGACTTGAAGGAACAGAAATAAAAGAGGACAGTGACAGGTTGTTTCTCCATGATATAATGACTTAGTACATTCATTGATATGAAATATTTCCTACTTCCACATTTTCAGCAATAACGTTTCTTCTTGCAGCCAGTTTGTGGAGGCATGTTTTGGTCCGTTCTCGGCCCAGCTTGCGAAAGTTGGGTCATACAGAGCGCTGGAGAAAGAAGCACAAGACCTTATAGGAGCACTCCATGAGAAACTTGAACGTCGACGAAGAGATTTGCAAACTGGGCTTGGAGTTGGTGTTAGGAGTAAGATTAAACTCACCACATTGGAGTTGAAAGTATGTTACATTTCAGTAGAATTAATATTTACTTACTTATTGGTGATAATCAGTGCAAATAGCTGTGCTGAAAAGAATGTGTTGTTGTTGTTGTTTTTGCCTGTTGTTGTTTTTGTCTCTTGTTATCATTATCATCATCATCATCATCATCATCAAATTTCTCACTTCTCAGCTTTGGCTGGAAAATATTCACCTATCCTGGAATGTAGTTATTATTATTTTTATTATTATTATTATTATTATGCATTTTTATGGATTTTTAACTTTCAAGTAGTTCTCTCGTGCTAATTTTGAGGAAAGGTTTTATAATTTTTTGTCATGTAGTTTTCTAGCTTTTATTATATTTCCTATTATTTTCCATTTTCGTGCTTTGTAGATTTTTACGAATATTTGTTTCGGAAGGTTTTCAGTGTAACTTGTTGGACAAGTGCTCGTGTATCCAGCTTCTAATCAAGAAGCATTGTCTTCAATCATGACAGCTTTCATTGTAGTTTTTCACACTTCCTTTGCATCAGAACTGAGATAGTGCTATACAGTATGCTATATTTCTACCCTTCAAATTAATCAGCTTGATTGGTTGATACAGTAATGGAATATTCAGCCAACTCAAGGTTTTCCATGCTGCAGTGTTTTGTGTTGCTTATGTTACATCAGGCCTTTGGTTTTCTTAGATTGCAATCCAACAAGGAGCACTGATGCTGGAGAGGTTCTACCCATCCCATGTCCTGCAGAGGCTTCCTATCCATGAGGAGGATTTTTGGGAATCAAAGGGATTGTCTGTGAATGACTGGGCTGGTTTAGCAGGTCTGATGTATGCAGACATCTTTAGTCTCGACTTCCTCACCCCTCTGGATGACACTGATACCAGATTCAGGTTGGAGGTGTGTAGCATTTCCTCTGTGGACTGTGGAATGTATTTTGTGTTTAATTGTTTCAAGTATCAGATAGTCTGAAAAATTTGAGGATTTTACAGTGACAAATACAGAAATTACTGTCTTGTTGTGTGATGCCATGCAGTTTTTGGAAGATACATTTCAACATTTTGGAGAAACCTGGTGCTTCCATCTCCAAAATGTCAGAGGAAACCATGCAGGATAGGGCCATGTCTTTTTTCCCCGCATCCCTTAGTCTTCTAGTTATTAACCGTAATCTTTTCTGAATTTCTGTTTGAATTCCACAATGTTTAGTTTCCATTCTGCCATTGAACCTTTTCATAGTGATGTAATATAACAGCAGCACTGTACGTTGTGTTAGTGACTTTTATCTGAATTACTGCCAGTTATCAAAATATACAATTTTTTTTTCTCACACTCGTACCGTGCAGCAGCATCTTGATATTATCAAAGTTTCATTTATTCACCAACTGATGCACCAGTGAGTTGTCTTAAAAACAACATTAAAATTTACATAAAAATTTACATTAAAACAGCTCCGACATGTTTCGGTGTTACAGTTACACCGTCATCAGGGAGCGCATTGATTTGTGCTTACTAAGGTTACATCGGTGTGCGGTTAATACGGTGGTGGTGTGGCTGCATATATTGGGTCCTTATTGGTGTCTGTATGTTGCACTGTTCGGCAGTAGACTGAGTTAGGGAATGTGTAGCTGGTTATGTGTAACTGTAACACCGGAACATGTCGGAACTGTTTTAATGTAAATTTTAATGTAAATTTTCACACTTGTACCGTGCATCTTGATATTATCAAAGTTTTATTTATTCACCAGCTGATGCACCAGTGAGTTGTCTTAAAGAAAACAATATTACAATTTACATTAAAACAGCTCCGACATGTTTCGGTGTTACAGTTAACACCGTCATCAGGGAGCGCATTGATTTGTGCTTACTACAGTTACAGTTGTTAAAACAGTCCATTAAAATACATCGGTGTGCGGTTAATACGGTGGTGGTGTGGCTGCATATATTGGGTCCTTATTGGTGTGTGTATGTTGTACTGTTCAGTAGTGGACAACTCACTAGTACATCAATTGGTGAATAAATAAAACTTCGATAATATCAAAATATACAATTGAAATTGGCACTTGATTTGGCAGCAGTTCTTCACATTTACATATGTTTCTTAAATTGCTGTTTTTTACATTCAGAAATATAAATAAAGAAGACAAAACTGTTTCAGTAAAATTCATTTTGTAGTGCTTCAGCACTCCCCATAATGGGTCCTTGTTTTGTGTGTTATATCAAATTATTAATGCCCTCTTAGCGTTCTGGATCGCAGGATGTGGTGGTACAATAAAACCATTCGTTTTACTACACTAGGTACAGTAAATAACCAGGTAGACATCCCATCCAGTGGCTGTAACAGTTATCTTGGTTGTGGTAGACACTTACCAGACTGCACAGCATCACATCTTGGATCATTATATGCATATACTGCTCTGAGAACCTCAAATATTGCTTCCCTTTGTTATCCCCTTATGAAGTCTTACGGTATTGTTCCACGGGTCATTATCATGTAGCCATGACCTTCTACCTTAAAATCTTCAATTTCTCTTCTCTGTTTATGAGCGTGGTTTTTGGAATTAGGAGGTTTTCTGTGGTGGTTTTTATTGACATTCAGGAAGGAATCCAGGTTTTGTGATTCCAGAGTATCTTAGGAATTTTGAAATTTTGATTGGACTTTACTTAATTCATGTATCTATTGCAGCTGAGTTATGACTGTGCAAGTGTATATTCTAAGTCTAGGTTTATTTTGATGTCCGGAAATTGGGGCTGATGCTTTCTGATAGGTCCACCAAAGTAGTTTTTCCTCTTTTCCACATCCCATGTAGAGTGAGAAATGTGGTTTTTTCTGCACCGAGATGATGTGCTATGTCTGAAATTTGTCCCGACTGTATCGTCTTCAGAATCATTTAAAATTTAATGTAGAACTCTTTAAAAAAAAAAATAAAATGCAGTTAGACTGACACGTAAATTGGACGTTTCCAGTTAACCTCAATTTTCGTTAGAACTCAAAACACGAATGGGAATATGAATATTAAGTAAGCTGTACTGGAATCATTGCACTGAGCTAATATCCGTCCCTAGACTTTGTAATTTAACAGACCCAGCAGGGTAGATTTATGCTTTCAGGTTTTTGTGGTGACTTCGTTTCCACGTTCTTTACTTAATGTTGGAAGTACAGCCAGCTCCCAAAACGTTGTGTTTAAAGAAAAAGACTTAATGACTGAAAAAGTCCAGTATATGTGTCAGTTTATTAAACACCTTTGTGACATACTTGAGACTAATGCAAATATTTCAACAGCCACATCAGCAGGTGGACTTGACAAGGTACACGGAGATGGTAAATGGAGCAGAACTGGGCACAGGGGGTCCCGATCTCTTGGGACCTGTATATGCTCCAAGAGGCAACATACAGGTCCATTCACCCTACCTGGAAGTATCAGCCTTTAATCCTCGTTGCAGAGCAGCTGCGACTGGTCGCAAGCAGGAGAAGAGAGGGTGGGTACCACTGAATACTCATAGTCCAGGTTATCGAGTTGACATTCATAATAATGTAATCCTGTAGTAATACAATTTGGTCCAGAATTGGCTGATGGTTTTTAAAGTGATGGCTGTTGAACAAATCATGCTTGGATTTATTCAAGTATCAGAATAGACATTATGCACAAAGAGATTACACATGGACATATCACTACTTAAAAACTGTGTCCTCCAAATGTGCATTGTCCCATGCAGTACACTGCTGTGGTCTCACTGTCAAGTTATCCATGATTTTCCATAGAAGTCCTAGGACAATAGCAGCATTCTGGTGTCAGTTGTGTGTCGGCTTTCCTCTCTTCGGTGGTGTGAGGAGGATGTTTAAAGTATCCCAACAAACAGCCTGGAGCTGTTAAGCCAGGTGACTGCAGTGGTCATGACATGTCACCAAATCCAGAGAAGATGTGGTTGGAGAATAACCTTTACAATACTGCCTTGCCATGCTGTTTTGGGCAGTGCGGGCTGCAGCCTTGTCTTGTTGAAATGAGATTTCCTTCAGTCGTCTCTGATGCAACTTAGTTGTCAGTATTTACATGTAGTAGTCTAAGAATTGGGAACCGCGGTAGCATAGTGGTTAAGGTGCTGTGCTACAAATCGGAAGGTCACTGGTTCGATTCCAGATGGTGTCATTGGAATTTTTCATTGACATAATCCTTCCGATAGCACTATGGTCCTGGGGTTGACTCAGCCTCTTGACAGAAATGAGTACCAGGAGCATTTCCTGGGGGTAAAGGTGGCTGGTGTGTAGGACTGACAACCTTACAACCATCCTGTGCTGTTGTCATGTAATCTAGGAACCTTAACTTCCTGGAACCCTCTGGGCACCTCGGGCCTGTAATGGGACTGATTTACCTTTTTTTAATTTTAAAAATGCCCGCACCCCCCCCGCATTTTCCTCCTCCATGCCCCCCCCCCCCCTCCCCCCTAGTGACCCAACATGACACACAACAGCAGCTTTCAAACTGAGAAGCGAGCTGTCACGCAGTTGTCTTGGGTTTATGTCGGATCAGTGCTGATACTTTGTTGACAGACCCCTGAAGGTGAAAATTGGCTTCATATGACTTCAACAATTTGTGTGGCAATTCTGCATTCCCCTCCATTAAGGTCACAAATTTTCACAAAATTGCAAACAAGTTGCCTTATCACCATCACTCAGTTGCTGCAGCACTTGCATTTTGTAAGAGTGGAATTTTATGTGGCCATGGAGAATTCTGGACAAGCTGCTTTGTGACGTGCATTGTAATGGCAGGTCATCTTGCAGAAGGACGTGGACTGCTGTCGGGCAGTGTGAGACACCTGCAAGTTTGCAGGTGTTCTCACTTTACTTCTCCCAGGCTTCGTTTTGTCCTGTACAGAGACTTTTTCGTGTCATTGGTGTTCCAATGCTAGAGTTGTAATGCGTGACGGTACTTGCCCTTTGCCTTGGTGTCTGAATTGCCTCTGAAAAGCATGTTGCACAACCACCACAGAATTGGTTCCTACAAAGGACTTGGCGAACACCTGTTGCCTAATTGGCTGGCCGGCCATCTGTTGCACACCAAATCCAAGGTTGGATTATGTAATTACTTGATTCATTTGATTACCATTTATTGTGTAATTAAAACAGGTCTTTAATTGTTGCAGTGATTTGTTTGTCAAAAATGTAGATGACAAACTGTTGGAACAGTATATTAGCATTAAATTTTAGTCAAATTGCGAAGTTATTGTGTTATGCAGTGATAAGGTGGATGGGAAAACATTACAGATGATGAATGATTGAACCAACCGGCAGCTTCAAGAACTGCAGGGTTTCAGGTTTTCAGGGTGGTGTTGGTGAAGATCCAGGTTTTCTGATATGTTATACCATATCATGTGGTAAATAGTGATCAACATTTTGAAGGAGTGCAGTGTAGCATAGTGTAGCATAGCACCTTCATCTTCACGTTCAAGCAGTCAAATACTTTCTCCTTCACAGTGCTGGTAACTTTACCAGTCAGCATTACAGAACATCCCAGAAAACTTGAATCTTTAACGTTAAGAACTGATTTAATTGAGAGAGATAAACAAGGTAAAGGTAAAGTGATCCCGTTACAGGCCCGGTGTGGCCC
>Ga0123353_10019555_pt1 | contig 10070 bp, 8 predicted proteins | sample TergutLab28metaG_3_FD_92763 | JGI IMG/M metagenome (GOLD analysis project Ga0123353, IMG submission 92763) | Labiotermes labralis P3 segment gut microbial communities from Petit-Saut dam, French Guiana - Lab288 P3 | ecosystem: Host-associated > Arthropoda: Insects > Digestive system > Gut ...
ACAAACTGCGCGGCAAGACCCTCTATGGGGCGCTACGGGCGCTGTACGAAAAATACGGCGCGGTGAGCGAGGACGTGCTCAACGTGGAGGCTGCGGGCGCGGCCGGCGCGGCCCAAATCGCCGCGTGGATGGCCAACATCCGCAGGGACGCCGCCGCCTGCCTGGAGGGCGAGCAGGTCGTGAAGGCGGAGGATTATCTTGCGGGCATCCATGGCCTGCCCCCCTCCGATGTGCTCAAGCTCTACCTGGACGACGGCAGCTGGCTGGTGGTGCGCCCCTCCGGCACCGAGCCCAAGATCAAGCTCTATATTTGCACCGACAAGGCCTTTGCCCCCGGCACGCCCATTGAAAAGGCCGAGGCGCGCTGCAAGGAGCTGATCGAGAAGGCGAAGGGTTTCTTCGCGTGACTGTAGGGACGGGGTAGTTGCGCGGTGCGACGCAACTATAGCCGACACATCAATCACCAAACCTCCTCCGTTTGCATAGGATGCACTGTACCGGGATCCCCGGCGAACCCGTAGGTTCGATGGGGTGGGTGCTATACGCGAACGAGGAGGTTCATACATATGGCGGACTGTGAATGCCAATGCGCCGAAGGCGCTCCGATCGGCTGGCGGAGAATCCCGGGCGGGGGCAGGGGGCTGCCCTTCGGCCGCCCGTTTGGGCCGGGGTTCGGGCCGGGCTTCGGCGGCATTGGGGCGAACAACAACAATAATAACAATAACAACAACAATAACAGCAGCAACAACAATGCCAGCAATAACATGATGGGCTCTGTGCTCAGCAGCCTGCTGGGGCTCAACAGCCTGAACGGCATGGGCGGGGGCTTCGGTTCGGGGTTCGGTCCCGGCGGATTCGGGCTCCCCTTTGGGGGCTTCGGAGGCTTCCCCTTCGGCGGGTTCGGCCCCGGATTCTGCCCGCCGCCCGGCCCCGGCTGCTGCTGCCCCCCGGAGCGGGACTGTTGCCCGCCCGGCCCCTGCTGCTGCGGGCCCTGCCCGCCCTGCCCCCCGCCCGACTGCCAGCCCTGCAACAGCGTTTGCTGGAAGAAGTTCAGGATCGTCTCGCCCGACGGCAGGGAGTGCTGTTTCCCCGTGGCTGTGCCCTGGTGGTGCTGCAGCGGCGATGACGATGACGATTCCAACGGCGCGACCGGGGCAGCCGCGGCGGTGACGGCGGAGCCCGCCGAGACCATCGAAAACGTGCTGCGCCCCGTGCCTGCCGCCAAGGACGGCTGCATGTCCGCCTCGCAGCTGCTGATGCAGCGCTACATGATCGCCAACCCGCCCCGGGCCTTCGGTAAGACAGCGCGGGCCGCCGCTGAACCGGAGATCGAGGTCGTCGACTGCCCCGACTGCGAAGACGACGCCCCCTCCCCGCAGTTCGCCGCCGCCATGGCGGAGTTCCAGCGCAACGCCGTGCTGATCCCCAGCGAGGAGACATGATGCTGTAAATAATAATCCCCGGTTTCGTTGTGAAACCGGGGGCTGTCGTTATGAGCGGGCGCAAGAAGTCTCCCTACGGTCGTGCCTCTACAGCCGCTACTTCGCGCAGGCCTTGGCCGCGGCCTTGCCCTGCTCGAGGAAGATGCGCTGCTGCGCGGGCGGCAGTTGGCGGAAGACCTGCAACAGGTCATTCTCGATATCATTAATACGTCGACAAACTAAAAAGTGGGACGTATAATTAATTCAGGGGATGCGTTCATGAAAAAAACTGGATGGCGGCGCTTGCGCTCATATTGATTTTTTTGCGGCTGTGCTATTTATGGTGGCGTGGCTCACTGACAGGCAGGAAAAGAGGGAACTGCCTTTGACATTAACCCCCCTGGCCGCTGTGACCAGGGGGACCATATTCTCTACCGCTTCCTCCCCCGGAAGAACCCGCCGCGCTCGCTGGGGGGTTCGGGCGGGGGCTTGGGCGGGCCCGCCGCGCACGTGCCCGGAAAGCTGCGGCGCATCTGGTCCATCAACAGCCGCTGTTCGGCGGTGAGCTGGGCGGGGGTCTCCACCTGTAAGCGCAGGTAGAGGTCGCCCTTGCGCCCGCCCCCGTGGAGCACGGGGATGCCGCGCCCCCGCAGCGGGAGTATAGTGCCCGGCTGGGTGCCGGCAGGCAGGCGCAGCTCGGCGGCGCCCTCGAGGGTGGGCACCTGCAGCAGGTCGCCCAGGGCGGCCTGCCAGAACTGCACCGTGATGTCGCACCACAGGTCGTAGCCTTCGCGCTGGAACACGGGGTGGGGATTGACGGTTACGCCCACCAGCAGATCGCCCGCCGGGCCGCCGTTGGTGCCCCTGTTGCCCTCGCCGCCCACGCGCAGCACCTGGCCGTTGTCGATCCCCGGGGGAATGGTGATATCCACCGTGGAGCGCTTGCGCACGCGGCCGCCGCCCCGGCACTTCTGGCAGGGGTTCTCGATCACCTTGCCGCGCCCGCCGCACCGCGCGCAGGTTTTGGACGAGGAGATCACGCCGAAGGGGGTGCGCTGCTGCGTGGATTTCTGGCCCGTGCCGCCGCACTCGGCGCAGGTTTTCGTGCCCGTGCCCCGGGCCGCGCCGGAGCCGCCGCAGTCGTCGCAGGGCTCCACGCGGTTGATCTCTATTTTCCGGGCGCAGCCCCGCGCGGCCTCCTCGAAGGAAACGGTCACGCGCTCCTCCAGGTCGCCGCCTTGGCGGGGGGCGTTGGGGTTCGACGCGCGCCCGCCGCCGAAGCCCCCGCCGAAGAAGCTGCCGAACAGGTCCCCCAGGTCGATATCCACCGCGCTGCCGGGGAACCCGCCGAAGCCCCCGCCCGGGAACCCGCCGCCCCCGGCCATGTTCGGGTCCACGCCCGCGTGGCCGAACTGGTCGTAGCGCGATTTTTTCTGCGCGTCGCTGAGCACCTCGTAGGCCTCGTTGACCTCCTTCATGCGCTCCTCGGCGGTTTTGTCCCCGGGATTGAGATCGGGGTGGTATTTCCGGGCCATGGTGCGGTAGGCCTTCTTGATCTCGTCCTCGCCGGCATTTTTCGGGATGCCCAGGACGTCGTAGAAGTCGCGTTTATCAGGCATGGGGGTCTCACTTTCCGATACTGTCGAATACATCGTCCAGGGTGTGCACGCGGTTTGCCATCTGTGCCAATTCGACGGAAAGACTGGAGCCAAAGCCCCACAATTCTGTTTCCCAGCCCTCCCGGTAAGCGGTCTGGATTAGCGGCACAAAGTCCCTATCGCCGGAAAGCAGCTTCAGAATCGCCGCACGCTTCTCGACATATTTGTACCGGTATATCACCTCCAGGCCCCGGGCGACAAGTTCCGTGTCCACCGATTTTTCGCCCGCCTGACTGCGTTGATAGGTGATGACCTCAAAGCCCTGCTGCCGTGCCGCGTTCCACACGGTGTCGTTGGGAGGCGGTTCGGACCCCACCAGGATCGCCTGGATGATTCTGTGCCCATTGGCGACCTCCCGCAGCAGCGAACCAAAATCAATGCGCCAGTTCCAGTCCTGGGGGTCCCTTTCGTCCAACGGCCCGCGTACGATTCCCTGTCTGTGCGCTGAAAACTTCATGCCCTCGATCCAGACATTTGAATTGTCCACTAGAATCAGGCACTCAGATAAATCTGACATGCTTTTCCCTCCTCCTAAAAATCATGGCCGTTTACGCCTGGGGGATATCGTCATCCGCCGGGCCGTAATCCTCGCCGCCGGGGAAACCTTCGCCGCCGGGGAAACCCTCGCCGCCGGGGAAGCCGCCCTCGGGCGCGCCCTGCTGGGCGTTGTAGAGCTTTTCGCTCACGGCGTAGAACTTCTGCTGCAGCTCGTCCTTACGGGAGCGGATGAGGTTGGTGTCCTCGCCCTGGAGGGATTCTCGCAGGCCCATCACCGCGGCCTCGATGTCGGAGATATCCGCCGCGTCGAATTTGTCGCGGTTTTCATTCAAAAGCTTTTCGGACTGGTAGACGATCTGGTCGGCCTCGTTGCGGAGATCCACCTCGTCGCGGCGCTGCTTGTCCTCGCTGGCGAAGCGCTCGGCCTCCTGCACGGCCTTCTCGATGTCGTCCTTGCTCATGTTGGTGGAGCTGGTGATGGTGATGGACTGCTCCTTGCTGGTGCCCTTGTCCTTCGCCGAGACGTTCACGATGCCGTTGGCATCGATGTCGAAGGTGACCTCGATCTGGGGAATACCGCGCCGGGCGGGTAAAATGCCGTCCAGGTGGAACACACCCAGGGTCTTGTTGTCCCGGGCGAACTGGCGCTCGCCCTGGAGCACGTGGACCTCCACGCTGGGCTGGTTGTCGCTGGCGGTGGAGAAGACCTGGCTCCTCTTGGTGGGGATGGAGGTGTTGCGCTCGATGATGCGCGTGCACACCCCGCCCATGGTCTCTATGCCGAGGGACAGCGGCGTGACGTCCACCAGCAGCAGGCCTTTGTTGATGTCGCCGGCCATGAGGCCCGCCTGGAGCGCCGCGCCCAGGGCCACGCACTCGTCGGGGTTGACGCCCTTGAAGGGCTCCTTGCCCATGAAGGATTTCACGGCGTCCTGCACGGCGGGGATGCGGCTGGAGCCGCCCACCATGAGCACCTTGGCGATGTCGGCGGGTTTGAGCTTGCTGTCCTGCATGGCCTGGCGCACCGGGCCCATGGTCTTTTCCACGAGATCGGCGGTGAGCTCGTTGAACTTCGCCCGGGTAAGCGTGGCCTCCATGTGCTTGGGGCCGGAGGCGTCGGCGGTGATGAAGGGCAGGCTCACCTGGCTACTGGTGACCCCGGAAAGCTCGATCTTCGCCTTTTCGGCGGCCTCCTTCAGGCGCTGCATGGCCATCTTGTCGCCGCGCAGGTCGATGCCGTTGTCCCGCCGGAACTGCTCGGCCAGCCAGTCGATCACCCGCTGGTCGAAGTCGTCACCGCCCAGGCGGTTGTTGCCCGCCGTGGAAAGCACCGTCTGCATGCCCTCGGAAAGCTCGATGACCGACACGTCGAAGGTGCCGCCGCCGAGGTCGTACACCATGACGGTCTGATCCTGCTCCTTGTCCACCCCGTAGCTGAGGGCCGCGGCGGTGGGCTCGTTGATGATGCGCCGGACCTCCAGGCCCGCGATCTTGCCGGCGTCCTTGGTGGCCTGGCGCTGGGCGTCGGTGAAATAGGCGGGCACGGTGATGACGGCCTCAGCGACGGTCTCGCCGAGATAGGCCTCGGCGTCCGCCTTGAGCTTCTGCAGGATCATGGCGGAAATCTCCTGCGGGGTGTAGCGCTTGCCGTCGATGGTAACGCGGTAGTCCGAGCCCATCTGGCGCTTGATGGACGAAACGGTGCGGTCGGGGTTGGTGATGGCCTGGCGCTTAGCCACGGTGCCCACCATACGCTCGCCGTTCTTGCCGAAGGCCACGACGCTCGGTGTCGTGCGCGCGCCCTCGGCATTGGCGATGACCACGGCCTCGCCGCCCTCGATGACCGCCACGCAGCTGTTTGTTGTGCCTAAGTCGATTCCGATGATTTTTGCCATTGTATTGTCCTCCCAGAATAGAGTGATTTGTATTTTACGCGCGGGCAGCAAGAATGCCGCCCCTAACGTCTAATCTCAACCTTGCCTCCTAATTGGCTACCCCCACCACGGCCTCGCGGATGACCCTGTCCTTCAGGCGGCAGCCGCGGGTGTAGACCTCAGCGATGACGTTTTCGCCCAAATCGGGGTTCTCGGTGTGGGTGACGGCGTGGTGCAGCATGGGGTCGAAGGGCTCGCCGGGCTCGCCGTAGACGGAAGCGCCCCGCGCCGTGAACACGCCCGCGAACTGGACGAAGATCATCTCCACGCCCTTACTGTAGTCCTCACTGGCCGTGTCGGCAACGACGGCGCGTTCGAAATTATCCAGCACGGGCAGGAAGGCCTTGAGCGTCGCGGCCTTGGCGTTGAGGTAGATCTCCTCTTTTTCGCGCTGGGAACGCTTTTTGAAATTGTCGAATTCCGCCGCCAGGCGCAGCAGCTGGTCCTTTGTGGATTTCAGCTCCTCCACCACGGGGTCCAGGATGGGCCCCTCCTGCGCGGTTTCCTCCTGTGGCAGGTCCACCGTATCTTTATCTTTGGCCAATTGTCTATTCTCCATTTCACTTATTCGTCGAGCTGTGACAGCATTTTGCCCAAAATCGCCGCGATGAAGCGCAGGCCCGGGATGGCTTTGGCGTAGTCCATGCGCAGCGGGCCGATGATCCCCAGCAGGCCGCCGTGGCTCTGGCCGATGGCGTAGGGGGTCACCACCAGGGTGATGTTGCGCAGGGCCGGGGACAGCGCGGGCTCCGCCGCGACCTCCGCGCCCAGGAGGACCTTGAGGTTCTGCGGGGTTTGGGCCTGCAGGTGGCGCAGGAGGGTCCCGGCGCTGTGCTCCCATTGGGGGGGCTGCGCCAGGGCGGGCTGCCCCACGAGCATTTCGCCGGTACGCAAATCCCCGGCTAGCTCCGCGACGCCCGCCAGAAGCGGGGCGATGGCCAGGAACTGCCCGCCCGCCCGCGCCGCCAGGGACTGCAATCCCGCCTGGGTGAAGAAATCGAGCGGGGCGCCGACGAGGGCCTCTTTGGCAAGGCGGGTGAAGACCTCCAGGGCCTCGGGGGTGAGCTGCGACTGGGTGCGGATGACCTTGCTTTTCACAGCGCCGCCGGTGGTGAGCAAGGCCAGCATCGCCATATAACGGCCCAGGGGCGCGATCTCGATACGTTTGACGCGCACCTCCGCGCCGGCGGCGGGCACGCACAGCGCCGTGCAGGCGGTCAGCTCGGCCAGGAGTTTGCCCGCGTTTTCCAGCAGGCGCTCGGGCTCCCGGGCGCGTTGGCGCAGCTCGGACTCCAGGCGGGCGCGCTCCCCGGCGGGCAGCTCCCGGTGGGGCAGCAGATGGTCGATGTAGTAGCGGTAACCCATGGGGGAGGGGATGCGCCCGGCCGAGGTGTGCGGCTGCTCCAGGAAGCCCAGCTCCGACAGCTGAGCCATCTCGTTGCGGATGGTGGCCGAGGAGATCTCGTCCGGCAGGACCTCCATGAGCCGCTTGGAGCCCACGGGTTCGCCGGTTGCGTTGTAGAGCTCCACCACCGCCGCCAGGATGCGCTGCTTGCGCTGGCTGGGGTTCATCGGCACACCGCCCTTTCGTTTTTGTGTGCGGGCGGATGCGGCCATCCGCCCCTACATGAAATTAGCACTCGCGCAGGGCGAGTGCCAGCACTATCTTTATCATACCCCTTTTGGGGGTGTTTGTCAATGGGTAATTGTAAAGGATTTGTAAATTGTGGATATTCTTATGTGCGGCGACGGCGGGGATCCGCTAGGTTTCTAAGCGCGGAGTAGCATTTTAAGGAATATAATAGCCGTAGTGGGAAGTCAGGATGACGCGGCCGGGGAGGATACGCTCTGCCAGCGCCGCAAATGTTTCCCTGGAAAGCGCGGTGTCCATGGTAGAGGGGTGTATGTTGTAGTTGCCCTTGCTGTATTGGAAAGCGTCGCCTGTGAAAAGACAGCACTGGTCGATAAGGTAGGCCATGGAGCCGGGGGTGTGGCCCGGCATGGCGACGCACTCGACCTGGATACCGCCGAAAAGCAGCTGCTCGCCGCCGGACAGGAGATGGATGGCGTTCAAATCGATACCGGGGGGCAACGCATTTCCGCCGGCTTTGCCGCGGCTTATCGTGCCGTTGAGCAGACCGAGCTCCCCCTGGCCCATGTAAATTTCGGCGTTGGAAAAAAGGGGCAGGGCGGCTACATGGTCGCTGTCGGAATGGGTGAGCAGGATCCAGCGCACGTCCGCCGGATGGATGCCGAGTCCCTGCAAAACCTGCTCCACCTGCCCGGCGTGCGAGCCGGCGTCGATCAGGAGCCAGCCACCGCCGGTTACGACGAAATACAGGGCGTTGGTGTCGTCGCGCACGGCCACGACGTCTGTGCCTGGAATGGGGCCGGTAGGGCATGGTGAATATTTGGGCGGAGAGAAATCCATAATTATATCTACAGCGATAATAAGGGCCACGACCGACAGGGGCAGGAGGATCTTCAGGGCTTTTTTCATTGGGGGGTCTCCAATTCCTCCAGAAATCCCATTGTCAGCGGGAGGGCGCGCCTGCCGAAGGTGCCCGCCAAAAAGCGGCGCAGGCCGGGCAGCTCGTACTTCAGCGCGCCGGGGTCAGCGCAGTCCAGGCGGCGCAGGGCCCTGTGATAGAAAAAGCCGTCCAGGGCCTCGGTGGGGCGCAGGCCGCAGGCCAGGCATATGCTGCCGAAGGCGCGCAGCTGCGCCTGCGATTGCGCGCCCAGGCTCAGCTCCATGTTTTCTGCCAGATGCTGCTCCACCAGGCCGTAGAGCCGCAGGGCCTCCTCCGGCAGGGCGTAGACCTCCCGGGCGTGGGCGAACAGGCCGCGCAGCTGCCGGGCCGGGAGGGCGCTTGGGTTTTCCAGCGGGGTGAGGAAACCCTTGGCCCCCTGCTGGCCGGGCAGGCAGAACTCCATGGCGGCCCCGCGCAGGCCCTGGGGGGACGCGGGGGCCTCCAGCGGCAGCGTGCCGACCAGCCAAAGGTTCCCCGGCCAGGGCAGGACGCCATCCCGCAGCAGCACGGGGTCGCCCGGCCAGGCGGAATCCGCCAGGGGGATCTGCCGCGCGAGGTTCGCCTGGTTGTAGGAAAGGGACAGCAGGGGCAGCAGGTCCGTCAGGCAGCGCGCCGGCGCGGCGGTGACGCCCTCCAGCACGGTGAAGCTGACGCCCCGGCTGTACCCCGCCTCATAGATGGCGCACAGCAGGTCGGTTTCCCGGTAACGCCGGGTGGCGGGGTCGGGCTCGCCCAAAAGGTCGGCGGGGCGGGCCCATTCGGGGCGCATGGGGGTGATCTCGATATTCTGCCCCCAGGCCGCGGCCACGGCGCGGCAGAAGGCGAGGGGGCTGCGCCCGGGGTCCTCGCTGCGCAGCAGGAGGAAATCCGAGGCCGCCATGGCCCCCAAAAAGCAGGCATAGAGCGAACGGCCCGCGTACAGGCCGAAGTGCGCGGCGGCATATCGCCGCAGGTGCTCTGCGACCCGGGGCAGCGCCTGCGGCGGCGCGGCCAGGGGCTCCTCCGCGTTTGCGTTTTCGTATTTTTCGTCCACCGCGCGCAGCAGCGGGAAGCGGCTGAACTGGCTGGGCCGCGCCACGGCCTCCTCCTCCGGGGAATCGGGCACGGGCGCGGGGGGCTCGCCCACGCGCAGGCGCAAATTTTCCTCCTGCAGGGCCGCGATTTCGTCAAGCAGGGACTGGCGGTCCTGCAGAAGCTGCTTTTTGGTTATTTGCATGGAATCCTCACTTTTTTACAGCTATTTTAATGGCGGCTGCAATCCAAGCTGAAACCATCAAACGCTCGTCACCAGCGCCCTCACATCGCCATCCACGCTGAACTTGCCCGCGCCGGCGGGGATGAGGATGCTGTCGCCCTTGCGGATGGGCATTTCCATATCGTCCCACTCAAGCACGGCGCCGTGATCGGCCTCGAGAATGAGCAGGTGGACGAAGCTGCCGTCCTCGGCCTCGTCGGAAAAGCCGAAGCGGGCGTCGCGCTCCTCCACGGTGAAATAGCCGCACTCGCACAGGCGCTTGGTGCCGAACAGGCCCCATTTCTGCCGCGGGGGCTCATAGGGCAGCAGGTCGGTGACGGCCTGGGCCTGCTGGACGTGCAGTTCCCGCGGCTGGCCGCCCTGCAGGCGGTTATAGTCGTAGACCCGGTAGGTGGTGTCGGAGTTCTGCTGCACCTCGGCCAGCAGCACGCCCTTGCCCACGGCGTGCAGCGTGCCCGCCGGGATGAAGAAGAAGTCGCCCTGCTCCGGCTCGAAGGAGGCCACGTAACCCATGATGGTCTTGTTTTCGATGGCGGCGGCGAACTGCGCGCGGGTGATGGCCTCGCGGAAGCCCAGGTAGAGCTTCGCCCCGGGCGGCGCCTCTAGGATGTACCAGCACTCGGTCTTGCCGGATTCGCCCGGCTGCAGCGCGGGGTCGCCCTCGCGCGGGTGCACCTGCAGCGACAGGTCCTCCCGGGCGTCGATGAGCTTGACGATGATGGGGAAGCTGGCCTTGCCGGCGCAGTTGGCGCCGAACAGCTCGGGCCGGGCGG